>MDTB01167785.1_pt1 | contig 10231 bp, 11 predicted proteins | sample 811161 | NCBI WGS metagenome assembly MDTB01 (sample SAMN05326650, study PRJNA326480) | marine metagenome | isolation source: seawater | place: Mediterranean Sea | collected 2009
AAGGGGTTTGGCTTGCTTTTCATTTTGTGGGTCTTGTGTAAGCGCTAAAGTAGGCGTTTTAGAGGCAAGCTTAGTTGTCTTAGGCGAAGAGCTTAGGGTAATGGGCGTAGTTTCTTGTGAAAGGGTTGCCTCCATCATCTCAGAGTAGTACCCACTGTCTTCAAATTTTTTATTACTACTGATCAAACGGGTGGTGTGCGAAGAGGCAGGAGCTTTATCAATGCGCACCATTTTTGCTTCTAGCAGGGTTAACATCAAAAAAGGAAGAGAACAGAAAAGCCATTTTTTCATCGTGAAAGCACCTCGAATATGTTATGTATAATTTTTATTTTTCACGTTTTTCCATTTCTAGTCCATGCTTTTTATTTGTATAAAGGGGAGCTTTTCTGGCATAATAGGGGCAAAAATAAAGACCTATGAACCGAGGTAGAAGTTTATGAAAGGGACATTAGCCTTTGATATTGATGGTACGATTACACACCACCCTACCATGTTACCAGACCTGATAGTAGACCAGTTAACGCGGTGGGCAAAAAATTGGCACATAGTGCTTATAACAGGCCGCCCCTTCTCCTATGCTAAAAAACCCTTACAGACTTTGACTTTTCCTTACATTTTAGGAGTGCAAAATGGAGCTGATGTGATCAGTATGCCAGAAGAGAGAAGAGTAGCTAAACACTATGTAGGGCGGGCTATCATCGATATGTTAGAAAAGATTTACCAGAATGAAAAAGAGAGCTTTTTTATCTACCGAGGTTTTGAAGCGCAAGATTATTGTTATTATAGGCCCCACTGCCACTCTAAGGAAATGCTTGAGTATGTTAGGAAGGTTACGAGTAAAACAGGTTTACCTTGGACTGCTATTGATGAGCTAAGTGAGATTTCTGAAGAGAGTTTTCCGCTTATTAAGTGTGTTGGGCCAAAGAAAACTTTGCACCGTATAGCCAAGCAAATAGCAGATATGCCTGATCTAAATATTGCCCAAGTAGCTGACCCTATTTTTCCGCAGTATGATTTGTTGTTAATAAATGATAGACAAGCCAATAAGGGTAAGGCGTTACAGCATTTAATAGAGCAAAAAAGGTGTAGAAGGCCTTTGATTGTAGCAGGCGATGACAACAATGATATCCCCATGATGAAAGAGGCAGATTTTGCTGTAGGGATGAATGGGGGCTCGCCTAGTATAGAGCCCTATGTAACTATAAAAGTCGATTTTGATGAAGGGCGTGGCCTAATTAAAGGGATTGAGGAAGGAATTAAATATGTCAGCAGTAAGTAGTGAGAAAAAGAGTTTAGTACAAAATGCTTTGGAAGTGGGGCTTGCGGCCTATTCAGAGTCGCTTGCCTGGGTGGCGAAGGGGTGTTATATAAGCAGTATTGACAATATCGCTTTTGTCTATGCGTTATTTCGCTCAAAAAAAGCAGAGCATGTGCTTTTAGCTGCTGAGCGTTTATCAGCGCTCCTCTACTTTGCCAATGAAGAGGGGAGGATGCCTGACCATTTACACGAGTACCCCAAAGCTAAAGGGATTAAAGCCTCTCTTTATATGGCAACGGTTTGTACGTTGATCTTAAAAGGGTTTCATAAAGTATTACCTCCTGCACTTAAAGCGCGTATTGAAGCACATATTAGCCAGTTTATTGTGTCTATAGAGTCAAAAAAAGCGGTAATGAACCCTTTTGCTCAGGCATTATTCCATGTAGTGGCAGGGCAAAAAGTGGGAATACCAAAAGAAGAGCCTCTTAATGAAGAACACTGGCTCTATTTGATGTTACTGGCCAAGTTGCAAGGGGAGCAAGAAAAGGTGTGTGAAAAATTATCTGCGTATTATCTACCCCCATTTCAAATACCCACAAACTCCCTTTACCCTTTTTTCCTAGAAGGGGTAGAACCTTTTAAAGACCTTTTCCATTATGTAGTGAATTATCACAGTTTAGCAAAGACTGCTTTGACACAAGATACTTCCTCTCAGCTGCGCGCTGGTTTATTTGAGGCAGTACCTACACAAGGTATACAAGAAATAACGAGTTATACTCATGTACTGACCCAAGAACAGGAGCACTACTCAGCTAAAACAGGTCATCCTGTATGGCACTACCTTTTCTTAGATGGAAAAGAGCTTTATAGTTTAGTGATGGAAGAGGGAGCAAAGCCTACTCTAGACATAGAAAAGCAGCGCCTGAGTTGGGAATTTACAGAAGAGAGCTTTGAAGATAAAGAGAAGCGGGAAGTGATGCTTCATATTAACAATAGAGAAGGGTTAAACCTGCTTGTAAATGGAGAAAAATCCACACTTTTCCGTCTTGGGGATAGGGTGAGCCTTCATACAAAGGGTAAAGTATTAGAACTAGTGTTTAATTTAGAGCAAGGGCAGGGGGATTTTGTGGGGCAACTCGCTTTTGGTAATAGAGTTTCTCAGAAAAAGCCTTTTGAAGTGGGCTCTACACCTACTGATCAAATCATCTCCTTGCGCACCTTAAGGCGAACAGGAGATGTAGTGCTTTCTATGACCTATAAACTCGAAGATAAAGCGAGTTAAGCAGGAGTAATACTTACTGTTTGAATGAGGGTGACTCTACAGCAATACCCATAGCGTGTAAGCCATTATCTACAAAGAGCGTCGTGCCTGTTACAGCAGAGGCCATATTCGAAGATAAGAAGAGGGCTGCTTGAGCGACTTCGCAAGCAGATAACTCTTTTTTGATCGGAGCGTTATTGTAAGAGTACTCAATCATGGTATCGATAAAACCAATAGCACGAGCAGCACGACTACCCAGGGGGCCTGCTGAGATCGTATTACACCGTACACCCCACTTCTGACCTGCTTCAAAAGCTAGTGTTCTTGTATCACTTTCAAGCGCAGCTTTTGCCGAGCTCATACCCCCACCATAACCAGGTATCGCTTTAGTAGAAGCCACATAGGTTAGGTTAAGGGCAGAGCCTCCTTGATTCATAAAGGGGCCAAAGTGTTGCATTAAACTTACAAATGAGTAAGAAGAGGAGCTTACTGCAGCTAAATAACCAGCTCTAGAGGTTTCTAGAAGAGGGTTCTTTACTTCGGGACCATTTGCGAGTGAGTGGATAAGGATGTCAATAGAGCCAAAATCCTGCTTTACGAGCTCAGCGACTTCACTTACAGTGTAATGGGAATAGGCTTTATATCGCTTGTTCTCTTTAATTTCAGTAGGGACATCTTCTGGTTTGTCAAACGTAGCATCCATTGGGTAGACTTTAGAAAACTCCATTAAAGAGCCATCACTTAACTTGCGAGAGGCATCAAATTTGCCCATCTCTAAAGAAGAGGTAAAAATCTTATAAATAGGAGCCCATGTCCCAATGATGATTTCAGCTCCCGCCTCTTTTAAGGCTTTAGCCATGGCCCAACCATAACCTGCATCATCTCCAACGCCTGCGATAAATACTTTCTTGCCTTTCAAATCAACTGAAAACATAAGCTTGACTCCTACTGTTAAACTGGAACCACTTTATCCCATATTAAGAAAAGTTTCAACCTTTGTGGTACTGGGCTAGGTGCTATTTTTTAATGGCCATAACCCGTAAAAACCCTTCTGCTGTAAGCGTGCGATTTTTAGGGATAAGGAGCTCTTTTTTAATAAAAGCTGGAGATTCTACAGGTATGATCTCTGCTTTTTTAGGTACTACCTTCTTAACCAGTTTTTTCTTCACAGCAGCCTTCTTAACAGTCTTCTTCTTAGGTGCTGTTTTTTTAGGGGAGACTTTTCTAACCACTTTTTTAGCGGCCACTTTTTTCACAGATTTCTTTTTAGGCGCTGCCTTTTTAACTACTTTTTTGACTGATTTTGGTTTCGCCTTCTTAGTAACCTTTTTTTTAGATGCTACTTTCTTAGCCACTACCTTCTTGGTCACTTTCTTTTTAACAACCTTCTTTTTAGGCGCTGCGCTCTTAGCTACTTTTTTGACCACCTTCTTCTTAGGCACTGCCTTTTTAACAGCCTTTTTTTTAGGTGCTACTTTTTTAGCACTGGCCGTCTTCCTTTTCACCTTTTTGGAGGCTGAAGAGCTCGGTTTTGCTCTTTTTAAAAGGGATAAAGCCTTTTGTTTCAAGGATGTTTTTTTCTTAATAATAGATTTTTTCTTTTTAACTGTCACAGCTAAAACCGCCTTCTAATCTTTATAGAAATAATATAATTATTAAATACATTGTAATATTTCATAATAGATAATTTCAAGTAAAAAGAATTATTGATATAATTATACGTTGAAAAATGTAGAGAAGTCTTTTATAGTAGCAGAAACACTATATACGGTAGGTAGATGAAGTTTTATTCGGTACCCTCTTTTTTTAGAACACGTGAGCGCAGCAGCTAATACAGGCTCTGCTTCTATGTGGCTCGTATGCCATGATCAACCCCAGGAAAGAGAGTATATTTTAGACCGAATAAAAGCCTTTTTTTCACATCATAGTATTAAAAAATTTTCTATACAACAAGGGCAAGGCCAGCTAGCGCTCGATGAATTACTTAGTTTTGACCTTTTTTCTGAGAAGAGTCTAGTGGTCATAGAAGAGGCAGATAAATGGGATAAAAAGGGGTTAGAAGCCCTATCAAGTGCTTTTGCGGCTTTAGGGGAGCACTCCCTAGTAGAAGTTATCTTAGTAGCGAATCAGAGTAAGGGTATAGAGCCTTTTTATAAGGCCAATGACGCTAGTTGTGTATGCCTAGATCTATCTAGGGAAAAACCTTGGGATAAAGATAAAAGGCTGGCAGCTTGGTGTCAAGAGATAGCAAAAAGAGAGGGTAAAACCCTTTATTTAGAGGTAGCAAACCGTATTTTAGAGCGGGCCAGGGGGGATTTAGGGCTTATTGAAAGTGAGCTCAAAGCAGTGATTGACCTTATCGGTGATAGAGCCCTGATTACTATGCAAGATGTGCAAAAAACAGGGGCTGCTTTACCTGTTGAACTCTCATGGGATTTTGCTAAAAAACTTGTATATGAAGAAGCTATTGGAGCTAGCCATGTTTTTCATAGAGGGGTAGCAGATACTTCATTTGCCTCTCAGGTGCGCTATTTTCTTCATATAGGGTTAGCACTTTGTTCAAAAGGGAGTACAAAAACAACGAGCAGTGTTACGATGGCTATTAATAAATTCTCAGATCAGAAAAAACGGCATTTCATGCAAATGGCACAAAAGCGGGGAAGGCCTTTTTTTGACAAAGGCTTGAAATTACTCGCTCAAACAGAGCAGCTCATTCGCCTTGGCGGCAAAGAAAAAGCCCTGTTAGAGACATTTTGTATCCAATTAGAAAAGGAAAAATTACGTGGATAAAACACCTATTTTTTATTTACTTCCCAATAAACTCCACCCTCAAGCGACCTTAGAACAAAGTTTTACGTTAGAATTAGAAGCCATTGTACCTACCCTAGATTTGCTGATTGCTGAAACTCCAAAAGAAGGCAGAGCCTTTTTAAAGCCCTTTTTCAACAAGGTAGATCGAGCTGTAGCTAGCTGTCCCGTGCTAGCGCTAAATGAGCATACAGATGAGGAGCAGTTAAAAGAGCTTGTTTCTCAGATTATAGAGGGAAAAAAATGTGTAGGGTTCGTTTCTGACGCGGGCTTGCCTATTTTAGCTGATCCTGGTGCTACCTTAGTCAAAGCATTGAAATTAGAAGGTGTCGCTATGCGCGCTTTTACAGGCCCTTCTTCTATCACACATGCCCTGATGTTATCAGGGTTTTCAGGGCAACATTTTACCTTCCACGGCTATTTGCCCAAAGATCCAGAGCGTTTGCGTGTAGCTCTTAAAGCTTTAGAGCAAACTTCATCAGAAGAGCGCTCTACCCAAATTTTTATTGAAAGGCCTTATAGGAACAACCCTACGCTCTCTATTATTAAAGAAGCCCTTAGTCCGACAACGGAGTTATGTGTGGCTTTAGAGCTTATGGGGCCTAAAGAGAGAGTGGAAACGAAAACGATAGAGCAGTGGCGTAGTAAGACGGCGCCTGATTTACATAAGAAGTTAGTGATCTACTTGATCATGAATAGGGAAGAGGGCATCTTAAGCAATTACTCTAGGGGCCACGTCGTCAAAAAACAGGGTGCCCTTAGAAGAAAGCGCAAACGATGAGTCTTGTTTGTTCACTAGACCTTCGGCGACTAAACGCTCTAGTTCACGGTAAGTAGAAGAGGGTAGCTGGCCATGTTGTTGCTCAAAAGCATTTAAGCAAAACCCTTCAGTTAGCCTTAAATGGAGAGCTAGGAGCTCTAGTAGAGAACCTTTTTGCGAGAGCTGCTCATCAAAGCTAATAGGCTTGATGCCTGCTAACACCTGTTTTTCATATTTATTGATATTGGCTACATTTTGAAAGCGTCTACCTTTTAGATAGCTAAAACTAGAAGCACCAAGGCCTAGAAAGTCTCTACCTATCCAGTAGCCTACATTGTGCTTAGAAGTAAATCCAGGCTTACAAAAGGCAGAGATTTCATACCGATTAAACCCAATTTGAGTAAGTTTTTCTACACACGTTTGTAACATTTGGGCGCCCACAGAGCTATCCACTGTTTTAGCTAAGATGGCTTTTTTGTGTTTATAAAAAGAGGTCCCTTTTTCTATTTGGAGGTTATATAAAGATAGATGGGTGACATTAAGTGCTTCAATCTTATCAAGGGTGTTTGCAACATCGCTTAGGGTTTGGTCTGGGATTTCTGTCATTAAGTCAATCGAGATATTTGTTAAGCCCAGATCTTGTGCTTGCTTGATACTGCTTTCTGTTGTTTGTGTGCTATGAGCGCGTCCAATTTGGTGCAGCAGGGGGTTACTTAAGGTTTGAGCGCCAAGGCTTAATCGATTGACGCCACTTTGTTTTAGTAGTGTAAATAGAGCCTTATTTCCATCCTCTGGGTTCACTTCTACTGTGATTTCAGTTTGAGACAGATCAAAATAGCCTTTAAAAAAAGTGATTAGCTCACTTATGCCTTGAGGGTGTAAACTGGGTGTACCTCCACCAAAGTAGAGAGAAACCAAGTGGCACCCTTTGAATTGAGAAGCGTAGAGTGACCATTCCGCTTTTAAGGTTTGGATATACTGGTTAGCAACTTCTTCTTTATAGGGGATGACATAGAAACTGCAATAGGGGCATTTTTTTCTACAGAAGGGGAGATGGATGTAGAGGGAAAGGTTATTAGGGGAAAAGGTTGTAGTAACCATCTACCATGAATCACCATCAGGGTCTTCTAAGATACCCCGTTTCCAACGGTTTTTATCGCTAAAGGGGTCATCATCATCAGAGATAGTCGTATTGGCTGCTGTATTCATATCTGTATACGTAGTAGAGGTTTCAGACTCACTCGTTTCTGTAGATAGGTCTAGACTAGCTTCTGTAAAGGTAGAAGTTTCTTCACTTACACCAGGGATAGTATGGTGTTCTTGGTAAGCAGCACGTGGTCCTTGGTTTTTCTTAGGTATCACAAATTCCCCACCATCATCCTGCTCTTTAATATGTTGAAGGCGTTGGTGCTCATCATTGATCTTTTTTCTAATCCCTTCAATTTCTACGAGGTGCTTTTTTTCTTCAACAGGAGGGACTAAACCTAGCTTTAACCACTTTTCCAGGTCTTCGAGTTCTTTTTCTAACTTTTTTAATCTTTCGCTCTTAATTACCATCCAAAAACAGCCTAACTTTTGTATTTTTTGATATTTAATATCATAAGCATAATTCGGTAAAGCCTTTTTTAAACTTTTTACCTATGACGTTCGCGGTATAATAGCATGATTTTAGAAATAAAAAAAGTAAAAAATATGTTTAGATTATATAAAGATGTCACTTTCTTTTACAAATACAAAACTTTTTAGTATCAAGTGAGGGCTCTCTCTGTATGAAAAAAATAATTGGTATAAACATTTGCAAAAAAAAAAAATATGCTTAGAGTAAGATTAAGCTAAAACCAATGGAGGATAGACTGTGAAGACAATTTTAAGGAGCTTTATAGTAACATTGCTTGCTTCAATTGCAGTTTATGGAGCTGAAACAAACAATCAAAGTGTGGAAAAAATAGAAACATATCAAGTAGAACAGGTTACTAATTATGAGTTTTTGCCTTCGATCAAAGTAGCGGCTTATTTGCCTACAGACTCTACTTATCAAGGTATCTATTCTAATGCACCTATTTATACTTTTGAATTTTCAGCCAAAGTATGGAAAGGGTTAGCGCCTTTCGCTAGTGTTAGCTATCTTTACAATTCGGGTCAATTGATAGGTGCCAATGTCTCCCCTAATTCTACCAAACTCTATATGGTACCCATTGGAGTGGGTTTAAAGTATTTCCTGAAAGTGGGTAACTTCCAGCCTTATTTAGGTGTAGGGGTGCTAGCAAGTTACAATCGTATTACTAATACATACCCCTTTATCCCATCACCTCAAAGTAGATGGGCTGCGGGAGGAGTATTTAAATTAGGTGCTTTAGCTGATTTAGCTTCAAATGTATTTTTAGATCTTTTTCTTGATTACAACCTAATTAGGGTTAACTTTGAAAATAATACCAGTAAGTATGTTCAGTTAAATAGAGCAGATTTAAGTGGTTTTGCTCTAGGTGCTGGCCTTGGTATGCGTTTTTAGGGGTAGTCCTCATCACTTGTTAAAAAAAGCAAAAAGCTGATCATAGGATCAGCTTTTTTTATGTGATAGTAGCTTATCTAATCTGTAAATTATAGAGTGTCACTCACACTCATAACAGTGATGGTGTTATCACTAAAGTTACCAATCACAAGTTTTTTTCCGTCGGGGCTGATGGCTACAGCGCGAGGGTAGTGGCCTACTGGAAGAGTATTTATGACTTTTTTTGTCCGTGTATCAATAACAGAAAGGGTATCACCATTTGAATTAGTCGTAAAAACTTGTTTATCGTTAGGGGTGATTTTAACACTATAAGGTGCAGAGCCTACATGTATAGAGCGTACTTGATGGGTGTGTGTGTTGATTACTGAAAGCGTATTACTATTACTATTAGCCACCCAAGCTTGTTTATTATCACTAGAGACAGCAATAGAAATGGGATAGGCTCCCACTCTTACTGATTTTGTTTTAAATGTATGGGTGTCAATAATAGAGACTGTGTGGTCACCAGCATTAGCAATAAAAGCCATTTTTCCATTTTGACTAAGCGTAATAAATACGGGGTTTCTTCCAACTGTGATAGTATTAATGACAGTATGGTTTTTTGTATCGATAATAGCTACTGTATGGTTTTGGTAATTAGCAACAAAGATTAGATCCTGTGTAGGAGAAGCAGTGATATAGGTAGGAGAGCTTGCAAAGCTCAAGGTTTTAATCACTTCATGTTTGGCGATATCAATGACAGAAACAGAAGACCCCTCTTCATTGGCCACATAGACAAATTCCCCATCATGGGTAAGGGTAAGTGAGATAGGCACGCTGTCAACAGGGACTGTTTGTGTATGGTAAGTGTGTGTGTCTACCATAGTCATGGTGCCATTATAGTCATAATTAGCCAGATATAATTGCTGACCATTCTTAGCAATTACTATATCTACTGGAGCTGATCCTGCCATGATAGAGCAGTGGGCTCCTGTTTCTAGTTCTACAGCAACCATAGTACCACTTCCTTCACAAGCAATATAGGCGTGTGAACTATCAGGAGAAAAGCAAATAGATGAAGGCTCACTGCCTACAGACAGTGTATAGGGGGTTTTAGCAGGGCAATTCGCTGACAGGGGCAGTGTTAAGGTTAATGTACTAGCTAGTACGGTATGCATTAATGAGCGTTTCATCTTATACCTCATTCAGTGTATTAAAAAACATTTAAATATTACCTAATTGTCTATTGATTAGCAAGGGTAATGGGCCCTTGCTAAAAACTGGTAACAAGGTCAAATTGATAGGCTTGGATAGCTCCTGTTGAGGTACAAATATAGAGTGTATACACGTAGTTTTTATCAAATTCTAGGTTGTGATCTTGATAGCTATTTACTTCAGGGCTGAAAGAGACTAAGAATTCATTATTACGGTAGATTTTATACTCTAAAGCACCTGGAAAGCTTGACCATTGCAAGTTAGCAAAACGCTCCCTACACCAAAGTTGATCCACTATTTCTAGGGTAAAGACTGTGCGTAGGAGGAATTTTTTTAATACTATGATGTGAAAAAAAGGCTTTTATTCGGTCTAAAATATCCTCTCTTTCCTGGGGTTGATCATGGCATACGAGCCACATAGAAGCAGAGCCTGTATTAGCT
>MDTB01187249.1_pt1 | contig 10231 bp, 11 predicted proteins | sample 811161 | NCBI WGS metagenome assembly MDTB01 (sample SAMN05326650, study PRJNA326480) | marine metagenome | isolation source: seawater | place: Mediterranean Sea | collected 2009
CAAGAATAGCTGCAAAATCATTTAGCTCTATTAATTTAAAGTTAGTAGAGGTTACAGCTCATAAAGATGAAATCGTTAAAGATACAAAATCAATAATTGAGACTTTTGAAATGAGAAAAATGAAAGCTTTAAGTTTTTATCCTTTGCCAATTTATTGGTTTTTAGCACCCCAAATGAAAAAAGATGGATTCAAAGTTACAATTGGTGGTCATGGAGTTGATGAATTACTTGGAGCTTATGATAGCTGGAAAGAATTAAATAAATCACATGACGTACAAATCAGACCAATTAGTCGCTTAGCTTTTATAAACAATATTTATAACAATATGCTTAAAAGGGCGTCAATAATTTTTATGAACAGAGGCCCCATAGAAGCAAGGTTTCCTTTCTTAAATCCAACTGTTTGCGAATACATGCTTAGTATTGATAAAAAATGGTTACAGATTAGTCCAGAAAATGCTGAAATATTATTAAAGCTTTTAGATAAAAAAAAAATTAGAAGCTTAGAAAAGTTTTCAGAAAGTTTACACGCATATTTAGCACATCCAGAATCTTTGGATAAAGATGCAGAAAAATTTGGTTATGATTTGAAAAAAATTTTTTGGAAGTTTCCATTGATTGTATCGAGTTACTTTGCCTCTGAAGAAAGTTTTTTAAGTTTTGATCAAGTTTTTAATCCAAAACTAAGAGGGCAACACGGAGCTGGTATAACATCAGTGGAAGGAGATATAGTAAAAAAACATAAAGATTTTGGAAATACGGACACTGAGATTTTTAAATCTATGGCTAATAATATTTTTGCATAATTATGAAAAACAAAACTAAAATTTACGTTCCAATGGGTGCCGATATTTTACATAGTGGGCATTTAAACATTATAAAAAAAGCAAAAAAATACGGAAAAGTAATAATAGGATTATTTACAGACTCAGCAATTGGAGAATATAAAAGATTACCTTTAATAAACTACAAACAAAGATATGAAATAATGAAAAATTTAAAAGGAGTTGATCAAATTATAAAACAAGATACCTGGGACTACACAAAGAATTTAAATAGTATTAAACCAGATTATCTTATCCATGGAAATGATTGGAAAAAAGGTATTCAAAAAAATGTAAGAGAAAAAGTAATTAAATTATTAAAAAAATGGAATGGAAAACTTATCGAAGTTCCATATACCAACGAAAATCAAATAAAATTTGATAAAAATAAAATTGCTGATATTTTTTTCAATTCCGAAACGAGAGTATCAAGACTTAAAAGACTTATTAACTCCAAGAGAATCGTAAGGTTTATTGAAAGTCATAATCCAATTACTGGTATCATGGTAGAAAATCTAAAAATAAATTTAAAAAAAGAGTATAGAGAATTTGATGGAATATGGTCTTCAAGTCTTACTGACTCAGTTTCTAATGGAAAGCCTGATAATCAATCTTTAGAAATTTCAGCAAGAATAAATTACTTAAACAATATTATGGAAGTAACAACTAAACCAGTTTTATTTGATGCCGATAATGGAGGCAGAATAGAACATATCCCTTATACAATAAAAAATTTAGAGAGATTAGGTGTGTCTGCAATAGCAATTGAGGACAAAATAGGTTTGAAAAGTAACTCATTATTTAAGGTACAAAATAAAAATAATCATGACAGTATTGATAACTTCTGTTTAAAAATAAGGACCGCTTGTAAATCGAGAAGATCAGAAGATTTTTTAATTGTTGCAAGAATTGAGAGTTTTATTCTTGGTAAAGATCTAAAAGATGCAATTAGAAGAGCTGAAGCATACTCTAAAGCTGGAGCAGACTTAATTCTTATACATAGTAAAATGGACTCCCCCAAGGAAATATTTGCTTTTGCAAAAAAATTCAAAAAATCAAAATTTTATAAACCTATGGTTGCTGTTCCATCCACCTATTCAAAGGTGAAAGAAAATGAGTTAATTAAACATGGATTTAAAGTTGTAATTTATGCAAACCACTTATTAAGGGCGGCTTATCCAGCAATGGAAAAAGTTGCTGTTAATATTTTGAAAAATGCTAGGTCATCAGATGCTGAGAAAGATATTATTTCAATTAAAAAAATATTAACAATGATTCCATCCAATTAATGAATTTTTCAATTAAAATAATAAGTATTTTAAAAAGAAAAAAGATAAGTTTTTTTACTGGAGTACCTGATAGTGTTTTAAAGGGATTTTGTAATGAATTAACTAAATTCAAAAAAAATAATCATGTGATAGCCGCAAATGAAGGTGGTGCAATTTCATTAGCAGCAGGATATTATTTAGCTACAAAAAAATTGCCAGTCGTATACTTTCAAAATTCAGGATTAGGAAATATCATTAATCCTCTTACATCAATGATCCATAAAGATATTTATGGAATACCAATGATATTATTTATTGGATGGAGAGGTTCTAAAAATATTAAAGATGAAATTCAACACAAATTTCAAGGTAAAATAACCCTAGCACAATTAAAGCTTTTAGGAATTAATTATAAAATTTTTAAAAAAAAAAATTTACCCAGGCAATTAAACAGCCTTATATCGTATGCAAAAAAAAATAATCAACCAGCAGCTTTAATCTTTAAAAAAGGAGACTTGATTTCAGTTAAAGATGATAAAAAAAAAATTGACTCAGTTAAAATTAACCGGAATGAATTTATTTCAAATCTTATTGAACAAGCTAAAAATTATAAAATTTTTGCCACCACTGGTTTTACTTCTAGAGAGCTTTATCAAATTAGACAAAAAAAGAAGAGTTCAAAGAAAAATGACTTTTATATGGTGGGGGGCATGGGTCATACCTCAATGTTTGCACTGGGATACTCATTATTTTCAAAAAATAAAGTAATTTGTCTTGATGGGGATGGGTCTTTTTTAATGCATTTGGGCGCGTCTGTAATTTCCACAAATTTTGCTAAAAAAAATTTTAAATACATCCTATTAAATAACTCATGCCATGAATCTGTTGGTGGTCAACCAACATCTATAGAAAAAATAAACTTAAAAAAATTCTGCTCAAGTATTGGTTATAAAAAATATTTTTTATTAAGGAATAAAAAAGACATTCAAAAAATATTAAAATCTTTTTTAAAATCAAAAAATCCTTCCTTTCTTGAGGTAAGAATAAATAATTTTTCTATAAAAAATTTGATGAGAATAAAGGATTTAAAAAATTTAAAAAAAAGTTTTTATAAAAATTAATGGAAAAAAATGAATTTATAGGAAAAAATTCTCTTGAAAATATTGTACATATATCAAGAGAAAAAAAAGTTAAAAAGATACTTGTTTTTGCAGGAAAAAATTCGTTTTCAATTTCAGGGGCAAAAAAACATTTAACAAATATACTGTCGAATTTTGAACATGAAGTTTTTTATAAAACTAGCTCATTACCTGAAATAAATGACCTAAAAAAATTTATTTCAAAAATTAATAATTTTAAACCTGATTTAGTTATAGCTATTGGTGGTGGTGCAGTTTTAGATTTAGCTAAAACATCAAATTGTTTTTTTGATTCAGATGAAATTGAAATATTAATTCAAGACTCAAAGTATACTTTAAACAAAAAATTTGCTCCTTTAATAGCTATTCCCACTACAGCTGGCTCAGGTGCAGAGGCTACTTCTAATGCTGTAGTATATATAGATAAAAAAAAATACTCAGTAGAGGGAGAACTAATTAAACCTGATTATGTAATTATTGACCCTAATTTAGTTTTATCTACTCCCCGATTAATAGCTGCATCAGCTGGAATGGATGCTATTTCTCAAGCTATTGAGTCTATGATTTCTATGAAATCAACAGATATAAGTTTAAAATATTCTATTTCTTCATTAAATGTATCATTAGAAAGTTTTGAAAAACATATTAATAACAAAACTTTTGAAACCTCTTACAAAATGTCGATTGCAGCACTCAATGCAGGAAAAGCAATAAGTATCTCAAAAACAACAGCTCCACACGCATTATCTTATCCCTTTACAGCATTCAATGGAGTATCTCATGGTCATGCAGTATATCTAACATTAAATGATTTCTTAAAATTTAACTTTATCAATATTAAAAAGTCGAATTCAAAATTTGATTTAAGTAATAGATTTAATATCATTTTTGAAATCTTTAAAGTTAATAACATAAATGACCTTACAGATAAAATTTCGAAAATTGGAACAAATGTGGGTTTAGAGAATAATTTCAAAAAACTAAATATTGTAAAAAAAGATTCGGAAAATATCTTAAAAAATATAAATGCTCAAAGATTATCAAATAATCCAATAAATATTAATCTAAATGACATTAAAGAAATTTTAGAATCTAAATTCTAAATTTAATAATAATTTTTTTAAATACCCTTGTTTAAAAGACCACCATCAACAACTAATTCTTCACCATTAATATAAGCTGATTTATTACTTGCTAAAAAAATAACTGCATTAACAATATCTTTAGAGTCACCAAAATTTTCAATCATCATTCTATCTGTTCTAGATTTTCTTTTTTTTTTATTAAGATAAGATTTTTTAGTCATATTTGTTTTAATATAACCTGGGCTCACAGAATTAACTCTAACCCCAATTTTACTTAAATCAATCTGAATTTGATCTAATTTTTTTGATTTTTGTATAGCTATTTTTTTAAATCTAATATCAAGACTGTAGACACGGGCACCTAATTCTAAAAATTTTTTAAATGATAAATATAGTGGTCATCTAAATGAAAATGGAAATATTTTTATCTCAAAGATAATCAACAAGCAGCTACAGATATATATAGATAAGAAAATTATATAAATTAATTTTTTGACAACTTTTTTAAAAGTACCTTAAATATTTTATTATCCTCATCATATTTCAATACTTTATCAAAATTTTGAGCTCGAATTTTTTTCCATGAACTCATTTTTAATCTAAACATTTTTTTTAAAAGTTTATTACAAGATGATTTAGATAAATTACTAGTCCAGAAAGGGCCATCTTTTTTAGTCCTATATGGCCAGCAAAAATTTTTTGATTTTGAGGAATTATCTTGATTAAAAGTGTTAAAAATCGCTACTTTTGAAGATCTCGAAATTGCTTCATAACCCAATGTAGAAACAGATGATATAACCAATTTTGACATATCACAATAATGATATGATCTCATTCTATCATTATTTAAAAATCTCCAATTTTTTTCTGGTCCAAGTATATTTTTGAAGAATTTTTTTTCCTTTTCATCTTTGTATTTACCATAAACAACAAGATTTAAATTTTCAGATTTTGCAAAAGAATGTACATTTTTTAAAATAGAAGAATGTAGAGATAGCCATTTTTTAAAAGAAAAAGTTGGAGTTACCATATAATTTAAGTGTGCTCTCCAATGTGAGATAAACAATATATCAATACTTTTTTTTTTATAAATTTTAAATCTATTAGATCTGAATGATCCAATTACTTTATACTGACCATTAATAAATTCTTGATATTTTTTACCAACTTTTTCATTAAATGTTAGCATATAGTCAACTTTTAAATCTTTCTTTTCAATTTTTAATTTTTTTTTATTAAAAAAAACATCTTCTTTTGTTTCAGTTCTATATCCATTTTGAATAAAAATTTTTTTTATGTTCTTAAAATTTCCAATTCTATAAAAAACATCATTATTATCTGTAAAGGTTATAAGAATTTTTGGTTCAACATATAATAAAAATGTATTGAAATAGTCTATACCTCTAAAAAAAGGGCCTTTTTTCAACAATGTTTTTAATAAAATTAAAAAATTATAATTTTTACCTCTATTATGAAGTACTGTAAAATTTTGATTTTTCACATAAGGCTCCAAAAATTTTTTTAAGTTATCATCCCACAAAACAATTTTATTTTTTTTTGGATATTTAAAAGAATAATCTGCGAATATAAAAATTTTAAAAATATTAATCAGGATTTTCATCTTTATTTTTAATCAATTTATCAATTATTCCTTGTATTTTTGAAAGATGCTTTCTAAAGAATAAAAAAGAAGAAAAGGTAAAGCTATTTGTGAAACCCTAATAACTCCAGAAGCAAACAAAAAATTAGCTGATATTATTAAAATAGTAAATAAAAAACAAAAAATATAAATTTGTTTTTCAAATTTAAATTTAATTCTTAGATAAAAAGAAATTATTATAATAAAGATTAAAGAATTACCTACTCTTGCAAAAAAACTTTGTAATCCCACATCATAAAAATTACTATTAAAATAATAAAAATCAAATGGATCTTTTAAAATATCATATCTCATTTGACCCATGTCAGTTATAGAACCAGAAATAAATTGTCTGATACAAATAAATATAACTAAAGGTAAAAAAAATATTAATATATTTTTAAATTTTAAATAAAATTTTTCATTTATAAATAAATATAATAATGGGAAATATAGTAGTATTGAAACCTCTTTAGTAAGTACTCCGATTGAGATTACAATTGAAAATAAAATGAAATTTTTTAAAAAAAATAAGCTGGCTGCTAAAGAAAAAATTACATAAGTTGGTATATCTAATAAAGAATATGGAACTGTTAGAATAACACCAGCATTAACAAGATTCATTAATATTAATGGTAAAAAAATTTGAGGAGATTTATCAGACAAGATAAAATTTCTATAGTGAAACAAGGGTATTAAAATTAATAAAAAACACCCAAAAAGATTAACTCCTCTCCATAGAAATGAAATTTTTTTAAACAATATATCATTATAAAACTCATCATTTTTGAGATCTTGGGTGAGATGTTTTGCAAAAAAGCCTACTACAGTAGGAACTAAAATTCTGTATGTATAAGGAGTGTGGCTAATATCACTTTTTCCCATAGCAATCATTATGTAATGAATTGCATCACCAGACATACCACCTAAAAATTCTCTGTGATTTTTTGACTTCTCACTTAGTTCAAGTCTTTCACCATATTTTTCATAAATACCACTATTAGCAAGAGTACCTGGTTCTGAATGCCAATTGGTTCCAACTGTAATTGTGTAAGCAAATGAAAAAAAAATTATTAGATAAATAAAAATTGATATTTTTTTATTAATGTTAGTTTCTCTTATCATTTAAAATTTTTATATCATGAATAGTTTAAAAATCTATAAGATTATAAATGTACCACCTAAAAAGTAAAAGCTATAATCTATATTCAAAACTTTGATAAAAATAAATACTGCAAAAAATTTTTTTAATAGTATATGTGGCTTAATCTAAAAAGTATTTTATTAAAGAAATCAATAAGTATTGTAATCTCTGCTTATAAAAAAGATGAAAATATTTTAACTCTCATTAGAAAAATAAGAAAAAATATTAATTGTTTGATTGTTGTGGTCAATGTTTATCCCAGTTTAAAAACAAAAAAATTATATTTAAAAATAAGATAAATTTATCAAATATCAAAAAATCTTAGAAATCTTTCAATTATCATATATCTTTTAATATTTAAGAAAAAAAATTTTGGTTCAGGTATTGTTTCTAATTTAAAATTTTCCATATTAGTTATTAAATAATTTTGCTTGGTAAATTTGAATCCTATAACTTTTAAAAGTTTAATTAAAAAATTCTCTTTATTTTTTTTATGAATTATTTTTTTGAAATAAATTATTTCTATTTTTTTATTTTTTTTGACAAGCTCAGATAATCTCTTATAAAAAAAAACAACTCGACTAAATGATAACTTGGATGGAATAAATGTTGATATAAGAATTATATTATTACAACAAATTTCTAATTTTTTTAGAAAGTCTATATATCTAAGAATATAAAGATTAAAATTTGCAAAATTTTCTTTGATTTGGCTATGGTGAAAACCAGAAACTACTATTATATCATAATTGTTAAATTTTTTTAATGACCATGCATCTCTAAAATTTGAAAAAAAGATCAAATTTCCGTGAAATTTTTTTGAAAATGTGTCTCTAATACTATAGCTTGAACCAATAATTAAAATTTTTTTCACAAAAATATATACCATGAAAATCACAAATCACTCAATTATAGGATCTGGCCTAAGTTCACTAATTAAATTTCAAATTCAACCTAATTCTATAGTTTTTTCTACTAACGAAAAAAAAAAATTTAAAAAGTTTAAGATTTTACGAAAATCTAGGTATTGGTGGTAACACAAATATTTGGGGAGGGTATATAAATTATAAAATGTATAAATTTTTTTTAAAAAACAAAAAATTTGATAAATTTTTAAAAAATCAAAAAATATTTAGATTAAGGAAATTATTTTCTAATCAAAAATTTAATAGCACATATTATATTTCAAATTACTTAGACAATAAGATTTTTAGAATAAATAAGAAGCATTTTAAAAATTGTTTAATTAAAAAAAAAATAAAAAAATTATCTATAAAAAATGAAATAATTACAATGCATACTGACAAAAAAAAAATTCAAACAAAAAATCTTAGTATATGTGTTGGAAACTTTAGTTTATTAAAATTATTATATAATTCAAAATTAATTAAACTAGAAGATAAAATAAATTTTTTTGATGGTGATGTTAATTATGGTTTAAATTTTTTAATTGATAAAAAAAATTCATACTACATACCGATGACGATATTTGAAATAGTTGAAAAATTAATTAAAGGAAAAAAAACAAAGTATAATAAAAAGATAAATAACACCTTATTTGTACAAAAATTTTCAAAAAAATATAAAAAATACTCTTATAGAGTTGAAAATATTTTTAATCCAACAAAAAATTTTACTAGGTTTTTTTTAAGTAATCATATAACTAATCTCTCTATTAACAATGTACCAATAAATGAATTTATAAAAAAATACTCAAGTAAAATTTCTATTTATAATAGTGGTGCTATTAGAAATTACTTAGCAGGTCCAATTTCACAAAATTTAATCTTTAATGCAGTTACAAAATAAAAATCAATTTTATTACTTTTTTTAGCTAGCTCAAACATCACTTTTCAATTAATTGGCTGGATAACCCCAAAACATCTTTTAAGATTATATTCCATAGCTTAAATATATTTTTTTTTTTTATTTAATAGATAATTTTTCTTCAAAGTATAGAAAATTTGTTCGATAAAAATTCTTACAATTCTACTATTTAACTTAGATTTTCCATGTTTCCTTTTTCTAAAATTAATCTGAATATCTTTAATTTTCATATTTTGTCTACTATTGTAAATTATATCAAATAAAATTTTGTATCCTTTTAAAAAATAATTATCCTTATTTTTAAACATTATATTTTTTTTACAGATAAAAAATCCAGAAAGCGGATCTGTAGTTTTTTTTTTTTAGTAAAAAATTTATAGTAAATATAAATGAAAGAGAAAACAATGATCTAAAAAATCCCAAGTTTCCAGAATATTTTTGTTTTAAAAATCTACTTCCAATTACTACATCAAGATTATACTTTAATAATTTTTTGAACATTAAATTTGCGTCAGTTATATCGTGTTGTAGATCACAATCTAGAACTAGCAGATGTTTATATTTTGCATTCTCAGCACCCAACATAATTGATTTTGATAAATCTCTATTAATTTCAACTCTTTTTAAAAATTTAATTTTTTTATTTAGAAATTTTTTGACTATTTTTTCAGTATTATCAGTAGAATTATCATCAATAATAATCAGCTCATATTTATATTGAAAGTTGTCTAATTTTTTAATTAATTTAGGTATATTTTTTGCTTCATTTAGAGTTGGTACTAAGATTGATATCATAAACAAATATATTTAATTTAGTCTTTTAAAACCAGTTTGGAACACTGATGTTTCTAATAATATATCAATATTCAAAAAAAATTTTTTCATTTATAGTATACCAGCTATATTCTAAGATATTTAAAATATGAAGAAAAATAATAATAATGAAAAAATTAAATTTTCAACTTTTAGAAAAAAATATACTTAATATCCTTAATTGCAATTATAAAATAAACTCTTAAAAATTGATTATAAATTCAATTAAAACTATAATTTGCTTTTTTAGTGTTTATCACTTAAAGAGTGTTTTCAATAATGATAGATGAATTAAATAAAAAAATCATTGTATTTTCTGATGGACCAAAAACAGATGAAATTAATCTGAAATTACCAATTGAAATTGATGGTTACACATTTAACCCAAGTTTATTTAGAAAGAATAACGCAAAAGATTATTTAGCTTACTCTAAAGAAATACTAGAGAAGTGTGGAGACAAACCTGTGTCTCTTGAGGTAATTTCTGATACA
>MDTB01040535.1_pt1 | contig 10230 bp, 10 predicted proteins | sample 811161 | NCBI WGS metagenome assembly MDTB01 (sample SAMN05326650, study PRJNA326480) | marine metagenome | isolation source: seawater | place: Mediterranean Sea | collected 2009
GAATTAAATCTCAGTGCGATTATCATTATGAAAAAAAATGTTTTAAATAAAGACCCTAGCCCATATTTACAACAGCACAAAGATAATCCTGTTAATTGGCAGACATGGAATAAAGATAGTTTAGAATTAGCAAAAAAAGAAAAAAAACCTATTTTATTAAGCATTGGATATGCTAGCTGCCACTGGTGTCACGTTATGGCCCACGAAAGCTTTGAAGATAAAGAAACAGCAGAAATAATGAACAAAAATTTTATCAATATAAAAGTTGATAGAGAAGAAAGACCAGATATAGATTTTGTTTTTCAAAGTTCTTATCAACTTCTAAATCAATCGGGTGGTGGCTGGCCTTTAAATATGTTTTTAGATGAAAATGCGGTTCCATTTATGGGAGGAACATATTTTCCTAAACACTCTCAACATGGACTGCCTTCATTTATTGATGTTTTAAAAAAGATTAGTTCTGCTTATGAAACAGAACGTCTAAAAATTATTTCACAATCTGAATTAATTATCAAGAGTCTAGAATTAAAAAAAAGTTCAGTTGTAAAACAAGACTTGGAGTCAATTCTTGATAGTCACATCAAAAATCTTGACCCTGTAAAGGGGGGGTATACAGGAGCTCCAAAATTTCCAACTTTTAACGTGTTTGATGCTCTTCTATATTTTTATAACAAGACTAAAAAAGAAAAATATTTTAAACCGGTTGAAACAATTTTAAAAAATTTATGTTCTCAAGGTATTTATGATCAAACGGAGGGAGGCATTTCAAGATATACTGTTGATGAAAACTGGCTAATACCTCATTTTGAAAAAATGCTATATGATAATTCTCAATTTATTTTTTTATTATCCAATTATTTGAAAATTAAACCTGATGAGTATTTCAAAAATAAATTGATTCAAACTATTGATTTTATTCATTTAAATTTTACCAATCAAAAAGACAACCTCTTAGGTTCAGCTTATGATGCAGATAGCGAAGGAGAAGAAGGAAAATATTACACGTATAATTTTGAGGAACTAAAAAATATAAAAAATATCGAGAAATATTTTGACGTAAAACCGGAAGGAAATTGGGAAGGAAAGATTATTCTAAGAGAATTGAGTTATCCTAACCCAGAGATAATAAATGCATTAAAAAGCATACGAAAAACTAAAACCAAACCTTTTTTTGATAACAAATCACAATTAGATCTTAACTGTCTTTGGATTAGAGGTTTAATAAACGCACATTCAGTTGTAAAAGATAAAGGTTATCTGGATAAAGCTGAAAAATTATTTAATAATATAGAAAAAAAATTTTCACAAAAAAAAATATTCCATAGTAATTCTGAGGCTGTAGTATTTTTAGAAGATTACGCATATTATATCAATTGCTTGATAGATTTATCAGAGCATACTTTAAATCCGAAATACAAATTAACAGCTATAGAATCAACAAAAGAAGTTATTGAACAATTTTACATCAAAGAAAAATTTATTTTTCAAAAAAATAAAATAACTAATAATGATTTATTCTTAAATCCAATAGATATAAGCGACCATACTATTCCTAACGGAAATCCAGTAATGTTAATTAATTTGACTCGATTAGGATTTAAAAAAGAGTCGAAAGAACTTGCTTCCAGCTTGAACGGCTTTTTAAACATTTATAATTCATTTATGGTTAGCAGCCTAAAAGCAATCGATTATTTTAATAATATTTCAGAGGGAAAAAAATGTAATGACCAAGGGTGTGATATTTGAAAAATTTTGATTTAAGAATAAAAAATTTAATTATTTGGCTCATCTGGTTGAGTTTAGTAATTTTGTGGAACTATGGAGTACCTAACGCAAAGCCTCTCGAAGATGTAGTTGTTGCTGTAATTTTGTCTTTGGTTTTCGTAGTTATTAAAAAATTGCTTAATTAAATTATTTAAATTTAGATTGACACTGATTAGATAAAATAATACTTTGTTCAAAATTTGAACAATAACATTATTATGACAAAAATCGTAAATTCAGCAATAAAGTCAACATATTTTAGTTTCAATGATTTAAATTTAAAAGATAGCTCAATTAATTACTCTTATTATGATGGTTGGAATGGACTAAAAATTCATAAATTTAAGTTAATTAAAAATGATATTTTAACGAAATCTTTCATCAATTTTAAAATCAAAAATGCAGAAATAAAAGAAACAATATTTGTTACAACTGAGGGCCAAATAGAGTTTACACAAGATAATAAAAAAGAAATTTTGCAAGAATATGGTGCTGTTAATTTTTTTCGCGAACCATCTGAATATCAAATAAAGGCGTTAGAGAATTCAACTATGTATTTGGTTAGCGCTAAAGTAAAAAAAGGTGAAAACAAGGATCCATTTTTTTTTAATTTTAAAAAAGATATAAAAGCTAAAGATTTGTGGGGAGGTCAATGCATATCAAGACCATACGAAGGCGGAGAAATTACATTAGTTTTATTTGACTTAAAAGCAGGATTTAAATTTGAAGACAAGGGTCACATGAATGAGCAAATAACTTGGTTGATCAAAGGGGAAATGTCTTTTTATGCCAACAACAAACATGAAAAATTATCTTTAGATAAAGGCATAGATATTGGCCCTAACCATCTTCATGGAGGAGTTTCGAACGGAGCCGTAGGCTTTGATGCATTTTTTCCAAAAAGAGAGGAAGTTAAGTATAAACAAAATAATTAAAAATTATGAAAGAAATTAATATAGTTGATTGCACTTTAAGAGATGGTGGATATTACAATAACTGGGATTTTTCGAACGAAATTGTAAATGATTATTTAAAGTCAATGTCTCTTATAGGTGTTAAAAATATTGAGCTAGGCTTCAGGTCTTTACAAAAAAGAGATTTTAAAGGACCTAATTGGTACACAACCGACAGTTATATAAATAATCTTAAAATACCTAAAAATATCCGCTTGGGCGTCATGGTAAATGTTGCAGAACTTACAAATCATCCTTCTGGAATAAATAAAGCTATAAATAAAATTTTTAGTAAATCAAAAAATTCCAAAATTAAATTTGTAAGACTAGCTAGTCATTTTAAAGATTTTAAAAATGCAGCAAAGGCATGTGTTGTTTTAAAAAAAATGGGATATTCAGTTGCAATAAATTTAATGCAGATAACAGAACAAAGTAAAGAACAAATTGCTACAGCTGCAAAAATAGCTCAAAAAATTAAGCCAGATATTTTGTATTTTGCTGACAGCCTTGGTGGTATGAATCCACAAGATGTATCTAGTTTGATTAAATTATTCAAAGAAAACTGGAAAGGCCCAGTAGGTATTCATACGCATAACAACCTTGGAAAAGCAATTGCTAATAGCTTGGAAGCTATTGAGTCCGGAGCTACGTGGATAGATTGTACTGTTACAGGAATGGGAAGAGGGCCAGGTAATGCTCAAACTGAATATTTATTAATTGAACTTCAAAAATTTAGAAAAGAAAGAATTAAACTTCATTATTTACTTGAGCTTATTAAAAAACATTTTGAACCGATGCAAACTAGATATAAGTGGGGGATTAATTCATATTACTATTTAGCAGGTAAATATGGAATTCATCCAACTTATATTCAAGAAATGTTATCAATAAAACTAGATGAAACCGAAATTTTAGCAGCAATTGATCAATTAAGAATAAAAGGTGGAAATAGCTACAACATAGACTTGGTTCGTTCTGAATTTCAGAAGCCGATGAAGTTAGTTAAAGGCAACTGGAATCCAATTAGAGATATTAAAGGAAGAGAAGTTTTGTTTATAAGTTCTGGACCTAAAGCCGAGGAGTATAAATCAGAGATTGAAAAATATATCAAAAAAAATAAGCCGTTTGTAATAGCACTAAATACCTCAATTTGCATAAACACTAAATTGATAAATTTATATGTTGCGTGCAATCCATTAAAACTAATTTCAGAGGCAGATTTATATCAAAACATTAAGTCACCGTTAGCAGTGCCTAAGTCACTACTACCTGAAAAACTAAAGGAAAAATTCAAGAGGATTAAGCTTTTAAATTTTGGAGTGGGCTTAAAGGAAAACGAATATAAGATTTATAATAATTGCTCTTCTATTCCAAGATTATACACCCTCTCATATGCCTTAGCTATCGCAACTTCTGGTAACGCAAAGAGAATTCTGTTAGCGGGATTTGATGGTTATGGAGCTAACGATAGACGAAATAAAATAATAGATGAATTATTTTTTCTTTATTCTAAAAATAAAAAAGCAAAACAAATTATAGCAATTACTCCTACATCATATAGTTTTAAATCAACATCAATTTATGCAATTTAAAAATAAAAAATATGTCAAAATATTTATCAGCAGTAATTACAGTTAGAAAAGGTTCACAAAGAGTTAAAAATAAAAATTTTAAAGAATTTTGTGGAAAGAATTTGTTAATCCATAAAATTGAAGTTTTAAAAAAAGTAAAGAAATTGGACGAAATAATCATAAATACAGACTCTGAAGAAGCTATAGACATAGCTAAAAATTTTAAAATTAGATATAAAGTAAGAGAAAACTATTTTGCAAGCAGCGAATGTACAAATAGTGAATTTTGGTCGAATATTGCTGAAAACACAGACAGCGAATATATTATGTTTACTCACTGTACAAACCCACTGATCTTAGAGTCAACATATAATAATATTATCGAAATTTTTGAAAAATCAAAAAATAATCATGATAGTTTTAACACAGTTACAGAGGTTAATGAATTTTTATACATGAATCATAAAGCAATAAATTTTAATCCATCAAAGGCTCCGAACTCTCAAGACTTGAAAGAGATTGTTAAAATGAATTTTGCTATAAATATTTTAAAAACTAAAGACATGTTCAAACGAAAAAATTTAGTAGGCGACAAGCCTTTTTTTTATAAACTAGATCCAATAGAAGGGTACGATATCAATACAAATATTGAATTTGAATTTGCTGAATATTTATTTAAAAAACATCGTCTAAAAAAATGAGAATCCTTGTAACAGGCGGTGCCGGATTTATTGGTGCACATTTAACTGAAAAACTTATTAGACAAAAGCATAAGTTATTAGTAGTTGACTCACTGGTTACTACTGGAGGAATTCCTTATATCAATCCAAAAAGTAAATTTATAAATGGAGATATAACTGAAGATAAAATAATTAAGAAAATAGAAAAATGGCGACCTGAAATTATATATCATCTAGCTGCACAATCCGGATCAGAAGGCGCTTACGATAATCCAAAAAAAGACTACATGTCAAATGGGTTTGGAACATTCAAATTAACGCTTTTAGCTAAAAAAATTAAAGTTAAGTATTTCGTATATACAAGCACTGTTGCTGTTTATGGATCCAGTCCTGTCAAAAAATTAACTGAAAAATCAAAAATTAAACCAGACTCAATTTATGGAATATCAAAATATGCTGGAGAAATGTTTATTGATCAAGTTTTAGGAAACACTAAAGTGAAGACTGCCATTTTTAGAATCTTTAATACATACGGTCCTGGAGAAGACTTAAATTTCTTAAAAAAGGGAATGGTAAGCATATATTGTAGTTATGTATGGAAAAAAAAACCAATAATTGTGAGAGGAAAGTTAGAAAGATTTAGAAATTTAAATTTAATAGATGACTGTATTGAAATTTTAGCAAGAACTCTAAAAAATAAAAAATTAAAAAAGAATGAAATAATTAATATTTCGTCTGGAAAAATGTTTACAGTAAAAGAAATTATTGAAGCAATACTTGAGAGTAAAAATTTAAAAAATTACAAAATTATAGTAAAAAAAGGCACTCCAGGAGACTCTTTTGGATTTAATGCTTCTAATAAATATTTACTAAAAAAGTTTAAAGGGTTTAAATTTTCCTCTCTTTCAAAGGGCCTTAGAATATATTTTAAATGGATAGATACTTTACCAACAAATAAAAGCATTAAAAAATTTCATCCTTTAAATACAAAAACTACAAAATAACAGTTTTCATTTCACGTTTTAATAGAATTAAGAAGTCAAAAAGTACAAGTTGCTTGCAAAATTTAAACCAACAAAGTACAACAGTAAATAATGCAGGAGCAAAAATGGGTATTCATTACGATTATAAATCAACTCGAGGCGAGAAAGCTTTGAAAAAAGAGGCTAAGAGAAAAGCTAGAATCGAGCAAAGAAGAGCTAGAAGACCGGGTCAAGAAGATGCATCAGAGTCCAAAAAGAAAATGCATGATATCGACAAACCTATTACTCTTGAAGATTTAACTAATCCAGATAAAGAATAATTTTACAATGCGGCATAAAACAGAAAAAGACTCTCGTCTTTCAAGACGTGAGATAGCGTTAAAAAAAAATTTGAAAAAAAGAAGAAAATTTAAAGAAAAAAATAAAAAAAAATTCTTATGACAGTTTTATCAGACAAATGGATTAAAAAAATGGCAAAAGAAAAAAATATGATCAAGCCATTTATTGATAGGCAAAAAAGAAAAGGAAAAATATCTTTTGGCCTGTCATCGTATGGATATGATGCTAGAGTATCAAATGAATTCAAAATTTTTACCAATGTTAATTCCGGAGTAGTCGATCCAAAAGTTTTTAAGAATGAGAGTTTTGTAACAAAAATTGGTAAAGAATGCATAATACCTCCAAATTCTTTTGCGCTAGCAAGTACTATGGAATACTTCAAAATTCCTGAAAATGTTTTGGTTATATGTCTAGGAAAATCTACATACGCAAGGTGTGGAATCATCGTTAATGTTACTCCCTTAGAGCCTGGATGGGAAGGTCATGTAACATTGGAATTTTCTAACACAACCCCTTTACCTGCTAAAATTTATGCTAATGAAGGTGTTGCTCAGTTTGTCTTTATAAAAGGAAACGAAAAACCGGAAGTTTCATACTCTAAAAGAAAAGGTAAATATATGAAACAAAAAGGTGTTACACTTCCAAAAGTTTAAATTTACTACATGCAAAAACTGTTTATTACAGGAAAAAAATTTTTAACCGGCTCAATTTCTATCTCAGGTTCAAAAAATGCAACTTTGCCTATATTAGCAGCCACAATATTAGGTCAAAATATTACTTTAAAAAATGTACCTTTAGTAAAAGATGTTTTTACTATGATTGACCTACTAAGTTACATAGGACTAAAAATAAAAGTAAATAAAACAAAGAATTTAATTAAGGTTATAAACAAACAAAAGATTTTAAACACAGTGGCTCCGTATAAACTTGTTAAAACAATGCGAGCTGGAATTTTAGTTTTAGGACCGCTATTAGCAAAATATAAGAAAGCTAAAGTATCTTTGCCTGGAGGGTGCGCCATAGGCTCAAGACCTGTTAACCTTCATCTGTACGCTCTAAAAAAATTGGGGGCTAAAATTAAAATTAAGAATGGATATATTTATGCTTCAGCAAAAAATGGGCTAATAGGATGTAAAATTAAATTTCCAAGTATTTCAGTGGGCGCAACAGAACATGCAATTATCACCTCAGCTTATGCTAGTGGAAGAACAATTCTTACAAATTGTGCAACAGAACCTGAGATTAAAGATTTAATATTATTTTTAAATAAATTAGGATTTAAAATCTCATTTAATAAACGAAAAATTATAGTTGATGGCACTCAAAATATAAGGTCCTCTCATCATAGTATTATGTTTGATAGAATAGAATTAGGCACATATTTAATAGCTGGCGCTTTATCAGGAAAAAAAATTTCTCTTTTAAAAATTAAACCAAAAGTAATTAATACAGAAATCAAAATTTTAAAAAAAATGGGTGTAAAGATGAAAGTAGAAAAATCCAAAATTACAGTTTTTAAAACAACTAATATAAAAAAAGCAGTAATAAAAACTAGCCCTTATCCGGGTTTTCCTACAGACTTACAAGCACAAATTATGGTTCTAATGACGAGGGCCAAAGGTTTGTCAAAAATAAAAGAAAATATTTTTGAAAATAGATTTATGCATGTTCCTGAATTAAGAAGGATGGGAGCTAAAATTCAAATCAAAAATAACTCAGCAAATATATTAGGACCATCTAACCTTTCAGGCGCTGAAGTAATGGCTACAGACTTAAGAGCTTCTGTATGTTTGGTTCTAGCAGGATTAATTGCCGAAAATAGAACAGCGGTTAATAGAATTTATCACTTAGATAGAGGATATGAAAACCTTGAAAAAAAATTAAAAAATTGTAAAGCCATAATAAAGCGAGCTTAAAATGAAAGGAAATAACTTAAAATTAATAGCAAATTCTGAGGATGATTTAAGAGTACTGTCCGCACATCTTCAGGACGCTATTGTATCCGTAGCAGACATAGCGAACTTAAAAAAAAATAGAATTTTTTTATTACAACTCAACAGGTTTATGTGGGAAGATGTGGAAAAAGGTGTATTTAGAAAAAATAAAAGAATAAGAACTGTATTAAAATTTGATAATGTTATGGGTGTTTCTTCAAAAAATATTAATCAAAGTAATAAATCAGAATTTTTGGATTTTTTAACTATTGAAACCAATACGATGCCTGATAAAAGTTACGAAATTAAATTAATTTTTTCAGGAGATATTATAATTAAAATTTGTACTGAGGTGTTAGATGTTACATTGGATGATCAAGGCACACCTTGGAACAGCAAAACAAAACCAAAACATAAATTTTTATGAGATTAAAATATATTAATGGAAATAAAAAAAACTTTAATAACATATTAGAGGCGGCTTTAAATAAAAGAAGAGCTAAAGATCCAAATAAATCACTATTAGTTAATAAGATCATAAAAGATGTTAAAAAGAATAAGGACAACGCAATTTTAAAATATGAAAAATTTTTTTTAAAATTAAAAAAAATCAAAAATAAGGATATTAAGTTTACTAATCTGGAAATTAAAAATATAATCAAGAGACTTGATAAAAAAACTAAAAGCTCTATAGATTTAGCGTTCAAAAGAATTTATAAATTTCACAACAGACAAAAACTAAATTCTTATAAAATGAATGACACTTACAGAAATTCATTTTCTTATTTAAATAGCCCAATCAATAAAGTCGGAGTTTACGTTCCAGGAGGTACAGCTAGCTATCCAAGCACTGTCTTGATGAATTGTATACCTGCGATGATTGCAGGAGTTAAAGAAATTTATATGACAACTCCCGCTTTAAATAAAAATTATAATCCTGCAATATTATACGCTGCCTCAAAATGTAAAGTAAAAGAAGTTTACAAGGTAGGTGGCGCACAAGCAATTGCTGGGTTGGCTTTTGGAACAAATATAATTAAAAAAGTGAATAAGATAGTTGGTCCTGGCAATGAGTTTGTAGCGCTTGCTAAAAAAGAAGTTTACGGACATGTGGGAATAGATATGTTTGCAGGTCCTTCTGAAGTTACTATAGTTGCAGATAGTTCAGCGAACCCGGAGTGGATTGCGGCTGATTTAATAGCTCAGGCTGAGCACGATAAAAATGCCCAATGCATTCTAATAGCTAATAATAAAAACATATTAAAAAAAGTAAATATAAATCTAAAAATACAATTAAAAGTTTTACCAAAAAAAAAAATAGCGAGATTCAGTTTAGAAAAATTTGGATATTTTATTTATTGTAATAGTAAAAATAATACTATTAAAATTATAAATGAAATAGCACCTGAGCACTTAGAATTATGTGTAAAAAAACCAAATCAATTATTAAAAAAAATTGACAATGCAGGATCAATTTTTATTGGAAATTATTCTCCAGAAGCCATGGGAGACTATTTAGCCGGACCAAACCATGTCTTGCCTACTTCTGGTTCTGCTAAATTTGCTTCTGGTTTGTCAGTATATGATTTTTTAAAGAGGCATTCCGTTATAAAAATATCAAAATCAGGTATTGAAAGATTGGGAGCATCAGTTATAAATTTGGCAGAATATGAAAATCTAAAAGGACATTCAAATTCAATAAAATTAAGATTAAAAAAGGAATAAAATTGGCTAAACAAGAAACTTTAGAATTCAAAGGCACAGTAACCGAGTTACTACCAAATGCAATGTTCAGAGTTAGATTAGAAAATAATCATGAAATTTTAGCCCACACAGCTGGAAAATTAAGAAAAAATAGAATTAGAGTTCTAGCAGGAGACAACGTAACGGTTGAAATGACACCGTATGACTTAACTAAAGGTAGAATTACTTTTAGAGGTTAGGCCTTGTAGCTCAGTAGTAGAGCAGTACCCTGAAAAGGTATGTGTCGTTTGTGCGATTCAAAC
>MDTB01229796.1_pt1 | contig 10230 bp, 13 predicted proteins | sample 811161 | NCBI WGS metagenome assembly MDTB01 (sample SAMN05326650, study PRJNA326480) | marine metagenome | isolation source: seawater | place: Mediterranean Sea | collected 2009
GATAATCCCTTTCATTATGAGTGCATAATGCTTGTGTTACGCAGTGATAGGTATATAATTCTTATATGGATAAATTACTTAATAACTCAGTTGGTGCAACGCATTGGTTAAATTTTGATCACTGGTCAATTTTTAACCACTGGTTAAATTTTGATCAACTGATAGGAGGTGGAAAGCTATAAAGGGTCTCTAGATTTACCCTAAGCTTAGCAAGCTAAAACAAAAAGCGTACCTGATGACCTATCGAAACATGTGACGGATGTTCATTGTAGATAGCGAGGCGTAAGACGAAACACAAAGACGAGGCTGATATCAGATTGGATGCCCTTCCTTTCTCCTCATTGAGGACAGTTCCAAATTTAAAAACTTTGGGTCAGGTGAATATTAAAGAATAGCCTGAGACAGTTACCTCACTGTCGGAGGATGTGCATCCTCCCTGATGAGATCAAAAGATCGAAACAGTAATTTAAATACAATGGAGTTTAATTATGAAATTACATCACACGAAATATAAAAATAATTATAGAAACTACATCCTAGAATGTTTAAAGACTGAGGATGTTTTTATAGGTAAAAAACCAACTGACGAGGAATTGATCAATTATTTATTTGATAGGTTCAATTCTGAGTATGGTTGGAGCATAGAGAGACAAGGCAAACAAAAAGCATTGTCTGATTGGTTGGCAGGATTAGCAATTTCAATTCCTTTTTACTATGACGAAATTATAAAGTTGGCGGTTGAAATGGGTTCTATTGATGAGAATCCTAGCGAGAAACTTGCTGAAAAAGTATGCGATAACTATTGGTCTTTTATGGCTAATATCATTCTTTCCTTTGAGACTCAATAAACCTACTGATGAGATTGTGAGATTCAATCGAAACCAACTCAATTAATTTGGGTTGGTCTAGGTGCTAGCAATTCAGCTAGCGATTTAAAACTTATCTACGACATATGGAGGTTATTTATGTCTAATTTTAAATTTAAACCATCTACAGTGCTGAAAGCATTGTTGGATATTATCAATACTATATCTGGCTCTGGTCGTTACCTTGTGCCTTTCATTCAAGGTGCTAGCGGTATCGGAAAGACAGATATTATTCTTGAAATGGTGCAGATTCTTGCCGATGGCAGGGAGGTCGTCATTAATTCTTTGAATCCTAAAAAAGACCAATTTGGTTTTATAGATAAAAGATTGAATGGCTCTGACCCTGTTGACATGACAGGTCTGCCTACGGTGAAAGATGGTCTGACTGTCTTCACTCCTATTGGCTATCTGCCTCAATCTGGCGAGGGTGTTCTTTTCTTTGATGAGTTCGCTCAGGCTACACCTGCTATGCAGGCATATATCGGGCAGTTGATTCGAGAGGGTCAACTTAACGATTACACTCTGCCAAAAGGATGGAGAATTGTCTTAGCAGGTAACAGGTCAACAGACAGAGCAGGTGCTAATAAGATTCTGACTCACTTGCGAGGCAGGGTCGTGTCCATAGACTTCGAGCATGATGTTAATGACTGGATGGTCTGGGCAAGCGATAAAGGCATTGATCAGAGAATCTTAGGATTCATCCAGTACATGCCTCAATATCTGCATGACATTGATTCTAAAGTTGATGCTCCGCAGGCAACTCCTAGACAATATGAAAACCTTAGCGACATATTGAAACAAAGGAATCCTGATTACGACATGATGCAGGTCTATGCATATGGCACGATTGGGGAAGTTGCGACACTGGAGTTTTTAAACTTTGTTCAGCTTATGCAGGATGTTCCTAACTTAAAGGACATATTTGCAGGCAAGGAAGTTGAAGTTCCTGATGGTGTTGGATTGCAATACGCTACAGTGGTTGCGATCTCTGCAATGTTGAAGGAGTGCGATGCTAAGAAATTAGCAGTGCATTTTGAAAACGCTCTCAAATACATTGAGACATTTCCAACTCAGGAATATGCAATGTTCTTTATGAGATCAGTAGCAGGTGCAAGACCTGAAGTTAAAGATACTGCGGTATTCTCTAAGTTCATGGTTGATCATCAAGACTTGTTGATCTAATTTTTTGCGGGCGGGGATAAAATATTTTACTGGTAAATATTTTACCTCGCCTACAGAAACTGATAGTGAGATGTGTATCTCGCCTGACGATTCCAAAAGGATGAAATCAGTTTTTACTTATCTACTTAATGGAGGTTTTTATGAGTAAGAAAAATAATGCAATGACACTAAGCGAGACTGCGGTGCTATTCCGATTTCATGGCGGTCATCCTAGTGGCATTAAACAAGATTCTTTTTTGAAAGATGATCTGGCTAGTACTAAAAATGCGGATAGCAATACTTTGATGGTTGCTAAACATATTTTTGGCTACGACATCAATAAGTATTTCAGAAAGGTTCTAAATGAGTTTAGGAATGATCATTACTTTCCTAGTACTTTCCCATGGAAGGATGGAGCAACGATTAAATCGTCATGGCGATTGGTTGCTAACAGCGATCTGGATAAGCTGATTCAAGCTACTCAGAACGCTAAGACCAAATGGGACAGGGAAGTTCAAGACTTTGCTAAACGCTATCAACAACTGTTGGCGGATGCTCCTAATAGATTAGGCAGTGCATATAATCCTGAAGACTATGATTCATTAGATTATGTGATGTCTAAGTTTATTTTTGAGTACGAGATTATGCCTATCCCATCCTATGATGAGGATGACATAAGGCTCAAAGGTTCTGCACAACAAAGGCAGATGATAGCTGACTCAATCAAGGGTCAACTAGAGTCTAATATCGAGGCTATTGCCGAGGGTACAATCGAGAGTCTTTCCCAACAGATGGAAAGGGTTAGCGATGCCATGAAGAATTTCAATCCTTCTGAGAAGGGTGGGAAGTTTTTCAAGGATGCGATCATCGACAATCTAGCAGAGGCAAACAATAGAGCGATCACTGCTAACAAAGATTTGTTTAACAACAATAAGTCTTTGACTGAGGTCACAACTAAGGTTGCCGCATTGGTTGCAACAATTAATTCTGTTGATTCTCTTAGAGATAAAACAGAGTTAGGACAGAGCAAAAGAGATACAGTCGCTGAGAAGATTGACGATGCTCAAGACACTCTGAAAAATGCATCGATGCTAGATCAAATGTTTGGAGGCAGGGATGAGTAACTACGACACTAAAAACTTAGTTGCCTTACATCCTGAGTCAATGAGCAGTCTTGATATTATGGTCAAGGCTCGTACTCAGTTGATGTCGTCCTCTGTTGGTATTGCAACGATGTTGTTGCACCTTGAGTTGATTGAGGATAACTCTTTCGACACCATGGCTACTGATGGAAAAACGATTGTCTTTAACTCTGACTTTGTTAGATCACTGCCTATGGATGAAATTAAAGCAGTGATGATTCACGAAGCAATGCACGTTGTCTGGGAGCATCATCTTAGACAGGGTGACAGACATCCTAAGTTGTGGAACATAGCCACAGACTATGCGATCAATAACTACATTAGATATAAATTGAAGATGCAGTTACCTGAAGGTGGTCTTTGGGATATGGATTATGACAACTGGTCGGCAGAGAAAATCTATCAGGAATTATTCAATGATGATGAGCAACTTGAAGACGCTATCTCTCAGTTGCCTCAGCAGAGTAATGATGAGGAGTCAGGCGATGATCAAGCCTCTGGCGGTGATGGAGAAAATATTACTGGTAATAGTTCTGCACAAGCCTCTGCGACAAATGCATCTGGAAACATCTGTTTAGATGATCTTCCTGAGACAGTTGGACAAGTCATGCCTATGAAGGATGAGCAGGGCAATGAGTTATCAGACACTGCAATGAATGAGGAAGTTATCAAGCTTAGACAACAAGTTATGATGGCTGACAGAGTTCAGAAAATGCAGGGTTCAGGTACTTCTGTTGACTGGTCTGATGGCAGGGTTGGCGAGTTGCAAACAGTCAAAGTTGACTGGGAAAATCAACTAAGAGATTTCCTTACCAATACTATGTCTGAGGAAACAACATGGTCTAGACCTAATAAGAGAGTTCGACACTTAGGTATTACTTTACCTAGTAGAAAGAAAACTCCTCAAGGTGGGACTTTTGCATGCATGTACGATGTCTCAGGCAGTGTCAGCAGTGCAGAGCGAGATCAAGCAACTACAGAGACTATCTCTATTGCTAACGATCTCGGAGTCAACAAGATCATGTCTTGTCGATTTGCTCATACTGTCTTCAAGAATGAAGAGGGCGAGCATTGGGACATCCATAACCTTGACGAGGGAGACGAGTTAGCTGACATGAAAGACTTGAGATTGTTTGGCGGTGGCGGTACTTCGTTTGACCCTCCTTTCAATTTGTTCAACGAGCATACTGAAGATGCTGATGAAGTAGACGCTATCTTGTTTTTCACTGATGGCTATGGCGATGTATCAGAAGAGGTTGACCCATGCATACCAGTTGTTTGGGTGGTGTCTGAGAAAGAGAGATATTCCAGTTTCAATCCTCCTTTTGGAGAGGTTATTTACATGGATACTTAATTTCAGGCGGTCTGTGAGAGGCTATTTTAGGGTGGTACTAAACCTTAACTTAGCCTCTTCATGGCTCTTAGAATCGATTTATGGAGGTCGTTTTGACCTTTTACTGTCGGAAAATGTGTATTTTCCCTGATGATGTTACAAAAGTAACGAAACAGTAACATTTATTTTCATGGAGGTTTTTATGAATAAAATTTATAACCATAAAGGTTATTTAGTGATTCCCAACTGGGTCTCTAACGATGAGGAATATTTTCATATTGTATTAGATGATGAGATTATCCTAGACAGGATTGACTCTCTATACGATGCGGAGATATGGATTGAAAAACATATTAGAGAAAGCGAATTAGCTAGGAGGAGTACCAATGGCTGATCATTTAAATATGACTTTCAAATATGGAGGTGCAGTTATTGCTGACGAATATGTGTCAGGTAACTTTGAGATTTATTGGGATGAAGAAGTTGGAGATAAGTTGTTACCCAAACAAGGTAAGATTTATTTCCATTATCTTTACAATGAACAGACTATTGAATGGTCTGATACTCATCAAGGTATGCTCGTTGATCTTTATCACGATTTGATAGAGAACGATTTAGAAGTGAGGATATCGGCATTGATCAATAAATCTACATCCCATTTGGGTATATTAGGTTGGGCTGAAACAGTTCAGGAATTACAACTGAGAATAAGCAGTGCAAGCTAAATAAAATTAGGCAGTAGTCTACTCGTAATGAGTTGGCTACTGCCTTTTTTTTTGGTCAAAAATTTATACTGTGAAGCTGAATGGTTTACCCCCGCCAATAAAATATTTACCAGTCATCTTTTCTAGCTGACAGGCTGTGGATAACTTGTGGATAGATTGACAAATGATCTCATCCTGCTATTATTATTACAGGTTATTAATGGTTTCTAATTAACCTCATTGTAGATAAGTAAGAGAGGCAGTTTACTGCCTCTCTTTTTTTTGTTATGGTCGAGGAGTATATAATTTTCATATACAACTCTCCTATATTAGAGGCTAGGTGTTATACATCTAGCCTCTTCTTACTGTCGTATTCCAGTAGTTTAGGTGATAGCTAAATGAATTCAACATGCTATACTAGCGTTATGTTTGCAGTGGTTAGACACACTTATGAAATGCATATCCCTGAACCTTTTGTGAAGTCTTCACAGAAGAGTTTCGGTAATTGGATTCACAAGGTATGGGTGTTCGACAATGAGTTAGATGCGATGTCATTTGCCATAACTTTATTGGAAGACCCATTCATTCAGCACGATAACTGGGCGTATGAAAATGCCTTACAACAACTGCAAGAAAATAGGTTTTATCAAATGGGTAAAGAGAGCATAGCGATAGCAGAGGTTGAGCCTGCTCCTGAAATCTATTATGAAAACGATAACTTAAATTAAGGAGTAATATGAAACACTTATATGTAAGATGCGATGAGGAAACTTTTCTCAAAGCACATCAGATCGCAAAGAATGAAAGCCGATCTTTAAACAAACAACTGATCTACATGATCAACAAGGAGGCTGACCTGCAAGGTATCTCGGTTGAGGTAGGCACAAGCGAGGAAGATAATACAGTAGATATATCTGCTCTCGTAGAAGAAGTAAAGCCTGACCCTTGGGATGCTAACTCTGGACTACAAAAGCTTTCTGAAATAAAGAAACAGGACTAGTCTGATTCGTATACCAAAACTTCAAGAGTGCATCCGCACATTCTTTGACAGTATTAGATTGTGACTCGTTAATCTTAGTAGGATTAACAGTCATAATCTTCCAAAAAGTTTTCTCTTTATCTCTCCCACAAATAGCAACTATCTTTTCCTGCACGCCTTGCAAAACACAAGCCTTGGTTGAGAAGCTGACGAATCCATTACCAGTAAATATTTTTTCCATCTCCGCAGGAGCTGCTGCAAATGCACCACTTTTTACAATCAAAGCCAGATACTTATCACATACGTTGTGTTGGTTTTCGTCAAGTAAATTATGGGTGTAGAGCTTGTCTATGATGTGTTGATCAAAGACTATTGCAGTGCCGATCTTATTACCTTCAAGGTGTCGGATAGCCACCTCGTGTTGTTTGTGTAAGTAAGCGTTGCCTATGTCGTTGACATAAACAGATTGGTTAGAATTCCCAATCGAAGTTGTCTTCTTCTTGTTCAATCTCCTCGTATCTCCCATTAACTGGGTTAAACTTTAAGTCAGCCTGCCCTAGCCTAGCGTTCCAATTCCACCTAGCCTTGGTGCAATGAATCTCTACATTACTATCTCCACGATACACTGTCAATCCTACATCTGCTTTCGTAGACCATGCCATGCTTTTAGCAATATCCAATCCATTAACTACATTTTTCTTTGACCTATCCATCGGTTTAGCAGGATGTGCAATGAAGAAACATAAGACTTCATGTTGCTTGCAGAATAGTTGTACTCTAGTCAACATTTCACTAACCATATCTGTCTCCAAAGCGTAGTTCTTATCGGTATGGATAAAGTTAAATGGGTCTATCACTAGAATCCTAGTTCCATATCTGAGAATACTTTGCTGACATTTTTCTAAGACTGCATCGATAGTCGGCAAGCCACCATCAAGATAATCTTGAAACAGTATGTGTTCGTTAATCCATGCCTCAGCTTGATCTTTTTCGTCTTGGGTCATTCTGTCGTTATGCCCTTCAAAGAAAGGTTTACCAGTAATAATTTGTGCGAGCTGCACTGCGTGATACGCAGGGGGTTTTTCAAAAGATGCAAAGCAAGTTTTCCAGTTGTGGTTCTTGCCTGCATTGACAACAATCTGATCAATAAATGCAGACTTCCCTTCGCCTGCATAGCCTGTAACTATATAGAGATAGCCAGTTTGCAAAGTAAATATCTTGTCAACAGAATCAAAGCCTGTGCTAATTCCTTGAGGTTTGCCATCATCATATAGAGTTTGGAAATCTTCGGTGTAATGATCAATGTTGTTCAATCCGTGCAGAGGAATAGGCTCTGCATTAAGGACTTGTTTTCTTACAGTAGCCTCATCTGTTTCTATCAATAACTCGTTGGCATCTTTGTGACCTTTATAATCTACACGATAGCACTTTGCTTTCCCTATCCTTCTGCTCAGTTCATGCACTAAGACATCGCCTGCAGTGTCGTTATCAGATGCTAGTATTATGCGATCAATACCCTCTATCTTTTCCCTGTCTTCCCAAATGTATTTAAACCTTCCATCTTCAGATGGGTCAACCTTTCCTTCGGTAATCTTGTTGGGACTACCGTTGGGTACTGAATATACTTTGATGTTGTAATCCTTGAAACTTTCTTTAATGGCAAGCATATCCATTTCGCCTTCTGTAATTACCACTGTGTTGTCTATGGTTTCTTTACTGCTATCTTCCTCGTAGTTACCCCAAAGTTTGGTAGCGTTATTCTCCCACCAGAAATCCTTTTTACCATTTGCTGTTCGCCACTTGATAGCATCCACCCCCTCGCCAGAACCAAAGGTAAAACCTATGACTGGTAAATAATTTTTATTTCCCCAGACGCAGCCAGATGTTTCAGCCGTTTCCAGACTAATCTTTCTATCTTTCAACCATGCCTCAACCGCCTCTGATGTAGAAGAATCTTGTTTTGGTAGATTTATTTTCTTTGGTTCTTGTTTGGGTACAACTTTCATCTTAACTGCTCCTTGGTTTCTAGATATTAATCCCTTGATATTACAGTGATGGCAGTGATAAACGATCTTGTCGGTCTGAATGTTGACAGATAAAGGTGTGTCCCTTCGATTCTTCTTCCTAGCATCCGAGCAAGCAGGGCATTTTATTTTGTATTGTCCTAGTGCCAAACCTGATGTTTTAGGATTTGAATCTATGTGTCTTTGTATCTGATTGTTTGTCTCTTCCATACTATATATATACTTACTATATATAGTAGATACTAATTAATAATATTTACTTAGTAGCTACTACTATGTACCTACTAGGCTGAATGACTCTTCAATCAATCTAGATATTTGATTAGCTAATTTCTTTTTGGATATTATCGGATAAGTGTTTAGTTGCTTAATTGCAACGATTACTTGGTCGAAATCTATACTGTTTCTTTTGCATAGTTTTTTGAAATCATCTGATGTAAAGTATCTAAGTGCCTCGGTAGATGTTTTAGGATTTTTACTAGCTATATCTCTGACTGCTTGTTGCAATATTTTTTGGTCTAGCTTGTTATAAAATTCCATGAACAAAGATACTACACGATGCCAAATACATAATCAATACATACTCTTAACTTTTTTTCCACACTTTCTAAAATTATGTGATACACTACGACTATTGACTATATACTTTTAACAACATATGACCATGAAATTTAAGATAAAAAAGGGTGTGCCTTTGCCTAGGCGTTCATCTAGACCAATCAAATACGACTTACCTCTAGACAAGATGGAGATAGGAGATCACATATTTATTGAACTGCCTGTATCTAAAATATCCAGAGAGATCAAGATCATTCGTAATGCAGTTGATCGGTTTAAAACTAAGAGGCAAGACACTAACTTTTCTGTTATGAAATTAGACAATGGCGTAGGTATATGGCGTAAATAAAAACAGGAAACCATTATGAATTTTAGAGAGATCAATGAGGGAGATATCTTCCAAAAAAACACAGAAAGAGATATCAACAACAAAGGCGGAATGTATGAAGTCTTGATGAAGGTTGAGAAAGTAACAGGTGATTATCACATAAAGAATATTATCCTTGGCAGAATGGGAACAGATAGAACCATCACAGTCAATCACAGTGAACTCAAGAAAGAGGAGCGATGGACTTTTATAGGTCAAGGCATTATCGAAGAGGTAGTACAGAAAAGAATTAAGTATCCTGATGGCAGGATAGAGGTGTTGTCGGAAAGGTTATATGGTCAGGAGCAAGTTGTTGATCTAAGAAAACAAGAGAAAAAACCAACGATTGTTAACGTGACCAACATAGTTAAGCCTGATGATATCCCACTTGGGTCTGTTGGTTTAGCGTTACAAGACGCTGATAGTAAACAGGCAGAAGTAAAAGCGGTTAAGAGTTGGGACACAAGCGTGTATTCCAATCTAACTTATAACGAACTCTCTTCTATCGGTGCTATGTTGGCTGACCATGAGGGTGTCATAACTAATAACTTAACCAGATTCCAGAATGGTCAATCTAAAATACTGCATCAACAATGCTTAGATAGATTCAGAGAGAACAACATTACTATGTGGAAGTTAAGAGAGTATTGCCCTTATGTTGGTGTATCTAATAAAGGCACTGGTAATCACATTAGCTTTACTCAAGTAATTCTTAGACTGGCTAAAGCTATCTATCACTATGGCACTGAACAAGAAAAAGGTTACTTTAACTATTAATGAAACTAACTAATAAACACAAGCTACCTAAAGAGATTCTCAGGGCGATAGAGAACGATCAATACTCTAAGGGTAAGTCAACTATATCTGTAAGCGGATTGCTCTCTCCTCCTCAAATGAGGGTGCTTAACGAAGAGTATAAAGATAAGATTGTAGTGGATGCAGTAGATCAAGTATGGAAGATACTCGGAACTGCATCGCATAACATACTTGAGACTGCGAACATTGGCTACGATGATACGATCACCGAGGAAAGAATGTACGCTCAAGTCAATGGTTGGACTATATCAGGTCAGACCGATAGCATTTCTCTAGACGA
>MDTB01010153.1_pt1 | contig 10229 bp, 9 predicted proteins | sample 811161 | NCBI WGS metagenome assembly MDTB01 (sample SAMN05326650, study PRJNA326480) | marine metagenome | isolation source: seawater | place: Mediterranean Sea | collected 2009
ATATCTTTTATACCAAGTGGGATACCAAAAAGTTTCCCTTTCTTATCTGTTCTGATTTTTTTATCGCAAAATTTCGCTTTTTCCAAAGCTAAATCGGCAGTTTTTAAGCAAAAAGTATTTAATTTTTTGCTAGCTTCTATTCTTTCCAAATAACTTTCTGTTAAAGCAACTGCAGAAACCTCTCCATTTTCCAGTAAGTCTCTGGCTTTGGATATTGTTAGGTCTTCTAGGTAGGACATCTACTCGATCACTTTCTTGACAGTAAAAAAACCCTCTTTGGCCTCTGGAGCATTCTGCAGGACCTTTTCACTATAATTACCATCTCTTACTATATCTTCAGTTCGGTTTGTATGACCATTAGAATTATAAAAATTTGCAGGATTAACATTAGCAGTATCAACCTCATTAAGTTGGTTCATGAGGTTAACAATTTCTCCAAGTTGTTTAGAAAACATTTCAACGTCTTGAGCCGAAAGCTCAATTTTGGCTAAGTTACTTATTCTTCGCACTAGACTATTATCAATGGACATATCTCTATTTCCCTTGAGACAATTTTTTTATGACCTTTATCTCTGTAATTTCAATCATGCAAGTAATTTAATACTAAGTTGAAGACAAAGCAGACCATTATCATTCTGTCACCTAATAAACTTTCTGAGTTATTTAATTAAATAGATTAAACTAAAGTCTTTCATCTTCTCTCGCCAAAAAACTCTTTAAGTAGTTTTACCGATTCACCTTCGCTTATATTTGGATAAATCTCCAGTGGAAAACCCTTTTGGCATAAGTTGTTATAAAGATTACCAAAGCATTTAGCACCTTTTGAAGTATCTGATGCACCATAATATAATCTACTAATTCTACACTTTAGTATGGCTTCTAAACACATCTTACATGGTTCAAGCGTGACATACATATGGTGACCTATTAACCTTTCAGACTTTTGTTGTCTACATGCTTGACGAATTGTCAATATCTCCGCATGCGCTGTAGGATCTGATAGCTCCCTTATTCTATTTCCAGACTTTGCAACGACCTCTCCATTTTGGTTGACAATAACTGCTCCTACTGGCACTTCATCCCGTCTGCGGGCTTTCCTCGCTTCTGAAAGAGCTTCCTTCATAAATGATTTGAATTTGTGCATAATAGATATATAAAAAGTCTAAATGGAGTTCGAATTTTGAAATGGATCCAAACAAAAACTCTAACCAAAGATTATCAAAGTTTCTAGCTTATGCAGGTATAGCATCAAGAAGAAACTCTGAAAAGTTAATCTTAGCTGGCAGAATAACTGTAAATGGTTTGGTAGTCACGAATTTAGCTACCAAAGTTTCAGAAGAAGATTACATATGCTTTGATAAAATTCATTTAAAACATCAATTGCAGGAACCAAAAATTTGGATTTATCATAAGCCTGTAGGAGAAATTTGTTCAGATTTTGATCCATCAGGCAAGAGGACTGTATTCAATTCGTTTCCAGATAGCTTGGGTAGAGTATGCTTGGTAGGGAGATTAGATTATAATTCGGAGGGTTTATTAGTTTTAACGAATAAAGGCTTCATAAAAAGATATCTTGAACTTCCTAAGAATAGAGTAAAGCGAACTTATGCAGTCAAAGTATGGGGCAAGGCTTTAAATAATGAAGTTTTAGAACCTCTTAGAGAAGGGGTCAAAGTATCTGGTATAACCTACGCTCCAATGATCGTAGATTTAGGACCAAAGGGGGTTAAGGGAAAGTGGTTAGAAATTACTCTTACCGAGGGTAAAAACCGAGAAATTCGTAAAGCGTTGGAAAAAATTGGTTTACAGGTTAGTAAGTTAAAGAGAATTAAATATGGATATTTTACTTTGGAAAAACTTTTTCCAGGCCAAATAAAAGAAGTTCGTATACCAAAGGCTCTCAGTAAGGATATAGAAAAGCTTATTGACTGATAAAGTAGAAATTCAGTATAAGGAGATGTGGAAAGCCGAATGATCGCATCATTGTGATGAGGAAAGTCCGGACTCCAAAGAGTAGTGGTGCCGGGTAACACCCGGCCAGGGTAACCTGAGGGAAAGCGCAACAGAAAATATACCGCTCATATATGAGTAAGGGTGAAATGGTAAGGTAAGAGCTTACCGCTTGCTTGGTAACAAGCATGGCATTGCAAGCCCCACCAGGAGAAAGACCAAATAGGAACCGTTCGAGCTTCAAAGTTCGATATCTCTTAAATACGGTTCGGGTAGGTCGCTTGATCCAGTTGGTGACAACTGGGCTAGATGAATGGTCATTGAGCTTAACGGCTTACAAAATCCGGCTTATAAGCTTTCCACAACCATTTAGTTGAGCACAATATATATGGTGCATGGCAATATGCTAGTTAGTGGTAATTTATATTAGAAATTATGCTTACAAGAAAAACATGAAAATTTATTATCCATATGGTATAAAAAACCATTGATTTCCATAATTTCCCATGTTATAGCTAATTTCCATGAGGAATAGAGTTCATACAGGCATCTCCCTCCAATCTTAGAGTAAAAAAAAAAAAGCTCTGATTGAAAAAGGCAACGGTTATTAGCGTTATGCTGTAACCGTTGCTTTAATTTGAAAGGACTTCACAAAGTTATTAATCAGGATAGTCATGAGACGTTTTAGAGGTGAAGCAGAAAATAAAGTTGACTTAAAGGGAAGAGTTTCAATCCCAGCTCCATTTCGTAGGGTTCTTGAAGAGGGAGATCAGGATTGGTCTGTTGGATTGAACCCAAATTTTGTTATTGTTTACGGTAGGAGAAATAGCAAATGTTTAGAGGGCTATTCGCTAAAATCTATGGATGATGTAGACAATCTAGTCTCAAGACTACCTCGGTACTCTAAGGATAGGGAAACTTTGGAAAGGCTTCTAAATGCTCAATCTGTCTATGCTCAGGTAGATGAGAATGGAAGAATAGTTTTATCCCCTAAGCTTAGGGAAATTTCTAATATTAAGGATAAGGCTATATTTGTTGGAATGGGAGACAAATTTCAAATTTGGGAGCCTGATAATTATAATCAGGACATGATTTTAATGAACAAAAGACTTTCTGATAATAATTTAGAGGAGGAAATTTATTCTCTTTTGGATTATAAAGAAAATAATAATGGAAAGATATGAAAAGACATGATTTAGATTCTGTTCATATTCCAGTTTTAATTTCTGATTTTTCATCTCTTCTCCCTGAGGTATCTGGCATTTGGATTGATGGTACATTTGGTTTTGGCGGATATAGCAAGCGCCTTTTAGATTCGGGTGCATCAAAAGTGATAGCCATTGATTTAGACCCTGACGTGTTGTCGATTGCATCTAACTTTGAGCAAAGTTGGCCTAACCGATTCAAAATCTTGACTGGTAACTTTTGCCAAATGGTTGAGTTAGTTTCTGATTTCGGGGTAGAAAGTGTTTCAGGAGTTACTCTGGATTTAGGAATTTCGTCAATGCAGGTGGATGCTCCCACTAGAGGTTTTTCTCTAAAGAAAGACGGTCCATTAGATATGCGAATGTCTAAAAAGGGACCAAGCGCAAAGGATTTTATTAACAAGGCCAATGAAGCTCTTATCGCGGAGGTTTTACTCAAATATGGGGAGGAGCGTCATTCTAAGGCTATTGCAAAAAATATTATAAGAGCTAGGAAAAAAAATTATATTGAAAGCACTTATCAGTTAGTTAACCTAATTGAAAACGTCTTAGGAGCTAACACTAGATATAAGACACATCCGGCAACCAGAAGTTTTCAAGCTATAAGAATAGCAATCAATAACGAATTAGAAAATTTGGTAGTAGGTCTGGTCTCCGCTAACAATTTGTTGAGGATAGGAGGTTTATTTTCTGTTATCACGTTTCATTCACTTGAGGACAGGATAGTGAAAAGATTTTTCAATTTGCAAACTGAAAATGATTGCTCCCTTAATGAAATAAAACGCGTTGGAGGTAATAGAACGCCTTTGTTTAAAAAAATAAACAATAAACCGATTATCGCTAGTAGCGAAGAATTAAAGAATAATCCTCGGGCTCGTTCTGCTAAACTAAGAGTAGTTAAAAAGGAGATAGATCAACTTGTCAGCATAGAGGCTGATTCCTTAGGATTACCAAGTATTTCAAAAGGCCTAAGGGAATTTCAATGCGCTTAATTGGACGATCTGCCTTACTTGTTTTATGCATTCTTAGTGCAGTCTGGGCTTACAAAGTGAATTATGAAACTAGGTCAATAAAAAGAGAGATTCAGGACTTAGAGTATGAAATAAAAATCGTCCTTAATCGTATAGACTTATTGAAGGCAGAGTGGGCTTTTTTAAATAGACCAAAGAGGCTAGCTTCTTTGGTGGACGAAAATTTTGAAGCTTTAAAGCTTGTACCAATTACTAAGGAACATTTTTATGATTATTCAAACTTCAATTCCAAATTCCTTCAGAATTAAGAGGACATAAATGATTGTTGAGTCTGGGCAAACTAGTTCTAATAGAAATTATGTTGGAAAAAATTCAGGTGATTTCCAGTTCCGCTTATTTGCTCTTCTAATAGCATTAATTTTGGCATTCTGTCTTATAGGTTTACAAATGGTTCTAATGGCTACAAAGCCAAACAATGAAGAAATAAAAACAAGAGCTCCAAATAATAATATTGGTAACCGTAAAGACGTTGTAGACAGGCAGGGAAAGTTATTAGCAACTAATATTTCGGTGAACTCTCTATATGCACATCCGCATGAAATAATTGATAAAGTTAAAGTCATAACAGACTTAGATAAAATCTTTGTTAACGAAAAAGCAGGATTGTTTAGGCAAAAAATAATGAGCGATAAGCCTTTTGTTTGGTTAAAAAAGACAATGTCCCCAGATCAACAGGAAAGTGTAATGGATATTGGCCAACCAGGACTTTATTTTGGACCTAGGAAAATGAGAATTTTTCCAAATGGAGAAGTAGCTTCGCACGCTTTGGGGGGAGTGAGGTTTGGCGAGGAGAGGGTTGATGGTGCTGAAATTTTAGGTACGGCAGGAATAGAGTTATATTTTGATGATTTTCTTAGGGAGTTCAATAAAGGAGATGAAAGATTGGAGTTGTCCCTAGATTTAACGCTACAATCCTTGATCGAACAAATTCTTCAGGATGGAATTAGATTAATGGAAGCTAAAGGAGGTTCAGTAGTATTGATGAACTCAAAAACTGGAGAAATTCTTTCTTTAGTGTCCTTTCCAGAATTTGATCCTAATGATCGACCTAAGAATCTATTCAAGGACAATCCGGCTGATAGCCCAATATTTAATCGTGCTGTCCAGGGAATTTATGAATTAGGTTCAGTGTTTAAGATATTTACAGTAGCCTTAGCTTTAGATAAAAATTTAGTAGAAGTTGATACGAAGCTTAATACTAAAGGTCCTTTAAGGATAGGTGGAAGAACAATTTCAGATCATAAATACTTTGGACCTAGCTTAACCGTTGAAGAAATTATAGTAAAATCTTCAAATGTTGGTACTGTGAGAATAGCCAACAAAATTGGCTCAGAACTACTAAAGGATTTTTATGCAAATTTAGGTCTATTGGATAGGACTAGTCTAGAGCTACCAGAAACCAGATTAACCGTCCCACAATCTCCCAGAAAGTGGAAAAGTCTAGATATGGCCACAGCTTCCTATGGTCATGGGATAGCTGTCTCTCCTATACATTTGGCGGCAGCATACTCTAGTTTGGTAAATGGAGGTTACAAAGTAAACCCCACCCTATTGCTTAAAGATAAAAAAATAACAGATAAGGTCGAGCATGAACAAAAAAATCAAGTCATAAGAAATGCAACATCCAGTATAGTCAGGTCTCTTCTTAATAGAGTGGTAGTTGATGGAACCGCTAAAGATAGTAATTTTGGAGGCTACAACGTCGGAGGTAAAACAGGAACAGCTGAGAAACCTAATCCTGTGGGTGGGGGTTATTATGAAGATAAAGTAATTTCTACTTTTGCATCTGTATTTCCTATCTCAACTGGTGATTATGTCCTTGTAGTAACTTTAGACGAGCCAGAAAATAATTTAGGATCAGAAAGCTTTAGATATGCTAGTAAAACCGCAGTGCCAATTTCTGCAAAAATAATTAGCAGAATAGGACCATTATTAGGTTTGAAGTTAGAGAAAAAATAATGAAAATTATAATCATAAACTCAGACAAACTGAGGGTAAAACTATGATGATTGACTTTGATTCAGTCTCCTCAGTAAAGCTTTGCGACCTAGACATTACAAATAATTTACTAACGGCCTATAATCCTGACCCTAACTTAGTTTTATCCGGTTTATCTGAAAAGTCACATTTAGTTGGAAAGGGTTTTGTATTTTTTGCACTTTCTGGAACTACTACGCATGGTGCCCACTTTACCAAGGACGCAGTATCAAGAGGAGCAGGCTTAGTCATAAGTGATCCAGAAGGTGAGAAAATAATTCAAGCACTAGATTTAAGGATACCAGTCTATATTTTTAAAAAGCCAAGAGAAATTTTAGCAAAGGCTTCATCTTCATTTTTTAAAGCCCAACCATCGTGTATAGTTGGAGTGACAGGAACTAATGGAAAAACGTCTGTCTCACATTATGTTAGACAAGTTTGGGAGTTGTTAGGTCAATCTGCTTTGAGTATTGGTACCACTGGCGTTAATGGTTTGATTGATCTGCCTCTAGAACATACTACCCCTGATGCCATTAAATTACACTGGTTACTTAATCAAATGGTGGATCAAGGTATTAGTAAGGTTATTATAGAGGCTTCTTCTCACGGATTAGAACAATGTAGATTAGATGGTATTAGGTTTTCAGTAGGAGCTTTCACCAATTTAAGTAGAGACCATTTCGATTACCACGGAGAAATAGAGGCATATTTTCAAGCTAAGGCCATTCTGTTTGAGAGATTGATTAGTAAAAATGGTGGAGCAGTAATAGGGATAGATGACAAATATGGAACTAGGATATCCAAATTGGCAAACGTTAAGTCTACTAATCTGGTGACCGTTGGTAAAAACAAGAAAGCCAATATAAGGTTAGTATCACAAAACTTTCACTCTAGAGGTCAGGAAATAAAAGTTGATTGGCAAGGGAAGGAACATATAATTCCATTAACCTTATTTGGTGATTTTCAAGCTAATAACATATTATTAGCTCTTGGTATTTTAAGTATATGCGGTGAGAAACCAGAAAGAGTTATAAATTTATTATCTAGATTGAAAGCTGTTCCAGGCCGAATGGAAGAAGTAGCTGTCAGAAAAAATGGGGCTAGGATTTTTGTTGATTATGCACATACCCCTGAAGCTTTAAAAGCAGCCTTGAGATCAATCCGCGCTCATTTTATGGGTCAAATCCACCTAGTCTTCGGAGCTGGGGGTAATAGAGATAAAGGGAAAAGAAAAATGATGGGGCAAATAGCTTCAGACTTTTCAGATAAAATAATTATAACTGATGATAATCCAAGGAATGAAGATCCAGCTAGTATTAGGACAGAAATCAAGAAATTTTGTCCAAAGGCCATTGAAATTGGAGACAGGGCAGAGGCAATCTTAGTTGGGGTTGACCAACTTAGAACTGGTGATGCTTTAATTATAGCGGGGAAAGGGCATGAAAAAACGCAGACCTTTGCTAACTCAATCTTACCATTTGATGATGGAGAGCAAGCTAGTTACTCCGTTGCCGCTCTAGATGGTGAGACTTGATGGAAAATCTTTTTACAGATGTTGAAATTCATGAGGCTGTTGGCGGTCGTATAACAAAGAGAAATTGGTCAGTTAAAGGTGTCTCTATAGACTCAAGAACTATACTTAAAGGAGAGTTATTCATAGCAATTCAGGCTGAAAGGGATGGGCATAATTTTATAATTTCAGCCATTCAGAATGGAGCAGCCGCAGCTATCGTAACCAGAATCCCTAAAGATTTACCTTCTAATTTTCCGTGTCTGCTTGTGAAGGACAGTCTCAAGGCGCTGAATGATTTAGCACATTTTTCAAGGCAGAGGTATCAGGGAAAGCTAGTCGCAGTAACTGGCTCTGTTGGGAAGACCAGTACCAAAGCCATGCTTTCACAAGTTTTTTCAAAATTTGGGAATACTTATTCTTCTCCTCAAAGTTATAATAATTACCTCGGCGTGCCACTGACACTAGTGAATATACCCTTGGGGACACAATATGTAGTTTGTGAAATTGGAATGAATTCTAGGGGAGAAATAGAACCTTTATCAAAATTAGCATCCCCTGATATTGGAGTTATCACAAATATTTCCCCCGCACATTTAGCATCTTTTAATAGCCTAGAAGGCATTGCTGAAGAAAAGGCTATGATTTGTTCTGGCTTGGCTTCAAACGGAATTTTAATTTATCCAAATGATACGCCCTATGCTAAATCAATTGTAAAGATGATTAATAAAAAAAAGGTAAGAAAGCTTACCTTTGGATTTAAGCCTGCAGCTGATGTATACCTTAAGAAAATTGGATCTAAAAAAAATAAAACCTCATTAGATGTAAATATAAAGCACATCAAAAATTTTAGCTTTGATTTAGATGCTCTGGGATCCCATCATGCTGTAAATTCTCTCACTGTATTAGGTACTATTTTCGACCTTGGACTTAATTTGGATAAAGCAGTGAATTATTTGCGGACTTGGCGGCCTGGAGATGGCAGAGGAAAGATTCTAGATTTAAAGTTAAAAAAAGGTTCTAAAGACCTACTTATAAAAGTTATTGATGAAAGTTATAATTGTAACCCGTCTTCATTGAAGGCAAGTTTGGAGGTTGTAAAAAACCTAAGCTTTGATTTTGATAAAGTATGGAAGGGAAAACCTTTCCAGAGAATAGCTATTTTAGGAGATATGTTAGAGCTGGGTGCTCAGGCAAAAAAATTCCACAAAGATATAGCAGATTTAGAAAGTATGAGTTGTTTCGACCGGGTGCACTGCATAGGAGAGCTGATGGAAAACTTATACTGTGGTTTGTCCCACAAAATTAAAGGCTTATCGGTAAGAGATCCGAAAGATTTATTGCCACACCTTCTGAGCACCATTCAGGATAGAGATGTCTATGTCGTAAAGGGATCAAATTCAGTTGGACTTTCGTTTATAGTTGCTGAATTATGTAAGTTAAAAGGTCAGATTATCTAGAGGTAAAAGTTTATGCTATATTTCCTACACTTTTGGACTGACGGTGGTGATTTATTCAATTTGTTTAGGTATATCACCTTTAGAGCAGGTGGTGCTTTTTTTACATCTCTTATTTTTGGCTTCCTCTTTAGCAGACCTATAATAAATTCTTTAAAGCGGAGACAGGTACAAGGTCAACCTATACGCGAAGATGGGCCGGATGGTCATAAAGAAAAAAAAGCAGGTACTCCAACCATGGGTGGTGTTCTGATTATTGGTTCGTTGATATTTTCTTCTTTGTTGTGGTGTCGATATGATATTGGTTATGTGTGGATAGTTATTTTTGTAACTATTGGTTTTGGCCTCTTAGGTTTTGTTGACGACTATTCAAAAATCCGTTACGGAAATTCAAAAGGTATTTCTGGAAGGCTACGCTTATTCGTAGGTTTTTTAATTGCGGCGGTTGCAACAATGTGGGTCATAGCTATACAAGACTCTAACCTTTCAATGGCCTTGGCTGTTCCCATTTTTAAGGATCTTTTATTGAACTTAGGGTGGTTTTTTGTTCCTTTTTCAGTATTTGTTATTGTAGGATCTGCAAACTCCGTTAACCTAACAGATGGACTTGATGGCTTAGCTATAATGCCTGTAATGATAGCAAGTGGATCTCTCGGGGTTATAGCCTATGCCGTAGGTAGGGTCGACTTTTCAACTTATTTAGAAGTTCATTATATTGCAGGTTCGGGTGAGATAGCAGTATTTTCAGCCGCTCTAATAGGAGCTGGACTTGGTTTTTTATGGTATAATGCTCCTCCAGCAGCAGTTTTTATGGGGGATACTGGATCATTGGCTTTGGGAGGAGCACTGGGTGCTATTTCAGTATGCACAAAACACGAAATAGTTTTAGCAATAATTGGTGGTTTATTTGTCTTAGAAGCATTATCCGTTATAATTCAAGTATCAGTTTATAAGCTAACCGGGAAACGAGTATTCTTAATGGCTCCAATTCATCACCATTTTGAAAAATTAGGATGGGCAGAACCTCAGATAGTTATTCGATTTTGGATTATATCTGTAATTTTGGCTCTGGTTGGATTAGCTACACTTAAACTTAGAT
>MDTB01031792.1_pt1 | contig 10229 bp, 15 predicted proteins | sample 811161 | NCBI WGS metagenome assembly MDTB01 (sample SAMN05326650, study PRJNA326480) | marine metagenome | isolation source: seawater | place: Mediterranean Sea | collected 2009
GCATTAGAAGGTGTAAATGTAACATTTGATTTATCAAACCCATTTGTTGTAGCTGGTTTATTAATAGGCGGGATGTTGCCTTATTTATTTGGATCAATGGGTATGCAAGCTGTTGGAAGAGCAGGCGGAGCAGTAGTTATAGAAGTTAGAAGACAATTTAAAAAAATACCTGGAATAATGAAAGGTAAAAGAAAACCAGATTACGGAAAGTTAGTTGACTTATTAACCAAAGCAGCAATAAAAGAAATGATAGTTCCTTCTCTTCTTCCTGTTTTATCGCCAGTAATTGTATATTTTATAATTTTACAAATTGGAGGTATGGAGGCAGCCTTATCTTCATTAGGAGCTATGTTGTTAGGAGTAATCATTACTGGATTATTCGTAGCTGTATCGATGACCGCTGGTGGAGGCGCTTGGGATAACGCAAAAAAATATATTGAAGATGGAAATTTTGGTGGGAAAGGATCTGAGGCACACAAATCTGCTGTGACTGGTGATACTGTTGGTGATCCTTATAAGGATACCGCTGGACCTGCTGTAAATCCAATGATTAAAATAACAAATATTGTTGCTTTGTTGCTACTAGCTGTTATAGCTCATTAATTTTATCTACCATACATTTTTGCTCTAAGACTTGAAAATAATTTTTCAACAAAACTTCTTTTTGATAAATCATTTTTAGTAGCTTTGTTAGAAAAAGCTATTTTTTTTATGTCTTCTTTATCAAACAATTTTTTGTTTTTCAAAATACCAAATTTATTGAATTCTAATAAAAGAACATTATTAGATTTTAAGATATTTTGACCTAACTTGTGATACTCTCCTTTAACGAAAACTCTTTCAATGTATATCCACTCATTATCATTAGCTATTGATTTAGAATGTGGTTGACCTATAATATTTACTACGTCGTTTTTATTAGATTTATTAACAATTAGCTTATTGGTTCTATTTTCTAAAAAAAGTATACCGTGTGTATTTGATGACTCTTTTAACTGACAACTATTAAAAAGAAGTATAAAGAAAAATAATATACAGAATTTTAAATGAGTATTAAATTTCATAAACATAAAATCAACTTGTATAATATTTTATTAACCTTATCTAGAAATATATTTTTTTATAAAAAAGTAGGTTTGCCTGATACATTTGAGACAAGAATTTATCTTATGTTTATTCATTTTTCTATTTTGATGATCGTAACTAAAAAAAAAGGGTCGAAATTTGATCAAGATATATACGATCTTCTATTTCATAACATTGAGTATAATTTAAGAGAATTAGGTTTTGGAGATGTCTCTGTAAATAAAAAAATGAAAGAACTTAATAAAATTTTATATGATATTTTACTTAAAATAGATCTAAATAAAAATGATAATAAAGGTTTTAAGTTGAATAAAGATCTTTTAAATAAATACTTTACATCGATTTCAACCCTAGAAAGCTCTAAATTAGCAAAATTTAATGATTATTTTTCTAATTTTTTTAATTTTTGTTTTGAATTGCATCTGGATAATATGTTAGAAGAAACAATTAAATTTAAATTTTAGTTATGGCTGTACCAAAAAGAAAAACTTCAGTGTCAAAAAAGAGAATGAGAAGATCTCATCACAAGCTATCTTCAGTAAACATAGTAGAGGATAAGAAGAGCGGCGAATACAAGCTCTCTCACCATATAGATTTAAAATCTGGTTACTATAATGGTAGAAAAATCTTAGATATTTAAATATTATTCTATGCCCAAAAAAATTTCTATTGCAATCGATGCAATGGGTGGTGACAATTCTCCAGATAAAACTCTTGAAGGTATTAAAATATTTATAAAAAAAAATAAATCATTCAATGATTTCGAGTTAAATATTTTTGGAAAAGAAGAAATTATTAAAGAAAAATTAGATAAGTTAAATATTAATTCTGATTTAATTAATATAATAAATTCAAATAAAATTGTTTCTGATAAAGACTCACCAATGACAGCTGTAAAAAATTCAAAAAATACAAGTATGTGGGATTGCATTCAACACCAAATTGATGGAAAATCCGATATTAGTTTATCTGCTGGTAATACTGGTGTTTTATTAGTTGTTGCCAGAATGATTCTAAAAATGATGAAAGAAATAAATAAACCAGCATTAGCTGGTTTATGGCCCAATCGCAATGGAATGAATGTAGTTTTAGATTTAGGTGCCAATATTGAATTTAATGATCAAAATCTTGTAGATTTTGCAGAGCTAGGGTCAGCTTTACACAAATCATTATTTCCTGAAAACAAACCAAAAGTTTCACTTTTAAATGTTGGTTCCGAAGAAATAAAAGGAACTGAAATATTAAAAAATGCATCTAAAAGATTACGTGAATTATCTAACGAAGATAATTTCATTTATAAAGGTTATATTGAGGGTAATGATATTATGAGTGGTAACTCAAATGTGATAGTTACAGATGGTTTCACAGGAAATATTGCCTTAAAAACAGCTGAAGGTACCGCTAAATTCATTTTAAAGAGTCTTAAGAGTTCTCTTACTGAAAGTATTTTTACAAAAATATCACTTATTTTTTCTTATTTTACATTAAAAAAATTTAAAGATAAATTAGATCCAAGAAAATACAATGGTGCTATTTTTTTAGGTTTAAATGGCCCTGTCGTAAAAAGTCACGGAGGAATAGACGCAATTGGTTTTTACCATTCTATCGATTTATGTTATAAGATTGTTAAAGGTGACTTGATGGCTCAAATTAAAAAAAATTTAAAACATTCTAAAAGTGTATAAAAATTTCAATAAACAAGATATAATTAATCATCTTTCATATAAAACTGGTTATTCAATTAATTTATCAAAAAAATTAATAAATGATTTTATCGATATTATTATAATCAATATTAGAGATGGAAATTTAAATTTAAAAAATATTGGATCTTATAAATTAATTCATAAAAATGAGAGAATAGGAAGAAATCCAAAAACTAAAGAGGAATTTATTATATCCTCAAGAAAGTCTATAAGATTTATTCCATCAAAAAAGTTATCAAACAACTAGAATATCTTTAATGAATAAATTGATTAGTATTTCTGAAATATCAAAAATTCTAAATTTAGTTGATCCTCTTACTAAAAAACCTTTAAATCACACAATAAGATATTGGGAAAAAGAATTTAAAGAAATCAAACCTAAGAAAATTAATAATCGAAGATATTATACTCAAAATCAAGTCGAAATTATTAAAATGATAAAGTTTTTACTTAAAAATAAAGGTATGACTATTTCAGGAGTAAAAATTTTAATGAAATCAGGCATGAATAAACTTGACGACTATAACGCGAATGGTCTAAAAGCAGATTATTACAAGACTTCATTAAAATCAAAAAGTAAGTTACTATTAGAAAAAATTAAAAAGATTAAAAATTATGGCAAAAAAAACTCATCTTAAAGTTCGTATGGTACCGGAAAATAATCATGACAGTAAATTTATTTACTATGCCAAAAAACCTACTAAAGGTGAAAAAGCTAAAGATAAATTAAAACTTAAAAAGTATAACCCTAATACAAGAAAGCACGAATTCTTTGTTGAAAAAAAATTACCTCCGCACAGTAAATAATCATTATTTGCCAAAATTTCTGTACTCATAGTCTATAAAAGCTTTAATCATTGATTTCCAGATTTTAAGTGACATCTTAGGATCAATTTTTCGTTTCTTTGATTTTTCCACAATATTTCTTAGTATTATTTTAATTCTTTTTTTATCTACTATATCCTTTTTATATTTCTTATTTTTAATAACTATATCTACTAGTTTTGTTCTTTTTTTTATAATATTTAGCAAATCAATATCTAATTTATCTAATTCTTTTCTAATTTTAAGTATATTTTTGTTTACCATAGCGACAAAATAAAATTTAAGGTTAAGTAATTAAATATATATTATTAATTATGTATTCCAATGAAAAAAAAATAAATAGATTATTTGTATATTGGTTAATCTCTTGTTTATTACTTGTATTCTTTATAATAATAGTTGGAGGGTTGACAAGATTAACTAATTCAGGACTCTCTATAACAGAGTGGGAATTGTTTAAAGGCATTATGCCTCCTACGAACGTAGATTCATGGAAGATTTATTTTGATGAATATAAGAAAATTCCTCAATATAAATTATTAAATTTTGATATGAGTCTTAGTGAATTTAAAGTTATTTTTTATTGGGAATATTTTCATAGAATTTTAGCTAGAATAATAGGTATATTTTTTATGTTACCATTAATTTATTTCTATTTCTCAAAAAAAATTAAAGATGAATATATTAAAATTTGTTTAATAATTTTTTCCTTAATAATTTTTCAGGGTATCATTGGTTGGTATATGGTTAAAAGTGGCTTAGTTAATGTTATAACAGTTAGTCACTACAGATTATCTATTCACTTATTTACCGCGATTATAATCATTTCACTAATTTATTGGTTATTAATGAATGTATTAACAAAAAAAAATAAAATTTTTTTTAATTTCTCAAAAGATAATTCAATCTTTATTTTCTTGATTTTTTTAATTTTTGCTCAAATCATATTAGGTGCATTTGTATCTGGTTTGGATGCTGGAAAGATTTATCAAACCTGGCCGATGATGGGTAATAGTTTATTTCCAAATGATTTAATTTTAATCAATCTCAATATTTTGACGGACTTTAGCAATCACTCACTTGTTCAATTTTACCATAGAAACTTAGCTTATTTAATAATTTTATATATTCTAGCTTTATCTTTTTATATATATAAAAAGAAATTAGTAGATTTGTTTAAACCACTTAAAATCCTATTTTTCATTTTATTTTTACAAGTAATTTTAGGTATTTTAACTCTTATTAGTGGACTAAATATTTATTTGGCATCAGCGCATCAAATTACTAGTGTGTTATTGGTATTTACGGCAATAAATTTATATTATTTTAGAGCTAAATAAATTGACTTTGTTTCACATTCTTTGTATCTAACGCCAAATACTATGACACCATTTATTAAAAAAAAAGATATAAAAAAAGATTGGTACATTATAAATGCACAAAATGCGGCTGTTGGAAGGTTGGCTGCTTACATTTCTAAAGTTTTGAGAGGAAAAAATAAAGCTACATACAATCCTAATATTGATAATGGTGATTTTGTTGTGGTAACAAATATAGATAAGATAAAATTAACTGGTAAAAAATTTCAAAATAAAAAATACTATAGACATACTGGACACCCTGGAGGAATTAAAGAGTCTACTCCTTCTTCTTTAAAAGATAAAAATCAAACTGATCAAATATTAAAATTAGCTGTAAAAAGAATGTTACCAGGCGGGCCATTAGCTAAAAAACAATTAACTAAATTAAAAATTTACAATGGTGAAAAACATCCTCATGATGTCCAAAAACCAAAAGTTATTAATTTTGGAGAATTAAATAAAAAAAACGTAATTAAATAATGGAAACAATTAATCAATCAAATATTAAAAATAAAAAAATTAAGTTAGACTTTAAAGACAGCAAGTATGCAACTGGTAGAAGAAAAAGTTCTGTTGCAAAAGTTTGGGTAAAAAAAGGATCAGGAAATATTCATGTAAATGGTTTAAAAATGAATGATTATTTTAAGAGACCAGTCCACCAAATAATTGTAAAAAGACCTTTAGAAATTTCTGAAGTAGCAAATAATTATGATGTAAAATGTTCTGTTAAAGGTGGAGGTTTATCAGGACAAGCTGGAGCTATTATTCTTGGAATATCAAAAGCTTTAATAATTAACGATGAAAACTTAAAGAAAAATTTAAAAAAAGATAAACTTACCACCAGAGACTCAAGAGTTGTCGAACGTAAAAAATACGGTCATAGGAAGGCTAGAAGAAGCTTCCAATTCTCTAAGAGATAATTATTTAAATTTAACAATTTTTAAAGACGATGATATAAGGCAGTATGTCTATACATAGAAAAATTAATGTAGCTGTAATTGGTGCAACTGGATACACCGGTTTAGATCTTGTCTTAATGCTATCCAAGCATCCAAATGTTAAAATCCTTAATTTATGTGCTACTAAAAATATAGGAAAAAAAATTATTCTTTTTGATAAAAGAATTAAAAAGAAATTACCAAAAATTTGTTCTATAAAAAAAATCAATTGGATGAATTTAGATTTAATATTTTTATCTTTACCAAATGGTGAAGCTCAAAAATTAATAAAACTAATTTATTTAAAAAATAAAAATTTGAAATTTATAGATTTGTCCGCTGATTTTAGAATTTCTAATACTAAAATATTTGAAAAAAATTACAAATTTAAGCATAGAGCAAAAAATCTTATTAAGGACTCATATTATTCTATACCTGAGTTAAATGATCATGAAATAGATAAATTCAGGATAATTTCAAATCCAGGATGTTATCCAACTTCTATACAACTGCCTCTTGTGCCATTATTTAAAAAAAATATGATAAAAACGAATAATATAACAATAGATTCGAAATCTGGTTACTCTGGTGCAGGAAAAAATTTTGAGAAAAAGTTTAATCATAAAAATTTATTTTCATCTACATATGCTTATGGTACAAAAAATCATAGACATATTTGTGAAATTGATCAACAATTTTTAAAACTAACAAAAAAGAAAATTTATTTTTCTTTCAATCCCCATCTGCTTCCTACATTTAGAGGTATTTTGACTTCAATTTATTTTCAAGCCAATAAGGGTAAAACTGTTAATATTTTAAGAAATTCATTAATAAAATATTATAAAAATTCTAAATTTATAAAAATTCTAAAATTAAATTCACCTCTTGGATCAGGTAACGTCTTAAACACAAATAATTGTGAAATATCAATTTGTAAAACAAGAATTAAAAATAAATTTGTTATTTTTTCTGCAATAGACAACTTAATTAAAGGTGCATCTGGTCAAGCTATTCAAAATATGAACCTTTTATTTAAGTTTCCAGAAGATAGAGGTTTATAATGAAATTAATTTTAATATGTTTAAGTGTTTTATTTTTATCCAACTGCAGTAAACCTAAAACTGTATTAATATGTGGCGATCATGTTTGTATAAATAAAAAAGAAGCAGATCAGTTTTTTCAAGAGAATCTATCAATAGAAGTAAGACTTGTAGATAAAAAAGATAGAAATGGAATAGATTTAGTTGAGCTTAATTTAAAAGAAAATCAGAATGGTCAAAAGAAAATTATTATTAAATCCAAAAAAAATACAAACAAAGATTTAAAGATATTATCTAATGAAGAAATAACTGTGATTAAAGAGAAAATGAAAATTAAAAATAAAAAAAAAAGATTGTTAGTAAAAAAATTAAAAAAAAACAAAAAGTTATTAAAAAAGAAGAAAAAATTAAACAAAGCAATAATAAAATTTTAGAGAGTATTGTTCCTAAAAAACGTAAAGATGTCGTTGATGTATGTACAATATTAGAAAAATGCAATATTGACGAAATATCAAAATATTTATTGAAACAAAGTAAAAAAAAAGGCTTTCCAGATATAACTTTGAGACAATGATAAAAACATGAAAAAAATTAATATTGCAATAATTGGTTTAGGAAATATTGGTAGTTATTTATATAAATATCTTAATGAAAATAAAAAGATTTTAACTGAAAAAAATAATTGTTTGCCCTTAATAAAATACGTATCTGCAAAAAATAAAAAAAAGAAAAGAAATATAATAATTAAAAAAAAACAGTGGCTAAATAATTATCTTGATGCGACAAAACTTAAAGAAGTTGATCTAATAGTGGAGCTTATTGGAGGATCTGACGGACCTGCAAAAAAATTAGTTTTTAATGCTCTAAAAAATAAAAAACACGTAGTTACGGCCAATAAAGCTTTAATAGCTAAATATGGCGACCAACTGGCTAAGATCGCTGAAAAAAACAAAGTAAATTTAGAGTTTGAAGCTTCAGTCTGTGGAGGTGTTCCAATTATTAGGTCTTTAAAAGAAAGTTTAATTGCTAACAAAATAACTAAAATTTATGGAATCTTAAATGGAACATCAAACTATATTTTGTCAGCTATGGATAAAAAAAATAAAAATTTTCAAGAAGTTTTATTGATAGCAAAAAAACTTGGTTATGCTGAAACTGATCCATCAGCCGATTTAAACGGAAGTGATGTTTCAGCAAAATTGAAAATTTTATCTTCTTTATGTTTTAACTCATTTTTAAATGATAAAATTTATGTTGAAGGGATTAAAGAAATCGACACAACAGATATAATTAACGCCAATAAACTAGGATATAAAATTAAATTATTAGGATTTACAGAACTATTAAATAATATTATTTACCAAAGAGTACACCCTACACTAGTTAAAAAAGACTCATATGTAGCTAGTATTGACGGTGTTTTAAATGCAGTAATAATTGATGGAAAACCAGTAGGTCAAAGTATAATACAAGGTGAAGGAGCAGGTGCAGCTGCAACAACCTCTGCTTTAATATCAGATATATCATCAATTTTAAGAGGTAATATCAAATTTCCTTTTTCTGTATCAAGCAAGAAAAGAAAAAAACTTAAATTTAACAATATAGAAGAAAGATTATTTTCTGCTTATTTACGTTTTGAAGTTATAGATAAACCAGGTGTTTTATCAAATATTACTAATATTTTTTCAAAAAATAAAGTTTCGATAAAAAGATTAGTTCAGAACCCAAACAAAAATAAAAAAATTTCATCGATAATAATTGTTACTCATAAATCAAAAAATAAATATTTGAATAAGATATTAAAAGAAGTAACTAAAAAAAGCTTTATTAAGAAAAAGCCAAAACTTATAAGGATTGATAATAATTAATGACGATTAACAAAAAATTTTTAAATCTATTTATTAAAGTAACTGAGAAAGCTGCAATTGGTGCATCTAAATTTATCGGAAAAAAAGATAAAATAGGCGCAGATAAAGGAGCGGTGGATTCTATGAGAAAAGAATTAAATAAAATAAATATGGAAGGAACAGTAGTAATCGGTGAAGGTGAAATGGATGAAGCTCCAATGCTATATATAGGAGAAAAACTTGGAACTTTAAATGGACCAAAATTTGATATTGCCGTTGATCCTCTGGAAGGAACTAAATTTACTGCAAACGGTGAGCCTAATGCCTTTTCTGTTTTAGCGATTTCTGAAAAAGGAGGTCTTTTATCAGCGCCCGATACATATATGGAAAAAATTGTAATTGGCTCCAATCTTCCCAATAACCTGATGGACATAGATAATGGTGTTGAAAAAAATATTAAGTTATTAGCTGATGCTAAAAATAAAAATATTTCTGATATAAACGCGTGCGTATTAAAAAGATCTAGACACAACAATATTATTGAAAAATTAACAAAGTTAAATGTTAAGATTAATTATATAACTGATGGAGATATAGCAGGAGCTCTCAGTGTAATTGGTGATAAGCCTAAAAATGATATTTATTATAGCACAGGTGGTGGGCCAGAGGGTGTCATAGTAGCAGCTGCATTATCTTGTTATGGAGGTCAGATTCAAGGTAGATTAGTTTTAGATAATGAAGAAAAACTAAGAGCAAAGAAACTTGGTATCACAGACTTTGATAGAAAATATAATATTAGCGATATGGTTAAAGGAGATGTAATATTTTGTGCAACTGGTGTTACGTCAGGCGATCTAGCAAGTGGAGTAAAAGATTTAGGAAATGAATTTGAAGTTAATACTTTCGCTCTTCATAAAAGTGAAAAAACCATTAGATCAGTAAAAAATATTTATAATAAATGAACTCACTTTCCATAAGTGGTAAAAGTTGGATTTTAAGGAAATTTAATCAAAAAGATTTATCTTTCATAAAAGAAAATTTTTCATTAGATGAAATGTTGTCTAAACTTTTGTCTATAAGAAATATTAAAAAAGAAGAAATTAATTCTTTTTTAAATCCATCGATAAAAAATTTTTTACCAAATCCAAATAATTTAATTGATATGGAAAAATCAACGTTAAGAGCTGTTGAAGCTATATCCAATAATGAAAGAATAGGTATTTTCGGTGATTATGATGTTGATGGGGCTACTTCTACAGCTTTATTGGGAAACTATTTTAATGAATTAAATTTAAATTACGAAATTTATATACCTGATCGTAAAAAGGAAGGATACGGACCATCAATTAAAAGTTTTAAAGAATTAATCGAAAAGGAAGTAAAAGTAATTTTTACAGTAGATTGTGGTACCCTATCTTTTGAAGCA
>MDTB01031962.1_pt1 | contig 10229 bp, 14 predicted proteins | sample 811161 | NCBI WGS metagenome assembly MDTB01 (sample SAMN05326650, study PRJNA326480) | marine metagenome | isolation source: seawater | place: Mediterranean Sea | collected 2009
ATTATATTAAAATTTCTTAATGAAAAATCAAACCTAAAAGAAGATTTTCAAATAATACGTAGCGTTCCAGTATTCCAATTTTTAAAAGCTCTCATAAAAAGGCTACTACCTTTTTAAACTTTTAATTAGCTAAACAATAAACTTCTATATATTTTTATGATTAACTATAGCCTCTAAATTAATCTCAAGAGAAAATCATCAAATAAACTCATGTTTTTATAGGATCATTCTAGATAATGGCGTCAGAAAAAAAAATTATTTGCATCCCAGAATACAATAACAAAAAAAGATTTTTATTGGGGAAAAAAGGGACTAAAGAATTATTGGCAATTGCGCTTAACCCCAGTACAGCTAATGAATCAAAGCTCGACTCAACATCTAGAAATATTGAAACAATTGCCTACATGAATAATTGCGATGGGTGGTGGCTCATAAATCTTTATCCAATGCGGAGTTCCAAACCAAAATTTTTACCAAAAAAAGCCAATGAAAAGCTAGCTAAAGAAAATTATTTATTCATAAAAAATATGACTTGTAACCTAAGCTTTCATTTTAGTAAAATACTTTGTTGTTGGGGAAACAAAGTTGATCTGCATCTGTACCTAAAAAAATATGGAATAGAAATAATTAAACTACTTGAAAAACTTCAAATTCCAATTAAATACTTAGGAACAACAAAAAATGGAAACCCTACCCACCCTTCTCCTATGGCCACAAATATTATTTTTGGAGGAATTAAAAACATCACATTATTAGACTTAAAGGCTGATGAAAAGTATTCATCAACATGAACTATTAAAAATAAAATATTTCCCTAAAAACACATTAGAATTAATTTTGCCTTTGCTTATTGATAGAATTAATTAAATTTGTGCTTTTAAAAAAGGAATATTATTCACCCAAATAACAAAATAATGAAAAAAATATTTTCTCTTCTGGCAATCTTGGGCTTGCTAAACTTCAACACATTAAATGTATCTGCTCAAAATGATGCAGAAATGACTTCGGAAATTGTTACCGACTCATCTGCTACAGATTCATTAGCTGTTGACTCTAATGCTACAGACTCCTCAGTAGTAGTAGAAGCTGCACCTACTGTAGCACCAGAAGAACCTGAAACTGCTAAAAAAGCTGGATTTCACCAAGTATTAAAGGAAAAGTTTATTGAAGGTGGTGCTGGATTTATGGGTGTTGTATTGATTGCCTTAATCTTAGGATTAGCTCTTTGTATAGAGAGAATCATCTACCTTAATTTAGCAACAACTGATACTGACAAATTACTAGCAGACATTGATGATGCCATGGGCAAAGGTGGTGTAAAAGATGCTAAAGAAATATGTCGTAATACTCCAGGACCAGTAGCCTCAATATTCTATCAGGGCCTCGAACGATCTTCTGAAGGACTTGAAATGGTAGAAAAATCTATCGCTGCATATGGTTCTGTTCAAATGGGCCGTTTGGAAAGAAATACATCATGGATTTCTTTATTTATTGCCCTAGCACCCATGCTTGGTTTTATGGGAACTGTAATTGGTATGATTGGTGCTTTTGATGCAATTGAAGCAAACAACAATATCTCCCCTGCTCTTGTAGCTGGAGGTATTAAGGTAGCCTTACTAACCACTGTATTTGGTTTGATTGTTGCAATGATCTTACAAGTATTCTATAACTATATTATCTCTAAAATTGATAATTTAGTAAATAGCATGGAAGACGCATCCATTACGCTAATTGATATTTTAGCTCGTCAAAAAGGAAGTAAAAAATAACTAACCGCTAAACTATTTTGAAATGGGAGATTTCATGGCAAATTACGGTATCATACTTACCTATATCTTATTAGCTGCTGCTTCAATAGCTGCATTAGCTTTTCCTATAAAGCATCTTACCTCTAATCCAAAAAAGGCAAAAGAGGTTGGTGTTGGTCTTGGAATATTACTTGCAGTATATATCCTAGCCAATTTAATGGCTTCTAGTGAAGTAACCGAGCATTTTGCAAAGTTTAATGTTACCGAAGCAGAATCAAAACAAGTAGGGGCAGGATTAATTGTATTTTACATCCTAGCGACAGGAGCTCTTTTAAGTGTTCTTTACACGGAGATATCAAAAATGCTTAAATAAATAGTAATGTCTAGAAGGTCACTACCAGAAATTAATGCAGGATCGATGGCCGACATCGCTTTCTTGCTTCTTATCTTTTTCTTAGTTACTACAACTATGGATGTTGATACAGGCTTAGTACGTAAGCTTCCTGCAATGCCAGAAGAAGAAGAAATTTTAGATGATTCTCAAATTAAAGCTAGAAACATATATGTAGTGCTAGTAAATTCAAAAGATCAACTCCTAGTAGAAGAAGAATTAATGGATATCTCACAACTTCGTGAAGGTGCTAAATCTTTTTTAGATAACTGGGGAGCGAATCCTAATCTATCAGACAATCCACAAAAAGCTATTGTATCTCTTCAGAACGATCGTGGTACATCATATGAAATGTACATAAAAGTTCAGAATGAACTATCTGCAGCATACAGAGAACTTAGAGACAGAGAAGCCCAAAAGAAATTTGGAGTTAATTATGGAGAGCTTAAAGGAGAAAGAAAAAAAGAAATTCGTAAGATGTTCCCAGAAAAAATTTCTGAAGCCGAACCAAAAAATGTAGGAGGAAACTAATGAGTCGTTTTAAAAAGAAAAAAGGAAGTGGAACACCAGGTATATCAACAGCTTCTCTTCCAGATATCGTTTTCATGCTGTTGTTCTTCTTCATGGTAACTACTGTAATGAGAGAAACCACATTGTTTGTAGAAAATACTCTTCCTCAAGCTTCAGAAATAAAAAAAATTGAAGATAAATCTCTTTGCAGCTACATATACGTGGGAGCTCCTGTTACGAGTATGAAACATAAATTTGGTTCTGAGCCTAGAATTCAACTTAATGATTCTTTTAAACTTGCATCTGACATTCAAGAATTTATTGCAACAAAAAGAGAATCTACTCCAGAGGAAAAAAAGCCTCAGCTCATTACATGTATAAAAGCAGATATAGATGCTAAAATGGGACTCATAACGGATATCAAACAAGAACTTAGAAAAGCTCAAGCCTTTAAAATTAATTATGCTACATATACCAGTGTAGAGTAAAACAAAAATTCCAACATGTTGGAGAAATAATTAATGATCAATTTGTGGCTTAATCAACTTAAAAAATAGAGATAAAAAAATAAGAAGTGCAAACACAAATAGTGTAACATCGCCTTCCCCAAAAACATTCCAAGACTCCTCTAAAATCTCGTGCCGAATCATAAAAGTAATAAGTACTAAAATACTATTATAAAAGAAGTGCAATAAAATAGAATAGAACAAGTTACCAGAGATTAAATATACATATCCAATTACAGCTCCCAATACAAATCGAGGCAATATAGCATGGTATTGAAGATGCATTACACTAAATAAAAATGCAGTCATCCATACAGAAGCATGCTTTGAGGCAAACCACTCTTGAAATAAATTTTGAAGTATTCCACGAAATAAAAGCTCCTCCCCAACGGATGCGACAACAGCAATCAATAAAATCATCAATAGGAAATCAAAATACGTATCCATTTGTAAAAATTGCTCAGTGAGCCACAGAGATTGTTCTTCAAAATCTTTTAAAAAACTCAACACCTCAGGATATGGAAGATGCTGATTTATTGCTCCCATATAATTAGCTAAGGGAATCATAACAATTGCTAATACAAAAAGAAGAATTTGTAATCTATTAAATTGAAAAAAATTCAGCTTTAAATAGTTATAAAAGCTCAATCCTCGAAGATGAATAAAAGCAATGGTGGGAAATATAAAAGTTCCTAAAGCATTAAAAAATTGAATTGTCTTGAGGCTTTCTATATGAACTTCTAGGGATCCACCTAAAAAAAAACTTTCATTAAAGACAAGCATGCAAAATAAGCATGCCAAAAGCTGAGAAATAATTAATCCAAAAAGAATCAAAAAAACTAAATAAAATAATAAAGTGGAGTAGCTTTTATTAGACCAGATTCCTTTGCTATTATGTATAAAGTTCAAAATCTTATGTTTTTGTTTATTTTTACAAAAATATTTTTCGTGGTAAAGATAGGAAATATAGAACTTGGTGAATATCCACTGTTACTTGCTCCAATGGAAGATGTCAGCGATCCACCATTTCGAAAGCTCTGTAAAAAGTATGGTGCAGATCTAATGTATACTGAATTCATCTCCTCTGAAGGATTGATTCGAGATGCCTCCAAAAGCGTTCAAAAATTAGACATCTTTGAGTATGAAAGACCTATTGGAATTCAAATTTTTGGATACGACATAAAGTCAATGCGAGAAGCCACAGAAATTACTGCCCAAGCCAATCCAGACATCATCGATATCAACTATGGCTGTCCAGTCAAAAAAGTTACCTGTAAAGGAGCTGGAGCCGGAATTCTTAAAGATATTCCTAAGATGGTTCAGATGACTAAAGAAATTGTAGAGTCTACAAATCTTCCTGTAACTGTAAAAACGAGACTCGGTTGGAATGAAGAAAGCAAGTATATTGTAGAGGTTGCCGAACGACTTCAAGACATTGGAATTCAAGCCATATCAATTCATGGAAGAACAAGAAAACAAATGTACAAAGGAGAGGCTGACTGGACACTTATTGCTGAGGTTAAAAAAAATCCCCGCATGCATATTCCTGTTTTTGGAAATGGGGACATTGACTCTCCTGAAAAAGCGAAAATGATGAAAGAAAAATACCATGTAGATGGCATGATGATAGGTCGAGCTTCTATAGGCTATCCATGGATCTTTAAAGAAATAAAGCACTACCTAAAAACAGGGCGGAAATTAGCAGCTCCAAGCATAGAAGAACGAGTTGAAGTCTGTAAACAACACTTAAAAAGTTCATTGGAATGGAAAGGACCAATACTTGGAGTAGTTGAAACACGACGCCACTATACAAATTACTTTAAAGGAATGCACGGAATTAAAGAATATCGAACAAAATTAGTTACCGCTGATGAACCCAACGAAATTTTTGCCATATTAGATGAGATTGCCCTAAAGTTTGCCTGTTACGAATTTTATTAAGAAGCTTGAATAAATTTGTTTTTTAAGAACTGAACTGGAAGATAAGTAATACATGCACCAATAAATATAACTGTTGCAAACACCAAAACTACATCAAACATTTGAATCTCTACAGGATATGCACTAATAATAAATGAGCCAGCTGAACCTATTTTAATGAGCTCAAAATATTGCTGAAGAAAACACAGTAAAAATCCAAAAAGTAAGCCTATACCTCCCCCTAAAAAAGTAATTAGTAGACCTTCGTAAAAAAAAATCTGCTGGATGCTTCTTTGAGATGCGCCCATGGCCCATAAACTTGATATATCTTTTCGTTTTTCTAAAACAATCATCACTACAGAAGCTACAATATTAAAGGTTGCAATAAGGAGTATAAAAGATAAAATAAAAAAGATAGCCCACTTTTCTGTTTCTAGAACCTTAAAGAGAAAACCTTGTTGCTGGCGTCTATTTTTCACTACATACTCTGGACCAAAAAATTGTTGTAATTGATCCTGAACTCCATCAATATTATCATCTTTCAAGTTAAATTCTAAACTCGTTAAAGCTCCTTCTTTATCTAAAAAATCTTGAACTTCTTTAAGGCTTGTGATAACATAAGAAGCATCATACTCGGCCTGTACACTAAAAATTCCCGCAACAAAAAAGGAACGCTCTAAAAAAGGTTGTTGATTAAATGATCCTGGTTTAGCTTTCACATTGGGTACAAAGACTCTTATGGGCTTACTAAATTGTTCTGATGAAGCCGAAATAGTATATGCTAATGACTGACCAATAATAGCCCTATTTCCTTCATGAAAATCTCTATAACTTCGACCGTCAAAAATATATTCTTCTATAGAAAGAGGAACTTCTTCAGGCCATTCACTTTGACCTCTTAGTTTCCCAATATGCTCACGATCATCTAAACGAAGCAACACCTTTTCTTCATATACCTGCTGAATACTCTCCCAAGGAGCAATATCGCTAAGCGCTCCAAAACTATAATCTAGAGAAGAAAAACTCTTTCCGTGAACTGCTTGTACCACAAAATCAGAATGGATAGGATGATACATAGATTTAATTAGAGATTCAAAACCATTAAAAACAGAAAGTACAACCACCAAAGCCATTGTACCTACTGCTACTCCAATAACCGAAATTGTAGTAATCACATTTACTGCATTCTTTGTCTTGATAGAAAACAAATAGCGTTTTGCTATGTAAAAAGGGAAATTCAAAATTAATCCTTACTATTATTGCCTTCTCCACGCAAGAGCCGATCTATATTTTCAGCATAATCTAAGGAGTCATCTATATAAAAAGCAAGCTCTGGAACAACCCGAAGCTGATTTCGAACACGTTTTCCAAGCTCATATCGTATCTCAGAGCTGAATTGATTGATTGTCTTTAAAAAAAGAGCTGAATCTGTTACTGGGAAGACACTTAAAAAAACCTTAGCATATGATAAATCTGGACTCAAACGAACTTTAGATACAGAAATTAATGCTCCTGATAAAATCGTGCTAGACTTTAGCAATAAAATCTCGGCAAGATCTTTTTGAATTTGACGTGCCACTTTTTTTTGTCTTGTGCTTTCCATAAAACAAATATAGAAATTTAGCCCCAAGAACAACTCATCACAAAAGTAATCTGTAGTATTAGAAGACATCAATATATTAACTTGCATAAAACCTATGTCAAATTGTATTCTATCTTTGTATAATAAGAAAACACAATTTCTGTATAATACTCTTAAATGAAACCATTTTATCAAATTTTAAAGTTTGCATATTCGTATAAGTTTTTAGCACTGCTAAATGCACTTTTCAATATTCTATCTGTTCTTTTTAGTTTGTGCTCCATCACCTTAATCATTCCTATATTGGGAATTTTATTTGGGACACAACAAAAAATAACAACTGCTCCAGAATTTGAAAAATCTATAGATTGGTTAAAAGACTACTTAAGCTTTAGGCTTTCCATGATCATAGAAACAGTAGGAGAAGTACAAGCATTAGGGATAATTTGCCTTTCAATAGTAATGATGACTTTTCTAAAAAGTCTTACTCGATATCTCGCATTATACACTCTAGTTCCAATTCGAACTGGTATTGTAAAAGACATTCGTCAAGCTCTGCATGAAAAAATGTCTTTGCTTTCTATTTCTTATTTCTCTGAGCAAAGAAAAGGAGATTTAATTTCTAGAATGACCACAGATGTACTGGAAGTAGAAACATCAATTATAAATACGCTTAGCATTTTGGTTCGAGACCCAGTAAACATTATTGCCTCCATTGTGCTTATGCTAGGAATGAACGCCAAACTCACCTTCATTGTTTTATTCCTTTTCCCGATTGCAGGAATTATTATTGGAAAAATTGGAAAAAGTCTAAAACGAAAATCTACACGAACACAAATTCAAATGGCAAGAATTCTTTCGTCCATTGAAGAAAATATTTCTGGACTAAGAGTTATTAAAGCCTTTAATGCAGAGAATCAAATCAACAAAAAATTTAATGAAGAGCTAAAAAACCATCAATCAGTGATGTCTAGTATGATGAGACGTCGAGATCTTGCTTCCCCTCTGAGTGAATTTTTAAGTACACTAGTCATTGTAATTGTGATTTGGTATGGAGGAAACCTCATTTTTGATAGTCAAAATAATTTATCTATTTCTGAACTTAGTCCTCATGCATTTATTGGCTTCATTATCATCTTCTCACAAATACAACCTCCTGTTAAATCTCTTTCTCAAAGCTATTATAGCATCCAAAGAGGAGCTGCTTCTGCAGAACGCATATTACATGTATTGGATGCAGAAATTCAAATAAAAGAAAAAAATAATGCCGTTTCTATTCCTGAGTTTAAAGAAAATATACGATTTGAAAATGCAGATTTTTCTTACGATGAAAAAAATATCTTAAAGAAAATTAATTTAGAGGTAAAAAAAGGAAAAACAATTGCCCTGGTTGGTCAATCAGGAAGTGGCAAAACAACCCTTGCTAATTTAGTAGCTCGCTATTATGATCTCAAAGCAGGTGCATTACTTATTGATGGGACTAACATACAAGAATTTAAGCTTAAAGATTTAAGAAAACAAATGGGAATAGTAACTCAAGAATCTATTTTATTTCATGATACCATTTTCAACAATATTGCCTTAGGTATAGAGAATGCTAGTCTTGAAAGAGTAATTGAAGCAGCAAAAATTGCAAATGCACATGAATTTATATCAAAATTTGAATTAGGATATGAACATAATATAGGTGATGGAGGACACAAACTTTCAGGCGGTCAAAAACAACGTATAAGCATTGCTCGAGCCGTAATGAAAAACCCTCCTATTTTAATTTTAGATGAAGCAACCTCAGCCCTAGATTCAGAATCTGAGCAATTAGTTCAAGATGCCTTAACAAAACTCATGGAAAATAGAACCTCTATAGTTATTGCTCATCGATTATCGACCATTAAAAATGCAGATGAAATTGTAGTACTTCATGAAGGAGAAATTGTAGAACAAGGCACGCACGATGCTTTGCTAAATAGACAAGGTCATTACTATAAACTTCATAAAATGCAAAACATTAGCTGATATGGTAAACAAAATAGAACATATTGGAATAGCTGTAAAAAACTTAGATGTAGCTAATGAGCTTTATGAAAAACTTCTGGGAACAAAGCCTTATAAAACAGAAAAAGTAGATAGTGAAGGGGTGGAAACTTCTTTTTTTAGAACTGGAAATAGCAAAATTGAATTACTTCAAGCTACCACAAATAATAGTGCTATTGCTTCTTTTATTAATAAAAAAGGAGAAGGAATTCACCACATAGCCTTTGAGGTAACTAATATCCATGATGAAATAAATCGCCTCAAAGCTGAGGGATATTCTATTATTAATGAAATCCCAAAAAAAGGAGCAGACAACAAACTCATCTGCTTTGTACACCCAAAGAATACTTCAGGTGTTTTGATTGAGCTTTGTCAAGAAATTGATTAAATTTACTCCATGATTTACCATACTAGAAAACTTGTAAAACCCGAAGATCTAAATGCTGGAGGATCTTTATTTGGAGGCACATTGCTCCGCTGGATTGATGAAGAAGCTGCCATATATGTGATGTGCCAATTGGACAACAAACATGTGGTGACCAAATTTATGTCGGAAATTAATTTTGTTCATCCAGCCCGAACTGGAGATGTGGTAGAAATTGGTTTGGAAACATTGAAATATGGAAAAAGTTCCATTACAGTAAAATGTATAGCTCGAGTAAAGCAGAGTCAAAAAATAATCATTACCATAGATAATATTGTCTTTGTGCATTTAGATGAAAATCAAATGCCAGCACCTCACGGAAAAAGCTGAAAAACCCTTTCCCCTTCTTTTAAATGATATGCTTTTAAATTAGCACTTAAAGCTCCTTTTATATGCTGAATAGAATCATCTATAAATAAGGTCTCCGTAGCATGTAAATTTTGTTCGTTGAGAATGAAATGAAATATTTCTTTATGAGGCTTTCGCATTCCTATCTCATGAGACAAATATACCTTGTCAAATAAGGATAAAAAATTAGAAAACATTTCCTTCCCTGCTCGATCTTCAATTTCTTTAATATGAATTTCATTAGTGTTACTAAGCAAAAATAATCGATAATCGTCTTTTAATTTCTTAAGAAATTCGTGTACTTCTGGCATAAAATCAAGTAACATGGCATTCCATGCATTTTTAAGATCTTGCTCACTTAATGTATTATCTATCATATCATTTAAAGAATTAAAAAAAACAGTTTTAGAAATTTTACCTATCTCAAGATCATCAAATAAAATGGACTGTCCTGCCTTAGTATATAATTGGTCTGCATCTTTAATTCCTAATGCGTCAAAAGCTTTGAGAGTTTTAGAATAATCAATAGCATAAAGAACACCTCCCAAATCAAAAATAATATTTTTCACCTCCTTAAGCATATCTCTAGTTTTGATTGCAAGATAAACAGATATTACGTATTATTGCACCCTGTTTTTTGATTATTCTTTAAAAGAACAAAATCAAAAAATAGGGCCTATAGCTCAGCTGGTTAGAGCACTTGACTCATAATCAAGGGGTCCCTGGTTCGAGCCCAGGTGGGCCCACAAGTAAAACAAAGCACTTACAG
>MDTB01009711.1_pt1 | contig 10228 bp, 13 predicted proteins | sample 811161 | NCBI WGS metagenome assembly MDTB01 (sample SAMN05326650, study PRJNA326480) | marine metagenome | isolation source: seawater | place: Mediterranean Sea | collected 2009
GAAAAAATTTTAGGAATGGGGGTATCTAATATTCAAATTAAGCAAATATTTGAGAGTCTAGGTTTTTTAATTAAAGTTGACCCAACTTTACCAGATGAAAATTATCTTGTGACTCCCCCTCCATATCGATTTGATATACATATCGAGGAAGACCTAATTGAGGAAGTAGTAAGAATGATTGGATATAACTCAATTCCAACAAAACCGCCTTTGTCTTTATTACAACCAAAGGTTATATCTGAAAATGTGATGGATTTTAATACCTTAAAAGATTTGATGGTTGTTCAAGACTTTTACGAGGTCATAAATTATGGTTTTATTGATTCAAAAATGGTTGATATTTTTACTTTTAATAACGAGTCAATTGATAGTTATATAGAATTGATTAATCCAATTTCTACAAATATGTCTGTGATGAGACATAGTTTAATTCCAGGCTTGATAAATAATCTTTCCGCCAACATCAATAACCAACAAAAAAGAGTTAGAATTTTTGAGTTAGGTAGAAGTTTTAAAGTTAATAATAATGTAGTTCCAGATGAAAACTCTGTTTATTGCGTTCAACAGCCTTACCAGTTAGGAGCTTTAATTTATGGACCAAGATACGAGGAACAATGGGCAGAAAATGAAGAGATAGTAGATTTTTTTGATTTAAAAAAAGTATTGGAAAATTTATGTAAACATTTTACTATCGAATTTAAAAAAACCTCTTCTGCAGTTTCATTTCTTCATCCTGGTAGATCAGCATTAGTTAAGGTAAAAAATTTTGAATGTTCTTCAATTGATTCTTATAGTTTTTTGGGTAATGGAGTTATTGGCTATATTGGTGAATTACATCCTCGTTTGAGTAGCTTTTTTGATTTTCCAAGCCCTCCAATTATTTTTGAAATTGCTTTAAAACAATTGTTACAAAAAAAATTTCCTAAATTTAAAAAAATTTCTAAAGTACCTGTCGTTCGAAGAGACCTAGCTTTTATTGTATCTCCTCAAATTGAAGCAGGAGCAGTCATAGAAGAAGTTTTATCAAGGAAAAAGGATATAAAATTTGGCAATTTATTAGTTAAATTTGAAATGTTTGATGTTTATAAAGGTAAAGGAATATCTAATAATAAAAAAAGTCTTGCATTCATGGTTTTATTGCAAGACACTGAAAAAACACTTGAGGAAAGCATTGTTGATTCTTTGGTTGAAGAGATTGTTAAAATTGTAGAAAATAAGTTCTCAGCCAAACTTCGTAGTTGATTTATTAGTAATTTTAAAAGTTTTTTTGATTCAGGAGATGATATGACTGATGAATCTAGTTTTTCTAATTCATTGACATCAGAACAAGATAATAATTCTATTAATACTCTCACTAAAGCACATTTAGCTGAGATACTGTTCAATAGAATTGGCCTTAATAAAAGAGAGGCTAAAGAATTTGTTGACTGTTTCTTTGATGAGTTAAGAAAAGCACTAATTTCTGGAGAGGAAATTAAAATTACTGGATTTGGTAATTTTAATTTAAGAGATAAAAGTCAAAGACCTGGAAGAAATCCAAAAACCGGCAAAGAGGTCGATATTTCTGCCAGAAGGGTGGTCACTTTTCATGCGAGTCAAAAGTTAAAAGAAAAAATCCAGATAAAAAAAAATAGTTAAGCTAACAAAAATTGTGAAATTAAATTATTTGGACAAAAATATAGCATGTCCATAAAAACTTCAGTTATTTTTCCCACTGTTCCTGACAAACAGTATTTCTCAATTGGTGAGGTTTCGACCTTGTGTAGAGTTAAAGCTCATGTTCTGCGATACTGGGAGAGTGAGTTCCACCAACTAAAGCCACTTAAGCGAAAAGGCAACAGACGATATTATAAAAAAAAGGAGGTGTTGTTGGTAAGGAAAATTAGAGAGCTACTTTACGATGAAGGCTACACAATTAGTGGAGCCAAAATGAGATTGTCCAGTGAGACTATTCAGACTAAAACTTCGTCATCAAATGATACTCTTAAGTCTTTTAATTCATTAAACAATAGTTCAAAAGGATTTGCTAATCCTGATTTTTTTTCAAATAATAATTTAAATACTAATATAAAAGATTTGTTGTCTGAGGTTCTTGATATTTTGCATGGTTCTAAAGATAATAATTGAATAATAGTTAGTTTCATGGACGGGGCGTAGCGCAGCCTGGTAGCGCACTTGCATGGGGTGCAAGGGGTCGGATGTTCGAATCATCTCGCCCCGACCACATTTTTTTTGAGGTTTTTTTGCGAATTTTTACAACTTTTTTAATACTATTTTCATTTTGGCTTTTGCTTTCGGGCATCTATAATCTTTTGACAATTAGCTTGGGTGCTATCTCTTGCATTTTTGTTATACTGCTTTTGCACAGGATGGATGTCTTAGATCATGAAAGTCATCCTATAAAACTTGCACCAAAAGCCTTATTTGCTTACTGGCCCTGGCTTATAAAAGAAATCATTCTTTCTGGACTCAACCTGTCAAAAATAATACTTAACCCCAAACTACCAATTTCTCCTTCTGTTGAGCTAATCCCCTCTAGTCAGAGTACAGATTTGGGTAAATCAACCTTTGCAAACTCGATAACACTCACACCAGGAACTATTGCCATTGAAATAAAAAAAGACTCTGTTTTAGTTCATTCAATAGAAAAAAAATTAATCTCTGATCTCAAGTCGGGAGATATGGACATTAAGGTTACTAATTTTGAGAGGGCTCTTTAGTTGTTAATTTTTGTTTCACTTTCGCTTTTATTGGCTCTAACAGTGGGGGTTTATTTGTCTTTAATTGGAGAAACTATTTTTCACAAAATTCAGGCTGTAAACATTATTGGCACAATAGCTGTAATGCTGATAACAGTGTTTGGTTTCTTGACTGAAAGACCAGATTTTTTGGACCTAGCGTTAGTTTATGGGTTATTGAATGTTATAGGAACATTCGCAGTTTTGAAATTTTTTAAGTTTGGTAGTTTGGGTGAAGAAAATGAAGACAAAGATAGCCTGTAAATATGTTTGAAATATCATATTTTTTGCATTTATTGTGTTTGTTTTTAGGAGGTTTATTTTGCTTAATAGGTACCATTGGTCTTATTCGCATGCCAGATTTTTTTACTAAAATGCATGCATCCAGTTTAATAGAGACTCTTGCAGCAGGATTTATTTTACTAGGATTGATGTTCGAATCTGGATTTTCTCTTATAACAATAAAACTATTTTTTATTGGCTTGCTTCTATTGTTCACAGGTCCAACCGCCACCCATGCTCTCGCCCGTGCCGCTATCATTCGGGGATTAGATCCAAATAAAAATAAAAAAAGGAATAACTCATAGAGTCAGTAATTAATTCACTTCTGTTAGCATTGATGGCAGTCACTGTAATTTCTTTAGCAAGACTTACCAATTTATTTTCGGTAGTAATGCTTAGTAGTTTATTTAGTTTTTTAATGGCTACAGTTTTTGTAACATTAGATGCAGTTGATGTAGCAATGACAGAGGCATCTGTTGGTGCTGGCATATCTACGGTTTTATTTTTAAGTTCGCTATATTTAATTAAAAAAAATGAAATAAAATCAATTAGTAATTCCTTTTTCCCAATAATTATCTCTATAGTAGTGAGTTGTTTTTTAATCTGGGGGATGTTGGGCCTTCCTGACTTTGGTGACCCAAGTGCTATTATTCATCAACATGTTGCTCCAAGGTATTTACAAGATGGATTGTCAGAAACTGGAGTTCCCAACATTGTTACAGCAATTTTGGCAAGCTATAGGGGCTTTGACACATTTGGAGAGGTCGTCGTTATTTTTACAGCAGGTGTTGGATTGATGGCTTTATTAAGAAAAAAATTAACTGGAAAAAAATAAAACAAAAAAATATGAAAAATGATCCTATTCCTCGAGTAATTGCCAAATTATTCATACCCTTTATTTTGGTTTTTGCGCTATATATTCAGTTTCATGGAGATTATGGTCCTGGGGGTGGTTTTCAGGCAGGGGTAATTTTCTCTGGGGGCATTATCCTTTACTCTTTAATTTTTGGAATTTCAAACACTCAAAATTTGATACCTCCGGTACTAGTCGAAGTACTCTCTGCGATTGGCGTTTTATTATACGGTGGTGTCGGGGTTGTTTGCATTTTGAAAGGTGGAGAGTTTTTGAATTACTCAGTACTATTAAATGACTCTGTTTCTGGACAACATTTGGGAATATTATTAATTGAATTTGGTGTTTTCATTACAGTGGCAAGCGTGATGCTAAAACTATTTTATTTATTCGCATCTCGATCGCAAAAGTTGTGATAGCTTACTTATCACATTTAAATTATTTTTTGGCTGTTACTCTCCTTGTCACAGGGTTATATATAGTCATTTCCAGAGGAAACTTAGTAAAGAAACTTATAGGTTTAAGCGTGTTTCAAAGTTCAGTTTATTTAATATACATTGCTCCTGGTAAAATTCTTGGGGCTACTCCTCCAATTATTTCATCAAATTATTTTGTGTATTCCAACCCCTTACCGCATGTTTTGATTCTTACAGCTATTGTCGTTGGGGTAGCAACTATCTCCTTGGGTTTGGCCTTGGCGGTGAGAATTAATGAAGAATATGGAACAGCAGAAGAGGATGAAATTGAAAAAATCGAATCGGATATGCTTAAAACATGATTCTAATGCATCTACCTGCTCTGCAGGTTTTATTACCACTTTTGTCAGCGCCAATATGTATTTTTCTTAGGTTTAGTAACCCAGCATGGGTACTTTCCCTCGTCATCAGTTGGCTGACTTTTTTTGTATCGATTTTTCTATATTTACATATTCAAACTTCTAAGACTATTTCATATGCCATGGGCGGATGGCAACCGCCTTGGGGTATAGAATATTTTGTTGATAATTTAAATGCTTTTATTCTCCTGATAATTTCTGGCATGAGTGCCCTGATTGTGACTTATGCACGAAACAGTCTCCTAAAAGAAATACCAAGACAAAAACACTATCTTTTCTGGACGTCCTACCTATTATGTGTGGCTGGTTTAATGGGGGTAACAATTACCGGAGATGCATTTAATATTTTTGTTTTTCTCGAAATTTCATCGCTAGCAACATATGTATTAATTGCAATGGGTTCAGATAAACGCTCCTTGGTAGCATCATATAGATACTTAATTATGGGCACAATCGGAGCTACATTCATTGTTCTTGGTGTTGGGATGTTGTATGCATTGACCGGCACACTAAATCTTATTGATATTGCTGAAAAAATTGTTGATGCAAGTGAAAACAGAAGTACACTTGCGGCTTTTGCTTTTTTATTTGTTGGTATATCTCTAAAGCTAGCACTGTTTCCACTTCATGCATGGTTACCTAATGCATATACATACTCGCCTTCAGTTGCTGCCACTTTTCTTGCAGCTACTTCTACAAAAGTAGGAATCTATTTGTTAATTAGATTTGTTTTTGATGTTTTTGAAGGTGTAAAAATTTTTGAAAATTTAGGAATTAATCACATATTAATGGTTTTGTCTTTGATAGCTATCATCTATGGATCAGTTGCCTCAATTCTAGAAAAAAACTTAAAAAAATTATTTGCTTTTTCTAGTATTTCTCAAATAGGTTTTATTACTCTAGGAATTTCATTGGCAACTACCTCAGGGCTAACTGCAGCGATAGTGCATATTGCAAATCACGCTATCACCAAAGGTGCTATTTTTTTATTGCTTGGATGTATTGCTTTCAACTTCGTAAACCCTTCAGTTGAGAATATCAAGGGTTTAGGAAAAACTATGCCTTTAGTCGCAATAGGAATTGTAATCACAGGTTTAAGTTTGATAGGTGTTCCAGGAACAGTTGGATTCATTAGCAAGTGGAATTTAATTTTTGCAATTTTAGAAAAGGATTTTTTGCTTATAGCTTTCTTGACATTGGGTAGTTCACTGATCACGATTATATATGTTTGGAAATTGGTGGAAATGATGTACTTAAATGAACCAAATAATAATCGTAAAAATTTACAAAAGATCCCCTTCATCATGAATATCAGTTCACTATTATTGGTTTTACTTTGCTTGTATTTTGGTTTGAATCCATCTTGGATTCTTGAAGGAGCAACTTCAGCTGCAAACTCACTAACTAGTAGTTAATTATTTAAAAGTTTATGAATTCTGTTTTAAATTTAAATATAACGACACCTGATTTAATACTGTTTTCTCTCTTGCTACCTTTAGGAGGTGCATTAATAATTCTAGCAACTGGTAAACACAGAGATTTGCGTGAATTAGTAACATTTTTAACTTCTTCATTTCTATTTGTTTTGATTTTAAATATTTTTCATCGATTAGAAACCGGAGAAATTCCAACATTGATTCTTTATGAACTTTTTTCCGGCCTAGAAATTTCCTTTACCATCGAGCCGTTAGGGATGATTTTTGGTTTATTAGCATCCGGTTTGTGGATTATTAATTCTTTATATTCCATTGGATACATGAGAGCTAATAATGAATCCAATCAAACACGGTTTTATGTGTGTTTTTCTTTAGCAATATTCAGTGCCTTGGGCATTGCTTTTTCAGCTAACCTTCTAACGTTTTTCCTTTTTTACGAACTATTAACTATCAGCACCTATCCTCTAGTTACGCATTCAGGAAGTTCAATTGCCAAAAAAGGAGGCAGGATTTATTTGGGATTTTTACTTGGAACATCGATAAGTTTTTTACTTTTTGGAATTATTTCCATATGGGAAATAACTGGAACTTTAGATTTTATCAATGGAGGAATTCTTGATAAAAATTCTGATCCTCTTGAAATTGGACTTTTGCTCGCTTTATTTATTTTTGGTATTGGAAAGGCAGCATTGATGCCTTTTCATTTTTGGCTTCCTGCCGCTATGGTTGCGCCAACGCCGGTTTCGGCTTTGCTTCATGCTGTTGCAGTTGTAAAAGCTGGAGTATTTGGAATAATAAAAGTGATTATTTATATATTTGGAATTGAGACCTTGCAAATAACTGATGCCTCAAGTTGGCTCCCTGTTGTTTCTGGTTTTACAATTATTGTGGCTTCAATTGTTGCATTAAATTCAAATAATTTAAAACGAAGACTGGCTTACTCAACTGTAAGTCAACTATCTTATGTTATTTTAGCAATTTCAATGCTCAATCCATTTGCAATCATCGCTTCTGTTTTTCACCTGGTAGCCCATGCATTTGGAAAGATTACTTTGTTTTTCGCTGCAGGAGCTATTTACACATCATTACACAAAACAGAAATTAGCGAATTAAATGGTGTTGGCAGACAGATGCCTTTAACAATGATTGCCTTTTCACTTGGTGTTCTCTGTATGATTGGTCTTCCTATAAGTGGAGGCTTTGTCAGTAAGTGGTTTTTTTTAACAGGAGCAATTTCAAATGATCTTTGGTTTGTGCTTGGGATACTCTTAATAAGTACAATATTAAATGTTGCCTACTTTGTTCCAATTATTTATAAAGCTTTTTTTTTAAAACCGATAACTGATGAAATTATGTTTGATAAGTCAAATCCTCATCACTCTTTTGATCATGTCCAATATAAATTTAATTTAGAAACACCACTTCCAATTTTGGCAGCTTTGACTTTTACCAGCATCGGTTCAGTTTTGTTATTTTTTTTCCCTGATCCAGTAATTGATCTGGTCTCAAAAATAGGCAATTAAAAAATTATGAGAAAGCATTGGTTATATCGCCCCAACACAATCAAAAGGCTTTGGATAATAATGGTTGTAATACTTTTATTTTCTATTCTTTTACAAATTTTTTTCCCTATTAGCGGTCACTTTGCGATAGAGGAATCTTTTGGATTTGCTGCTTGGTTTGGCTTTTTAACTTGCGTGATAATGATAGTCCTTGCAAAACTGTTAGGTTTTTTAATTAAACGTCCTGATAACTATTATGATTTTCACCAAGATTAGGAGGTATTTAGGTTGATTCATTCAGGTCTTTTACTAATTTTCACTGGATTAGTAACCGTTTTTATTCCCTTGAAAATCGCTCGTTTTTTTTGGCTGGTTGCAGCATTAATCTCTTTATTTTTTTCAATAACTATTGATCACGGAAGTTCCTTGTTTCTAAATTTTTTAGATCATGAAATAGTTTTATCCAGAGTAGATGGTTTGTCCAAGATTTTTACAATAATTTTTTCTTTAATGACTTTAATTGGGTTAATTTTCGCGTGGAATCAAAAATGTAAAACTGAACTTATCGCAGTCCTAGTTTATTCTGGAGCAGCTATAGGAGCAGTTTTGGCAGGTGATATTTTTTCTTTGTTTTTCTTTTGGGAAGTAATGGCCATTGGATCGACTTTAATAATTTTCAGCTCTAATACTGTTCTTTCCTCCAAGGCAGCCTTTCGTTATGCTTTAATACACTTTGCAGGTGGAGCCATTTTAATGGCAGGGCTGACAGGTTATGTTTTAGAAACCAATAAAGTTATTTTTGAAAGTTTTACTCTTGACTCAGCATATAGTTGGATGATTTTAGCTGGGTTTTTGATCAATGCAGGTGCTCCTCCATTCTCCTCCTGGATTTCTGATGCTTACCCGGAGGCCTCTTATACAGGCACTGTTTTTTTGTCAGCCTTTACTACCAAGACAGCTGTGTATGCTCTGCTTAGAGGGTTTCCGGGAAGCGAAATTTTAATTGCTTTTGGACTATTTATGATTTTTTATGGGATTATCTATGCATTGCTAGAAAATGATATGCGTAGAATACTTTCGTATAGCATCGTCAACCAGGTTGGTTTTATGATAGTGGGTGCAGGGATTGGTACCGAAATGGCAATTAACGGAGCAAGTGCCCATGCTTTCGCGCATATCCTCTATAAAGCTCTACTTTTAATGTCAGCAGGATCTGTCTTACTTATGACTGGAAAGAGAAACTGCAGTGAGTTAGGAGGACTTTTCCAGACTATGCCGCTTACAATGATTTGTGGAACTATTGGTGCTTTTGCTATTTCGGCATTTCCATTAACCTCTGGTTTTGTATCAAAATCTATGATTTCACAGGCTGCTGCAGACCAGCACTTGCTCTTAATCTGGCTTTGTTTGGCTGCAGCTTCAGCAGGAGTTTTTTTGCATGCTGGTATTAAATTTCCTTGGTTTGTTTTTTTTCAGAAAGATTCAGGACTTAGACCACCAGAACCGCCTTATAGTATGAGATTAGCTATGATTATTCTTGCCTGTCTTTGCATTGGTATTGGGGTATTTCCTGATTATTTGTTCTCTATTTTACCTTATCGTGTCGAGTATGTTCCTTACACAACATCTCATGTTGTATTTCAACTTCAGCTTTTATTATTTGCAGGGTTTACATTTTTTATAATGTTACCTTGGTTAAAACGGACTTTGACTATTTCGTTAGATCTTGATTGGATTTTTAGAAAGTTTTTTCCAAAAATAATTTCTAGTGTGTCTAAAAATAATTTTTTATCTTCTATTAAAATCAATTTGATTGATAATCTAATTCGATATTGCAAGACTAGTAATATAGCTGACTCTATAGTCAAAAGTTGGAATTCTGGCTATATGGTACTTTGTGTCACTGGACTTCTTAGTCTGTATTTATTTGTTCTTTATTTGATCTGAGTATTTTTATCAAAATGGTAAAAGTTATTTGTGCAATTTTATTTAATTCAAATGGTGAAATTCTAATTACGAGAAGATTCAAAGGACCTTACAAAGGTAAGTGGGAATTTCCTGGGGGCAAAGTTGAAGGTATTGAATCCAATCATGATTGCTTACACAGGGAACTGTCTGAAGAACTTGATGTTAAAGTTCAGATACTTTATAAATTTACTGAGTTTGAATATCAATACCCCGGTTACGGTGTGAATTTAATATCTTACATTTGCTCAATGAGCGATCAAAAAATTAAATTAGTTGATCATGACCTTCACGAGTGGATCAACATAAACGATGTAGACCTTTTTGATTTTTTAAGTGCTGATGATGAAATTTTAAACAAATTAAAAAATAATTCTGACTTTATTTTAACGAAAGTATCAGAAAGCTTTAGTTAACGATAATACATATCTTGGATTTCCTCTTGCGTCAGCACTTACAAATGTGTTCCTTGCCTCTGCCGCCATAAAATCTAAAGACAAACCATCAGCACTGTTTAAACGAAAACCAAATCCGTGGGATCCCAAGTAGCTGTTACTGGATATAACATTACTAACCACGTCAGCAAGGGTATATGCTTCAGCATAATCAACAAAAGC
>MDTB01009864.1_pt1 | contig 10228 bp, 9 predicted proteins | sample 811161 | NCBI WGS metagenome assembly MDTB01 (sample SAMN05326650, study PRJNA326480) | marine metagenome | isolation source: seawater | place: Mediterranean Sea | collected 2009
GACTCAAATGGAAAATAGAATTGTCTTATGTAGATTTAAAGATGGTTATGGTCCAGTAGGTGCATATTTTTTACATTTAAAGACTTATACTCAGAATGCAAATGGAGAAAATTACGAAAAGAAATGGTATGACCACACAAAGGAGATGGTAGGAGAATATATCGACCACCATCCAACTCCAACATGTTTGAGAAATCACGCTTTTATTCAAGAAGTTATGGCCGGAGGTGGACCTATTCACATGGTAACGAAAGAAGCATTTCAAGATCCGCACTTAGAAACAGTTGGTTGGGAAAATTTTTTAGGCATGACAGTTGGTCAAGCAGTTGTATGGGCGTCTCAAAATATAGATCCCAAATATACCAATCCTGAATTAACTACTTCTGAACCCTATGTTATGGGTTCACATGCTACCTGTTCAGGAGCTTGGGTGAGTGGTCCAGAAGATCTTTCACCTCCAGAATATTTTTGGGGTTATAATAGAATGCTAACAGTCGAAGGTTTATTTGGAGCAGGTGATACAGTTGGAGGAAGTGCACACAAATTTTCATCTGGATCTTTTACAGAAGGGCGTTTAGCAGCTAAAGCAGCAGTTAAGTATATAGAAGATAAAAAAGCAGAAGGAATAAAAGTTAGTGACAAACAATGTGATGATTTAAAAGAAGTTATTTATAAACCATTAGAAAATTATACTGTCGGAAGAAATGAAATCACTGGTGGAACAGTTTCACCTAGTTATATTTCTCCAATACAAGGATTGCAAAGACTTCAAAGAATAATGGATGAATATGTAGGAGGTATAGCAACCAATTATATGACTAACGACAATATGCTTAATAGAGGATTAGAATTGTTAAAATGGTTAGAGGAAGATCTAGAAAACGTTGGAGCAGAAGACTATCACCAGCTAATGAGAGCTTGGGAACTTAAACACAGAACAATCACTTCCCAATGCGTAACTGAACATACTAAATTTAGAGAAGAAACTAGATGGCCTGGGTATTATTATAGAGGAGATCATTTAAAATTGGACGATGAAAATTGGCATTGTTTAACGGTATCTAGAAGAGATCCTAAAACTAAAAAATTTACTATGGAGAAAGTACCCGTTTATCATATTGTAGACGAAAAGAAGGAAAAGAAAGCCTCTTAAATTTTTTTAATTTACCTAAAAATAAATGAATATCTCAGATAAAACAGATGAAGAAATATTTTCTATAGCCAAACCTATTTGGGAAAATCTTATTAAAGCATCTAATATTAAGGATTATGGAAATTTTACTAAGGATTTTTCAACTCAAATGTTATTTGGTGCTAACGAGGTAGAATTAGGGAAACAATGGGCAAATAATAAATTGCTTACTAGTTTGACGGAAGAATTTAAGCCCTTTGGATGTTTAAGGAGAGGTCAAAACATCACTGTGTTGATTAAACAAACTAGCAAAGAGATAAAAGGGGAGTTTTTGGGTCGTCTAGTACTTGGAGTAGAAGATGATGACATAAAAGTTTTTGGAGCAACTATCTATTAGGTGCGTCAAGTTGTCAAAATATAATTTTTTGAAAAATAAAAACCTTATGTTAAATAATTCTAATGATTTCAATTAATTTTAATCAAAAATTAAAAACCAAATTATCTAATTTCTTTAATATTAAATTTTTTTTGCAACTCGGACTAGCTGTTTTTTGGGTAGTGATTCTCGCTGGAACCTTCATTAAGTTTTTTTAAACTAATTATCTTTAATAAACATTAAACTTTAAAGGCTTTTCTATTCATTGACATAGTAATATTTGAAGCATACTTAGGAGTATGATGGAAATTTATCTACCTATAGCTCAAGTTAATGTAGATATTTTTTTATTACTTTTTTTGAGTTTGTCAGTAGGAATTTTATCCGGACTGTTTGGTGTTGGAGGAGGTTTTTTAATGACTCCATTTTTAATATTTATGGGTATACCACCAGTTTATGCTGTACCAAATGAAGTAAATAATATTTTAGCCACTTCTGTTTCTGGTTCTCTGACTCATTGGTATAAAAATACATTAGACTATAAAATGGGATTATTAATAGTGAGCGGAGGAATTATTGGAACACTTATAGGAATTACCACATTTACGTATTTTTCAGAAATTGGGAAAATAAGCCTAATTATTTCTCTTCTTTACATGTATTTATTAGCAATAGTTGGAACTTTGATGATTATTGAAGGAGTAAAAGAAGTAGATCAAGCTAGAAAAAAAATAATTGTGAAGAAAAAGTTACACGATCATAATTGGATTCAAGGGCTTCCTTTTAGAATGCGATTTCCTAAATCGAAATTATACGAGAGTGCTATGACACCAATTTTATTGGGGTTAGTAGTAGGGTTTGTTGCTGCGATGATGGGGATTGGTGGAGCATTTCTTATGGTTCCAGCTATGATTTATATAGTTGGAATGCCGGTTAAATTAATACCAGGAACATCTTTATTTGTTACAGTTTTTATAAGTGCGATTGTTACTATACTGCACGCTTTTAATTATGGTTCAATAGACCTAACTTTAGTAATTCCTTTAATACTTGGTTCAATTTTAGGTGTTCAAGTAGGACAAAAACTTGGCCAATATTTGGATAGCTCTCATTTAAAAACACTGTTTGCATTATTATTGTGTTCAGTAGCTATAGCAATTGCCTATGACTCTTTCTTTAAAGAAAAAACAAATGATTTTACTAGCAAAGAAGTAATAAATACTGATTTGAATTTTTTTGCCGAATTCACGTTAAAATTTTCTACGGAGTCCCCTATGTTATATGGAGCTTTTGCAATACTTTTGGCAATATTTTTAGGCGCCTTTGCTGCTCTGATGAGAAAATTTTTAAGTCCTTTAGTTAAGAAATTTTTAAGTGATTTTAGAAACAAGAATAAACCGAAAAAAGAAGAGATCAAATTTCCAGAAAAATAGTTTTTTTTTAAGCACTTCTGTAAAGCTTAGTCATCACAAATTCCTTGTGACCTAGCGCTTCAGCGCAAGTAAGTCTTCCATTAGCAACTTTTAACATCGTTTTAATTAATTCATCTCCCGCTTGAGACAAATTCATTTCTCTAGATAAAATTTTCGAAACATCGCAATCCACATGCTCTTTCATTAATTTTGCTGTCAAAGGGTTTGCTGTAAGTTTAACTACTGGTTCAATTGGGTTTCCAATAATATTACCCTGACCTGTTGGAAACAAATGTATATTAAACCCACCTGCTGCTTGCAAAGTTACACATTCTGCTGCAGCTGAAGAAGTATCCATAAAATATAAACCTTTACCCTTTTTTGGCTCTTCTGCCGGTTCTAAAACATCTATAAATTTTAAGCTTCCAATTTTTTGAAAATTTCCAAAAGCCTTTTCTTCTATAGTGGTTAACCCTCCCGCTATATTTCCCGCAGTTGGTTGACTTTCAGAAAGATCGTCAGTTGCCTCCTTCAAAATAAAATCATTATAAGAATTCCATGTTTTCATAAATTTTTCTTTTGCTTCTGGGGTTGCTCCTCTAGCAGCACAAACAGTTTCTGCACCAGTCAATTCTGAAGTTTCTCCAAAACACAAATGAACACCGAAAGGTTCTAATTTTTCCATCAAATTTCCTACTGTAGGATTTGAAGCAAGTCCTGAAGTAGTGTCGGACTCTCCACATTTAACTGATATCCATAAGTCACTTAATGGACACTCTTCTCTTTGCTTTTCAGATGCCCATTGAGAAAATTCTTGAGCTTTTTTTGAAGCCTTCATGATTGTACCGATATCTCCAGTTCGCTCGATATGAAATCCTTCAACAGGCTTTCCAGTTTTCGCTATTTCATCAACTATTTTTTTTGTCCACTTAGGTTCAATACCAATAACTATAACTGCTGCCACATTAGGATTTTTTCCTGTTCCTATCATTGTTCTAAAATGTAATTCAAGATCTGCGCCAAATTGTAATCTTCCATATGAGTGAGGAAGAGCAATAGTTCCTTTAATATTATTTGCAACTGCTTCTGCGCATGCGTTTGAAATATCGTCAACCGGCAAAATTATGACATGGTTTCTTGTTCCTGCTCGGCCATTTTCTCTCCTATAACCTAAAAAACTTTTTGAAATTTCCATTATATTACCATTTTTTTGTTTTTACATTATGAACATGAACGTGATCACCTTTTTTAATAGATTTAACAACTTTGCCAATATCATGACCATATTTTAATATTGTATCTCCTTCTTTAAGATCTTTTAAAGCAATTTTGTGACCCAAAGGAACTTCGTTAGCTGAGCTAACTTTGATTGTTTTGTCATTTTCCATAATCCAAGCGGAGCATTCTTGCCCTTTTTTCGTCTTTTCTATTACGACTACACCAACGTTATCTTTTTCATCGTGGATAATTAGGTCTGGCTGTGACATAAAATATTTAATGGATATAGACTAAATTTTGATATAATTAAAGAGTGTTTTAAAATATTTTGAGGATCACTATGGCAAAAATGACAACTGAAGAAGCTTTTGTAAAAGTTTTGCAAATGCATGGTATAGAGCACGCATTCGGAATAATAGGCTCAGCTTTCATGCCTATCTCAGACATTTTCCCTGATGCTGGCATCACATTTTGGGACGTAGCTCATGAAACTAATGGTGGATTAATAGCTGACGGATATACAAGGTCAACTGGTAAAATGTCGATGGTTATAGCACAAAATGGTCCTGGAATAACTGGATTAGTAACCCCAATAAAAACTGCTTATTGGAATCATACACCACTACTTTTAGTAACTCCTCAAGCTGCAAATAAAACAATGGGGCAGGGTGGATTTCAAGAAGTTGAACAAATGAATTTATTTAAAGATATGGTTTGTTATCAAGAAGAAGTGAGAGACCCTTCAAGAATGGCTGAAGTATTAAATCGTGTAATAGAAAAAGCTATAAGAGGATCTGCTCCAGCACAAATTAATGTACCAAGAGATTACTGGACTCAAGTAATAAATATAGATTTACCTCCTATCGTAAGATTAGAGAGACAGGCGGGAGGAACAGATGCTATTGACAAAGCTGCAAAATTATTATCTGAAGCAAAATTTCCAGTTATACTTTCTGGAGCTGGAGTTGTAATTGGAGGAGCAATTAATGAATGCGTAAAATTAGCGGAAAAATTAGACTCACCTGTCTGTTCAGGATACCAACATAATGACAGCTTTCCCGGTAGTCACCCCTTAGCTGTCGGACCTTTGGGATACAATGGTTCAAAAGCAGGAATGGAATTAATAGCTAAAGCCGATGTTGTTTTAGCATTAGGTACAAGATTAAACCCTTTTTCTACTTTACCAGGATATGGAATTGATTATTGGCCAAAGAAGGCAAAAATAATTCAAGTTGATATAAACTCAGATAGAATTGGATTAACAAAAAAAGTAACTGTTGGAATTTGCGGAGATGCCAAGCTAGTTGCACAACAATTATTAAACAAACTTACACCTAACGCTGGAAATGCAGACAGGCAAAAAAGAAAAGATTTAATTCATCAAACTAAATCAGCTTGGTTACAAAAATTATCTAGCTTAGATCATGAAGATGATGATCCAGGAACAGTTTGGAACAAAGAGGCGAGAGAACGAGACAAAGAAAGAATGTCACCAAGACAAGCTTGGAGAGCAATTCAAGCTGGAATGCCTAAAGATGTTATTATATCGAGCGATATAGGAAATAATTGCGCAATCGGAAACGCTTATCCAACTTTTGAAAAGGGAAGAAAATATTTAGCCCCAGGACTATTCGGACCATGTGGCTATGGGTTTCCAGCAATACTTGGTGCAAAAATAGGTTGCCCAGAAACACCTGTAATAGGTTTTGCTGGGGATGGTGCTTTTGGAATAAGCATGAACGAAATGAGCTCATGTGCAAGAAAAGAATGGCCAGCAATTTCAATGGTTATTTTTAGAAATTATCAATGGGGAGCTGAGAAGAGAAATTCAATATTATGGTTTGATGACAATTTTATAGGAACTGAATTAGATCCAGAATTAAGTTATTCAAAAGTTGCAACTGCATGCGGTCTAAAAGGAGTAACGGTTAAAACCATGGAAGAAACCACTAAAGCAATAAAACAGTCATGTGAGGATCAAAAAAAAGGCATTACTACTTTTATTGAGGTGATTTTAAATCAAGAATTGGGAGAGCCTTTCAGAAGAGACGCAATGAAAAAACCAGTTAGAGTAGCGGGTATAAAAAAAGAAGATATGAGAGCTCAAAAAAATCTCAATTAGAAAATCTTTAATGAAACATAAACATAACAACAAAGGTTTTGGCCTTTTATTTTTTATTGTTTTTCTTTTAATTGCGTTATGGCCTTTATTAAACGCTAACAGTCCACGAATTTATTTTTTCCCTATTGCATTTTTATTTTTAATTCTTGGTTTGATTAATTCAAAAATTTTAACTCCTTTTAATAAAATTTGGGTTAGATTTGGAGAGCTTTTAGGTATGGTAATTGCACCAATAGTTATGGGTATAATTTATTTTATAATATTAACACCTTTAAGTTTTTTAGTAAGAATTGCTGGAAAAGACTTACTGAATCTTAAATTTTCAAATAAGATTAAAACCTATTGGATTAAAAGAAAAAAAGACTTAGGATCAATGAACAAACAATTTTGATGATTAATTTTTTAAAAGAATTTTGGGAATTTTTAACAGAAAGAAAAAAATATTGGTTATTTCCCATAATAATAGTTTTAGCTCTATTTGGAATTTTGATAGTCCTTAGCCAAGGATCTGCAGTAGCTCCATTTATTTATACAATTTTTTAAGTGACTTCAATTTTAGGAATATCAGCTTTTTATCATGACAGTGCAGCTACTTTAATTAGGGATGGAAATATTGTTGCTGCAGCTCAGGAAGAGAGGTTCTCCAGAAAAAAACACGATGCAAGATATCCTAAAAATGCAGTTAATTTTATTTTAAAAGAGTCTAAGTTAAAACTAAGTGAGATAGATCATATAGTTTTTTTTGAAAAACCATTCTTAAAATTTGAAAGATTATTAGAAACTTATCTTGCTTTTGCACCAAGAGGTTTTAGGTCATTTAGTTTATCAATGCCTATTTGGTTAAGAGAAAAATTATTTCAAAAAAAATTTTTATTTGATCAATTAAAACAACATGATGAAAATTTTAATGATATAAACAAAATTAAATTTTCAGAACATCATTATAGCCATGCTGCGAGTGCATTTTTTCCATCCCCTTTCGAAGAGGCAGTTGTTTTAACTTTAGATGGTGTCGGCGAATGGGCAACTACAACTTTTGCTGTTGGAAAAGGCAATAATTTAAAAATGATTAAAGAAATTCATTTTCCACATTCTATTGGACTATTATATTCAGCTTTCACATATTATACTGGATTTAAAGTAAATAGCGGTGAATACAAAGTAATGGGTTTAGCTCCCTACGGCACACCTAAATATAAAGATATAATTATTAATAAATTAATGGATTTAAAAGAGGATGGATCTTTTAAATTAAATATGAAGTATTTCAATTACGCAACAGGCTTAACTATGACCAATGAAAAGTTTTCAAGACTCTTCGGACAACCTGTGAGAAACCCAAATAAAGATAGATTAACCCAATTTCATATGGATATCGCAGCTTCTATTCAATCAGCAACGGAAGAAATAGTACTAAAAATATCAAAATCTATTTCCAAGGAGTATAATATTAAAAATTTATGTTTAGCAGGTGGCGTGGCTTTAAATTGTGTAGCCAACGGCAAGATTTTAAAAAATAAGGTATTTCAAAACATCTGGATACAGCCGGCTGCGGGTGATGCCGGCGGTTCTCTTGGAGCAGCTTTAGCTTATTGGTATCGTGAATTAAATCAACCCAGAAAAACTTACAAAGATCAAATGAAAGGTTCTTATTTAGGCCCTAAGTTTAATAAAGAAGATATTGAAGAAAAATTAAATAATCTTAAAGCAAATTTTAAAAATTTAACTAAAAATGAAATAATATCAATATCCGCAAAGGCTTTAGCGAACAACAAAACTTTAGGATGGTTTCAAGGTAGAATGGAATTTGGTCCTAGAGCATTAGGAGGCAGATCGATACTAGCTGATCCGCGATCTGAAAAAATGCAAAAGGATTTAAATTTAAAAATTAAATTTAGAGAAAGTTTTAGACCATTCGCTCCTTCAGTTTTACGAGAAGATGTCTCTGAATGGTTTGATATTAATTGCGATAGTCCTTACATGCTTTTAGTTGCAAATTTGAATAAAACAAAACAAATAAAAATGTCTGAAGATGATAAAAAATTATTTGGAATAGAAAAACTCAATATTAAAAGATCATCAATACCAGCTATTACTCATGTTGATTATTCAGCAAGAATTCAAACGGTACATAAAGAAACAAATTCTAGATATTATGATTTATTAATTGAGTTTAAAAAAATTACTAATTGCCCTGTTTTAGTAAATACCTCTTTCAATGTAAGAGGCGAACCAATTGTATGCTCAATAGAGGATGCCTTTAAATGTTTTATGGGCACAAACTTAGATATTTTAGTAATTGAGGATTTTATTTTATACAAAGAAGATCAAGATAAGTCGTTAATTACAGATTACAAAAATAAATTTGAACTAGACTAGTTTAGTTTTAAAACTGTAGCTGGATCTAGCTTCACATTAAACCAATTTAATCTAATATCTAAGTGTGGGCCAGTTGATCTTCCAGTCATCCCAACAGTACCAATTTTCTCCCCTTGTTTTATTTCTTGTCCAACTGTTACGTTCACATCTTTTAAATGCATATATAAAGTGCTTATACCATGACCATGATCAAAAATAATCGTACCGCCAGTAAAATAAAGATCATCTTCAGCAAGAGTAACTACACCATCCAACATTGCTTTTATTGGCGTACCCTCATCAGATGCAAAGTCTAGTCCATAGTGAGGTCTTCTTGGTTTTCCATTGAGTATTCTTTGGCTTCCATATACTCCAGTAATTATCGAATTTTTTAAAGGCACAATAAATTTTCCTCTAAAAAAAGTTAAATTACTATTCACAGATCTAGCCTTGCTAATTAAAATATTATCTTTTTTAATTCTATCATAAACTTCTTTAGGAGGTGTTACCTGTTTTTTTGGCAAACCATCAATTCTTTGAATCTTATATATTTTTTTGAACACTTTTTTTTCGATTATTTCAGTTTTTTTATTATTAATAATTTTGATAAGGATATTGTTTTTTCTATCTCTTCCAATACCGAATACAAAGTATCCATCCTTAGTAACTCTTACTTGCGTTTTATCTATAAATACTTTTGACTTTGGATAAGTTTTACCTAAAATAAATGAACCCTGTTTAAAGCTACCTTGAAATTCAGCAGCATAAGAATTTACAGATAGAAAAAATAAAAGTATTGCTAGTTTTATTATCTTGCTGTCCATCCACCATCTACCAATAATGAAGTTCCAGTTATCATTGAGGCTGCGTCTGATGCTAAAAAAACTGCAGCAGATGATACTTCAGATAATTCAGCATATCTCCCTAAAGGTATATTGCCTAAAACTTCTTTTCTAAAATTTTTATTTTTAAAGAATTTTTTTGTCATTGGAGTTACTACAAAGGTAGGAGCAATACTATTTACTCTAATATTATATTTGGCTAAATCTATAGCCATCCCCTTTGTTAATCCCTCTATACCAAATTTTGTCATATTATAAACGCTTCTTATTGGTCCACCCACATGGCCCATCTGAGAAGACATATTCACTATAGCTGCACCAATTTTTTTTCTATTCTTAGCTTGAGTCATTTTTAAAGCTACTAAATTTGCTACATTGAATGCTGCAATAGAATTTATCTTTACAACTTTCTCCATATCGTCTTTTCGAACTTTTAAAAAATGTTCTGGAATATTTGTTCCAGCATTATTAATTAAAACGTCTATTTTTTGTTGACTATCAACAATCTGTTTTACTTGAAGGTAATTTGTCAAATCACATACATAAGTTTTACATTTTACTTTAAATTTTTTTGCCATTTTTGAAACTGAATCAAGGTCTTTTTTTGTTCTACTAATCAATATTAAATTTGATCCTGCTTCAGCTAGAGCTATTGCGCAAGCTCTTCCTAAACCTTTTCCAGCACCGGTTACAAAAGAATATTTTCCTTTTAAATTATATTTTTTTAAATACATTTTATAAAATTAATTTTAGATCAGTATATATTAA
>MDTB01117791.1_pt1 | contig 10228 bp, 7 predicted proteins | sample 811161 | NCBI WGS metagenome assembly MDTB01 (sample SAMN05326650, study PRJNA326480) | marine metagenome | isolation source: seawater | place: Mediterranean Sea | collected 2009
TAAAAATTTCAATTTAATTAATAAAAAAAAAAATTGATGTAATTTTTAATGCGCTACACGGAAGAGATGGAGAAGATGGTATTGCTCAGAGTTACTTTGAATATTTAAAAATTCCCTACACTCATTCAGGAGTAATTAGTTCCTTTAATGCTATGAATAAACTTATTTCAAAAGAGATATTTAACAAAAATAATATAAAAACTCCAAAATTTATTTCAATAAAAAAAATTGAATATAAATCAAAAACAATACAAAAAATTATTAATCGTAGAAAAATTTACTTTCCTATTGTTGTAAAACCAATCAACGAGGGATCTAGTCTAGGAGTAGAAATTTGTAAAGATAAAAAAAAATTATTAAGATCACTTAGTTATTTATTTAAAAAATATGACGAATTAATATTAGAGCAATATATTGGAGGTCAAGAAGTTCAAGTCGCAGTTATAAACAAAAATCCTCTTGGTGCGATTGAACTAGTTCCTAAAAGATTATTTTATGATTACAAAGCTAAATATACTAAAAATGCGATGACTAAGCATGTGATGCCTGCAAGATTATCTAAAAAAAAATATAATGAAGTTTTAGAAATAGCAAAGAAAACACATTCTGTTTTACAATGCAGAGGCGTTACTAGATCAGATTTTAAATTTTTTAATAATAATTTTTATTTATTAGAATTAAATACCCAACCAGGTATGACCAGTCTTTCTTTAGTTCCTGAAATAGCTAATTTTAAAGGTTTAACTTTTGAAAATTTAGTTGAGAAAATTCTATTAGATGCAAGTATTAATAGATGAAAAAACGAGTATTAATCTCTATAGCATTATTAATTTTGTTAACGACAATTACTTCACAAGAAAAAATACTCATTTCAAAATTTAATTTAAAAGAAATAAATATAGAGAATAATTTTTTACTCAAAGAAAAAGAAATTAATGAAATATTAACTCCCTTTTACGGAAAAAATCTTATATTTTTAAAAAATAATGAAATCCAAAAAGCACTAATGCAAAGTAGTTTAATTGAAAGTTTTGTTACCAAAAAAAAATACCCTGACACTCTAATCATAAAAATTTTTGAAAAGAAACCACTTGCAATTTTAATCAATAAAAATACTAAATATTATTTGAGTGAAAAAATTGATTTAATTGAATTTAAAAATTTCAAAGAATACCAAGATCTTCCGTATATTTTTGGAAATAGAAAAAAATTTAAAATTTTTTATGAAAATTTGATTAAGATAAATTTTCCATTAAACTCGATTAATAAATATACATTATTTAAAGCGGATAGATGGGATATAGAAACTAAAGATAAAAAACTAATAAAGCTTCCTATTAAAGATTATACTAAAAGTCTTAAAAATTATTTGGAACTTGTAAATAAAAATGATTTTAAGAAGTATGAAGTTTTTGATTATAGAATACAAAATCAACTTATTTTAAAGTAATGTATGAAAAAATCTTTTCTTACACTCTATTTAGAAATTGATACACTAAATTTTAATTTTTATGTCGGAGAAAGTGATGAACAAAATAACTTTAAAATTATTTATAAATTTCATACTCCATCTATAGGAATAGAAAATAATAGAATTTCCGATTTCGATATAGTATTTAATACTATAAAGGAAATTATTTATTCAATAGAACAAAATTTAAACCATACTTTTAAAGAAGTAGTATTGATTTTAGAAAACTTTAATCCAAAATTTATTAATTTATCAGGTTATAAAAAATTAAATGGATCTCAAATTTTAAGAGAAAATATAATTTACATTTTAAACAACCTGAAATCTTATATAGATAAATTTGAGTCTGAAAAAACTGTACTTCATATTTTTAATTCAAAATTTAATCTAGATAATAAAAAAATGGATAACCTACCTATTGGATTATTCGGAGATTTCTATTTCCATGAATTATCTTTTGTTTTAGTTAATAAAAATGATTATAAAAATATCAATAAAATTTTTGAAAAATGTAATTTAAAAATAAAAAAAATTTTACTCAAAAGTTTTATTGAAGGTGCAAATATAAGCGATGATAATTTGAATTTAGATACTTTTTTTAAAATTAAAATTGGTGATTCTAATTCAAAAATTTTTTATTTTGAAAATAATTCTCTTAAATTTGAACAAGAGTTTAAATTTGGAAATAATATCATAGTAAAAGATATTTCAAAAATTACATCTATAAAAAAAGATATTGTTGAAAAAATTTTAAATGAAGTCGAGCTTAACGAAGGATTGCTAGATAATATGATCTTAGAAAAAAATTATTTTAACGAGGGTGGTTTTAGGAAAATTAAAAAAAAACTAATTTACGAAATAGCTGTAGCTAGAATAAAAGAAATTTCAGATCTCATTTTATTTAAGAATAATAACCTTAACCATTATAATAAATTCCTTATGAGAATTTATTTAGAAATTAATCATAATTATCAATTTCGAAGTTTAAATGAAATTTATAAAACTGTTTTTACAAAAAATGACAATGTTGATATTAAGTTTTTAGAAAAAAAGTCTCCTGAAAACTTAATTATAACTGCAAATAAACTTGTTCATTTTGGTTGGAAAAAAGAGGCCATTCCAGTTGCAAAGTCTAAAAAAACCTTAATCGCAAGGTTTTTTGACACTTTTTTTGGGTGATTATTGTTTTTTTCGGAAACATTAGTTGTTTTAATTTAAAACTAACAGTCAAGTATAACCTCATGAATGCTAGACATATTTCAAAAAACATTGTCTCAAAAAGTTTGTTTTAAAGGCAAAGGTTTACATTCAGGAAAAAACTCTACTATTAAATTGTTCCCAGCAAAAGAGAACACAGGGATAGTTTTTGAAAGGGTAGATCTCCGTGAAAAGAATTTAATAGTAGCAAATTTTTCAAATGTTACCTCTGCAAGATTGTGTACGACTTTAGAAAATGAATACGGTGTAAAAGTTTCGACCGTAGAACATTTACTAGCTGCACTTTACATTGCAGGAATTGACAATGCATTGATAAAGATTGATAACGAAGAAGTTCCTATTATGGATGGTTCTGCCAAGGATTTTCTAAATGTTTTTAAAAAAATTGACCTAGTAGATCAACCTCAAAAAAGGAAATACTTAAAAATTTTAAGTCAAATAGAATTAATTGATGGAAAAAAGAAAATTTCTATTGAACCTAATAATTCGTCTCTAGAGGTTAATTTTCAGTTAAATTATGAAAATAAGATTATTGGAAAGCAAAAAAACATCATTGATTTTCAAAAAGATGATTTATCAGAAGTTTGTGCTTCAAGAACATTTTGCTTATATGAAGATATAGAAAAAATTAAAAAAATTGGCTTAGCAAAAGGTGGTTCTTTAGAAAACGCAGTTGTAGTAAAAAAAAATAAAATTTTGAATGAAGGTGGGCTAAGAAATGAAAAAGAGTTTGTTAACCACAAAATTTTGGATTTAGCAGGAGATTTTCTATTATCTGGTTATAGGATAATTGGAAAAGTTACTTGCTATCAAGGAGGACATGAATTGACAAATATGTTCTTAAGAAAGATTTTCGACACTAAAACAGCTTTGGAATTTATTGAATTAAATCATTTAGAAATCTCAGAAAAAATAGGTTCAAAAGAAATAGAAAAAATTGCTGTTAACGCTTAAAAATTAATTTTTACATATAATTTTCATTAATATCTGTTATTAATAAATTTATGTTTCTAAGGATATTAATAATTTTTTTTTTATCAATTAATTTATATTCTTGTTTAAAAAAGAAGGAAGTAGTTTACGAGCCTCAAAAAAAAATAAGTGCTTATAATTTGTATAAAGAGGGAATGACAGCCTTCGACAATAATGATTTCTTTTTTGCGAGTAAAAAATTTTCAGATGCGGAATTAAATTTTACAAATATAGACCTTGCGGCCAAATCTGCAATAATGTCAGCTTATTCTTTATATGGAATAAACTTTTACGATGAAGCCTTAGAAAATTTAAATAGATATCTTAAAATTTATCCATCAGATAAAAATGTTATTTACGCACATTTTTTAACCGCTGTAATATATTTTGAACAGATAAGCGATGAAAAAAAAGATATTGACCCAGTAATAAAAGCTTACGATAAGGTTAATTTTTTTTTAGATAAATATCCTAATACTGATTATGCAATCGATCTTAAATTCAAAAAAGATCTTATAGAAAACCAATTGGCTGCAAAAGAAATGTATATTGCTAAATATTATATTTCAGTAAAAAAATGGGTTCCAGCTATAAATAGACTAAAAATGATAATTAAAAAATATGATAAGACAGTATTTATAGAGGAAGCTTTACATCGTCTTGTTGAAATACACTATCATATTGGGCTGGAACAAGAGGCAAAAAAATATGCTAGTATCCTGGGTTATAATTATAACTCAAGCGAGTGGTTTAAACAAACATATAAGATTTTAAATAAAGAATATAAAATCACAAAGCAAATTAAACCAAATGAGGAAAAAAAAGAAAACGATAAAAGCTTTATTAAAAAAATAATAAAAATGATTAAATAAATTTCATGAGTCAAAATAATGAAATTATAAAAAAATTCAAAAGATTAGTTTCCAATTTTAAAAAACATAATAAATTTTACTATGTAGATGACTCACCAAAAATTTCTGACTCGGAGTTTGATTCACTTAAAAAAGATTTATTAATTTTAGAGAAAAAATATCCTTATCTTAAAAAAATTGAAACAGTAAGCAATATTGTAGGAGCAAAACCACCGAACAAATTTAAAAAGATAAAACATCTATTTCCAATGTTATCGTTATCGAATGCATTTAACGAAACAGATATGGAAGATTTCATAAAAAAGATAAATAATTTTTTAAATAAAAAACAAACGAATATTGAATTAATTTCAGAGCCAAAAATTGACGGGATATCAGCGACTTTAATATATGAAAATGGAAATCTTATAAAAGGACTTTCCAGAGGTGATGGTTATACCGGAGAGGATATATTGGAAAATCTAAAAACAATTGAAAATATACCACAAAAAATTGTATCTAATAAATTGCCTCATTTACTTGAAGTAAGGTGTGAGATTTATATTGGAAAAAAAGATTTTTTAAAAATTAAAGACCGCTTTGCAAATCCAAGAAATGCAGCAGGGGGGTCTTTACGTCAAAAAGATCCTTATGAAACCTCGAAAATACCACTTAAGTACTTTGCTTACGGTTTTGGTGCGGTTGAACCAGCAATTTTTAAAACTCAATCAGAATTTTTAAATAAAATATCAGGTTGGAATTTTTCAACTAACTCTTTAACAAAAGTCACAAAAAGTATTGATGAAATTAAAAAACATTATGAAAAAATAAATGATATGCGTTCTTCTTTAGATTACGACATTGATGGGCTTGTTTTTAAAGTAAACGACATAAATTTACAAAAGCGACTTGGAAATACATCAAATTCTCCTAGATGGGCAATTGCGTATAAATTCTCAGCAGAGAAAGCAACAACTAAAATTAAAGATATATTAATTCAGGTCGGCAGAACAGGAGCTATAACTCCAGTTGCAAAAGTTGAACCAGTAAATGTAGGCGGCGTAGTTGTTTCTAATGCGACTTTACACAATGAAGATGAAATTGAGAGAAAAGATATAAGAATTGGAGATACGATACAAATACAAAGAGCTGGAGACGTTATCCCTCAAGTTATATCCGTAAATAAAACTAAAAGAGAAAAAATTAGTAAAAAATTTATTTTTCCTAAGAAATGTTTGTGCGGTGCAGAAACATTGAAAGAATTCAGCAAGGTTACTAAAAAACTTGACGCTGTGAGAAGGTGCATGAAAGGATATGACTGTGAATTTATAGCTAGAGAAAAGCTTAAGCATATTGTATCAAAAGAAGCTTTCAATATTGATGGTCTTGGAAAAAAAGTAATCGATCAATTCTGGGATTTGAAATATATAAGAGAACCATCTGATATTTTTAAACTAGATTATAACAAAATTAAAAAACTTGAAGGTTGGGGAGATCTATCTACAAATAATCTAGAAAATTCTATAAATAATTCTAAGAAAATAAGCTTGAGTAAGTTTATTTTTTCAATAGGTATAAGACATATAGGGCAAGAAAATGCTAAAATTCTTGCAGGCTTTTTTCAGACAATTGTAGAATTCAAAAAATTTGTTTACTCAAATAATAAAAATTTTTTTTTTAGTACTTTACTTGAATTAGATGGAATTGGAGAGACTCAAATAGACTCTTTTATGAACTTTATCTCTAGTGAGACAAACTTAAAAATTACTAAAAAACTTATAAATGAACTAGAAATAAGTGATTATAAAATTGAAAATAAAAATGGTATATTTTCTAATAAAAAGATCATGTTCACAGGAACGTTTAAAGATATGAGTAGATCAGAAGCTAAATCTATAGCAGAAAATAATGGTGGTAAGGTTTTAGGTTCTGTTTCAAAAAAATTAGATTATCTTGTTGTTGGAGACACAAAACCAACTAAAAAAAAAAATCAAACAGGCTAATGATTTAAAGGTAAAAGTTATAACTGAAAAAGAATGGAAAAAATTTCTAAATAGTTGAACAAGCTTTCCTAAGTTCTTGCAATTCATTCTTAATCAAAAACCCTCGAATACTATTATAAACTTTTCTGTGATACTGATTAATCCATTTTTTTTCATTTTTATTTAGCAAATTTTTGTTTATTAACTCTTTTTCAATTGGTGCCATAGTTAAATTTTCAAAACACTGTTTCCGTTTATACTTTTTTACAAAAACTAAATTTTCAATTCTAATACCAAAATTATTTTTTTCATAGTATCCAGGTTCATTAGACACGATCATTCCTTCTTTTAATTTTACTTTATTATTTTTTGAGATAGCGTGAGGTCCTTCGTGAACATTTAGAAAATAACCGACACCATGCCCTGTTCCGTGTGCATAATTTAATCCAATTTGTTTTAAATATTTTCTTGCTCTACTATCTATTTGAGAACCAGTGGTATTTTTATTTAAATTGAAATCCGCTACAGCAATATGTCCTTTTAGAACTCTTGTAAAAATATCTCTTACTCTTTTATTAGAGTTTTCTAATGAAATTGTCCTAGTCACGTCTGTGGTGCCAAACTCGTATTGTCCTCCGGAGTCTACAAGGTAAATATCACCCTTATTTAGTTTTCTATTTGTTTTTTTTGATGGCTTGTAATGAATTATTGCTCCGTTTGGACCAGAGCCTGAAATAGTAGGAAAGCTTAAAAACTTAAAGTATTTATTTGCCTTTCTAAAATTGTATAATTTTTTCGAGGCACTTATTTCAGTAATTTTTTGCTTATTGAAATTTTTTTTGACCCAAAATAAAAATTTTGTTAATGCAACCCCATCATAAATATGGGCTTTTTTTATATTTTCAATTTCATTTTTACTTTTAATCGCTTTTAAAAGGTATACTGGATCATCTGAATTCAATATTTCATTATTTTTTAAAATTATATATTCGTAGTAAATTGAGCAAGTATTTCTATCTATTATGAATTTACTACCCTTTATCTCTGAAAGAATTTTTTTCATTAATCCTATTTTAATAAATTTGACATCGTTAAATCTTTTTTTAAATGATGAAGGAATTTTTTTAAGATCACAAAAAAAACTTATATTTTGTTTTTTATCTATTAATACATGACAATTCGGCATCGGAGTAAATGTTGTATCACGACCCCTAATATTAAATAGCCATGCATTATTTTCACTTGCAGTTATCAACTGAAAATAAGCTCCTTGTTTTTTTAAATTTGAAATAACTTGCTTTACTTTATTTTTATAGCAATCCCCAACTGTACCGCTTGGTAAACTATAAAAATTAATATTATTTTTTTGAATTTTTCTTCTCCAAATATTATCTATAAGATTATTAGCAATAGGTTTAAACTTACAATTATTTTTTCCAAAAAAAACATTTAATGTCTTTTTCGTAAATAATTTTGGGTCAAAACCAATCGACAGTTTTTTATTTTTTATAATTTCACTTGGCATTTTTTTAGGAAATGTTATAACCTTAAAATGTTTACCACTTTGACTTTTTGCCTGTAAAGTATACCTACCATCAACAAACAAATAATTTTTATTTTTTAATATTAAAGCAAAGCCATATGATCCTGTAAAATTAGAAATAAAATTTAGTCTATCATTATGATTTGCTACATATTCTCCAAAAAATTCATCGTTTTTCGATATCAAATAGCCGTCGATATTTTCTTTAATAAAAATCTTTTTTAATTTTTTTATTTTTTCCATTTTAGTGCTTTATTTTTTTTATATCTATCCCAACCTGGACTTCTATATTCCTCATCAAATTCTATTGAATTATCTTGATTAAAATCAAAATCCGTCGTTTCGTTTATATCCATTTCATTTTTTTCCACACTACCCTCTGGTATTTCATTTATGAAACGTGAGGGTAACGCATCCATCCAATCTCCATGATATGCTCTTTTCATAGCAAAAGATAAATATGCTTCCTGTTTTGCTCTAGTAATGCCGACATAAGCTAGTCTTCTTTCTTCTTCTAAAGCAAAATCTCCTTTTTCTTCTAAAGATTTTTGATGGGGAAACAAACCTTCCTCCCATCCAGGAAGAAATACAACGTCAAATTCTAATCCCTTAGCCGCATGCATAGTCATTAAATTTACTTTTGCTCCTTCCCATTCTTGATCTATTGAAGTTGCTAATGCAACATGTTCTAAAAAACTTTGTAAATTTTCATAATCTTGCATGGCTCTTAATAATTCTTTTAAATTTTCTAGCCTGTTCTCGTTTTCTAAATCTTTTTTATTTTTTAACATTGAAGAATATCCAGATTCATCTAAAACTATTTTTAATAAATCAAAATGTTTCATACTAAACGAGTCCTTTCGCCATTTATGAAGCATTTTAATAAGTTGATTAAGCGCATTTTTTATTTTCGGCTTAAAAGCATCTTTTTCAATAATTTTAATTATCGCTTCCTCTAAACATAATTTGTTTGATTTGCCAAAAGTATAAATTTGATTAAGCGTACTTTCACCGACTCCTCTTTTTGGAGAGCCAATAACTCTTTCTAAAGCTAAGTCATCGTATTTTTGATTAATAATTCTTAGATAAGATACAGCATCTTTAATTTCTGCTCTTTCATAAAATTTTATACCTCCTAGAACACGATAACCAATACCCACCTGTAGAAATCTCTCTTCAAATTCTCTAGTTTGATAAATTGCTCTAACTAATATTGAAACATTATTAAGGGAATACTTTTTTTTAATTTTTTGTTCTATTATATCACTTATACCTTGGGCCTCTTCTTTACCAGTTTTATAACAGTTTAGTTTTACTAATTCTCCCTGATTTGCTGATGACCATAATTTTTTTCTTACTCTATTTGGATTATTTGAAATTAAATTCGATGCAGTTTCTAGTATATTTTTTGTTGATCTATAGTTTTGTTCTAATTTAAATACCTTACAATTCTTATAAATTTTATCGAATGTAAGAAAATTTTTTATTTCAGCTCCCCTCCAACTGTAAATTGACTGATCATCATCACCAACACAACAAATATTTTCATTTTTATTGACGAGTAAATTTAACCATTTATTTTGAATGAAATTTGTATCCTGAAACTCATCAACTAAAATATATTTAAAATTTTTTTGATATATTTCTCTAATATCTTTATGATCTTCAAAAAGTTTCACACAAAATAAAATCAGATCACCAAAATCGAATGCATTTAAGTCTTTCATTTTATTTTGATATACTTGATAAACTTTATGTATGGATTTTATTATCGATCCAGTTTTTTCTAATTTTACATCATTAGGTAAAAAACCTTTATTTTTCCATTGATCAATGTGGTACATAATTAACTGAGGAGAAAATTTTTTAGCATCTAAATCCTCTCCCTTTACAATATTCCGAATTAATTTTTTTTGATCATCTGTGTCTAAAATCGTAAAATTACTTTTGTATTCTAACGCCTCAGCATGGCGTCTCAAAAACTTAACACTTATGGAGTGAAATGTACCCAACCAAGGCACAGCGTTCGAGTTTCCTTTAACATATCGCATCACTCTATTTTGCATTTCTTTTGCCGCTTTATTGGTAAAAGTCACACACAAGATTTCATTGGGCCATGCTTTTTTTTGATTAATAATATGAATAAGTCTAGTAGTTAAGACTCTTGTTTTACCTGAGCCCGCACCTGCCA
>MDTB01156210.1_pt1 | contig 10228 bp, 8 predicted proteins | sample 811161 | NCBI WGS metagenome assembly MDTB01 (sample SAMN05326650, study PRJNA326480) | marine metagenome | isolation source: seawater | place: Mediterranean Sea | collected 2009
AAGTTGAATGAAGAAGAACTGCGCGAGTTTAGAAGTCGTTTTGGAATTCCCATTTCGGATGATGACGTCTCGAATGCACCCTTTTATAAGCCCGCTGAGGATAGCCCCGAATTACAGTATCTTCGCGAACGACGCGAGGCACTCGGGGGATACCTCCCTTCACGAAGCCAAAAGAAGGTATCGCTGAAAACGCCCACGCTCAAGGGCTACGAGGAATTCCTGGGGGGCAGCAAGGGTAAACCGATGTCCACCACGATGGCATTTGTTCGTCTATTGAGCAAACTTCTCAGGGAAGAGGATATCGGGAAGCGGATTGTGCCTATTGTTCCTGATGAGTCACGCACCTTTGGTATGGAGGGACTCTTTCGTCAGTGCGGCATCTATGCCCACTCGGGACAATTGTATGAACCGGTCGATTCAGAGCAGTTGCTTTACTACAAAGAAGCAAAAGATGGACAAATCCTTGAGGAAGGAATTACTGAAGCCGGGAGCATGGCTTCCTTCATTGCCGCAGGAACCTCTTATTCTGCCCTCGGCGAGCCGATGATTCCATTCTTCATCTACTACTCCATGTTTGGTTTCCAGCGCATTGGTGATCTCATCTGGTGTGCTGCAGATGCTCGAGCACGCGGATTTATGATCGGGGGTACCGCCGGTCGAACGACTCTCAATGGAGAAGGGCTTCAGCATCAGGATGGGCATAGCCTGCTCAACGCGATCGCATTTCCGACGGTACGATCTTACGATCCGGCGTATGCTTACGAAATTGCAGTCATTGTGATGGATGGCATGAAGAAGATGTACCAGGACAACGAAGATGCGATCTACTACATCACCTGTGAGAATGATAATTACGTAATGCCCGCGATGGACGATCCAGAGCGCGTTACCGAGGGCATTATTCGGGGCATGTACGAACTAAAAAAAGAAGTTGTTGATGGTGCTGAACATCATGTCCAGCTACTCGGTAGCGGGGCGATTCTAAATAGTAGCTTGGCTGCCCAACAGTTACTCGCCGAAAATTATGGTATCTCGAGTACCGTCTGGAGCGTTACCAGTTACACAGAATTAGCGAGGGATGCGCAAGCAACCGAACGTTTTAATCGACTGCACCCAACAAAGAAACCGAAACAGAGTTACTTGGAAGATTTGATTGCTGATATCGAGGGGCCCTTTATCTCCTCTTCCGATTATGTCCGTGCCGTTAGCGAACAAATCAGTCCCTGGATCCCCGGCGGGCTCTACGCGCTCGGCACAGATGGAATGGGAAGAAGTGAAACGCGGGAAGCGCTTCGCAGGCACTTCGAAGTGGATGCTGAAAGTATTGTAATTGCAACTCTCTATAAATTATCGCTCCTCGGCAAATTACCACGCAAAAGAGTCGATGAAGCCATCAAGAGTTTCGAGTACGATCGCGAGAAAGTTGATCCATATTTTGCCTGATCGATACGGGTTATAATGGATAGCGAACGAACACCTTACGAAACAAACCATATTCTGCAGTGATTTATCTATGTCTATTGAAGTAAAAGTTCCTGATCTGGGTGATGGACTCGACTCCGGAGATGTACTCAACATTCTCGTGACCGTGGGTGATGTCGTTCGAGCGGAGCAGGGGATTGTTGAACTGGAAACGGAAAAAGCGGTTGCGGAAATTCCTACAACCCAAGCCGGGCGGGTAGCGGCAGTGCATGTTCAAGTGGGCGAGACCGTAGCGATTGGGGCATCGCTCATCACACTCGATACGGAGGAGGCGGCAAAACCGACCGAAACGCCCGAAGTCGCGCAGTCGGTCGACAGCGAGGAAACCGCTCAGCAGAGTGAACCAACAGGCCCGCCGGAAAACGAACCGCCCAGGGTCGGCACCACTGAGGATCCACCGGTTGTATCCACAACAAGTATTGCGGCCGAAGTGGAAGCAACAAAGAACCCACCCGCGTCGGCACCGATGCCAATGCAAACAATGCAAACAATGCAAACAGCGCAAACAACGAAAAAACCGAGTCCGCCGCTTCCCCCATCGGGGCACACGGCCACAGATGCACACCACCAATCGGCAGCGAGTCCAGCGATCCGCCGTTATGCAAGGGAATTGGGTGTCGACCTTGGCCTGATCAAAGGCACCGGCCCGGATGGCCGAATCACACAGGAAGATATCCGCGGATCAGTCCGAGTTTCAACGGGTCCTGCATCGCGCAGCAAAATGCAAGGAGGCGGCGTTGAGAGCCCTTCGGTGGCCAGCGGCGTGGAGGGCGAGGCGAGTGAGGATGCTTATGGGCCGATTCTCAGAAGTCGTATGCCAAAAATTCGCGTCACGATTGCAAAAAATATGGTGCGATCCAAGGCAACCGCGGCGCATGTTACCAATTTCGATGATGCTGATATTACGGAACTCGAACAAATCCGTCAGTCGAGTAAAAAAGATTATGCGGCCGCCGGGATTAAATTAACCAGCATGCCTTTTGTCGTCCGAAGCGTCGCTCAAGCACTTCGCTACCACCCGACAATCAATGCCGCACTCGATATGGATGTCAATGAAATTGTCTATAAGCAATACGTGAATGTGGGAGTCGCCGTCGATACCGAACGCGGGCTCGTTGTGCCCGTCATACGAAATGCCGATACCTTAGGTATTCCCCAGGTGGCTCGAGAAATTGCTCACTTCGCCGAAAAATCAAGAGATGGCAAACTTGGCATGGATGACATGCGTGGGGGAACTTTCACCATCAGTAATCTGGGGGCCATCGGTGGCACCTATTCCACACCCGTCATCAATGTCCCGGAAGTTGCGATTCTCTTGGTCGGTCGATCGCGCGAAATGCCGGTTGTAAAAGATGGTGAGGTGAAGATTCGTCTCATGATGCCTTTAAGCCTTTCCTATGACCATCGATTGGTCGATGGCGCAGCGGCCGCCCGATTCCTCAATGATGTAAAGGGGTATCTGGAAACCCCAAGCCGCCTGCTCATCGCCCCCTAAAGCTGAGACCTCGTTGGCTGAAAACCGTTGGGTGGAAACCGTTGGCTGGAAACCGTTGCCTGAAAACAGAAACCGATCGTCGTTAGAAAGAACATTTGTGCAAGGTCGAAAAAATTTATGAATCGCACCATTTTGTATTTGCTTTTAATCAGCCTTTTGGTGGCAAACGGGTGCGATTCTCAGCGTTCCAATCCGGTTGACGCGGCAGCAGTCGACAAAACAGTCGACAAAACAGTCGACAAGGAGACCAAGCAAAAGCAGGTTGCGAATGCTGAAACTGCGACCGTCATCGATTCGAAAGAACTGCTGCCCACTATCGATTGGGAGGATGCTCCACATCATATTGGCGAAGAAGTATTCCTCGTCGGTCAGGTTGCCAATACCGGAACAAGTAGCGGGGGACACCAATTTTTAAATTTTGGGCGGCAACGTTCCGACCTGACAGGCTTCATCGATCGTCATGTTGTTGAACAATTCCCACAGTCCCCCGAAACGTTCTACAAGGGGAAAAAAGTCAAAGTTCGAGGGATGCTCTACAAATATCGTGGCAACCCCAACATTCGTATTTTAGGCCCCCAAGCCATCGAAGTCCTTTCTGATAACACAATGCTTTCTGAGATGACGACGGTTGGACCACCCGTCGACCATACGCTTGGCGATACGATTACGGTTGCGTCCCTCAACGTCTTGAACTTGTTTGACGACAAGGACGATCCCTATCACGGTGATGAGAAAACGGCGACTAAATTGCGAAAAGATCTGGAGTTGCTTGCGCAAAGCATTCACCAAATCGATGCCGATGTACTTGTGCTCCAAGAGGTTGAAAATCGCGGCTATCTAGAACTTTTTAATCGGGCACTCCTTGCCGATCTCGGGTACAAGCATGTGGTTCTGACTGAAGGAAACGATCGTCGTGGCATTGATGTGGCAATTCTTTCGCGCGTTCCGGTAGGACCTGTCACTAGTTATCGACATATACGTTTTCCTGACGCAAACGGGAACGAGATGTCTTTCCGTCGAGACTTATTGCATGCCCTTATCAAACCAGAAGAGGGGCTGCCAATCCACGTATTGGGAGTTCATCTCAAAAGTAAGTTCGGCGGGAAAAAGTCGGATGCTGTTCGAACCGGAGAGGCCCAGGCGATAAGAAGCGTTTTGGACGATCTCTTTGCAACCGACTCCAAAGCACAGATTCTACTCTGTGGAGATTTTAATGATACGATCGATAGTCGCCCGCTACAGACCATTCTGGGCACCGGGAAAACAAAAATGACTTCTTTCTATTCCGACGTGCCCGAAAAGGCGCGGATCACCTACAACAAAGAGCCTTATCTATCCATGATCGATTTCATTTTTGCGTCGCCAACGATGGCCAAACAATATGAAAAAGAATCATATGATATTCTCGCAGGTGGTCCCTCTCAGACCGGTTCCGACCACAATGCGGTAATCGCACGATTTCGCCTCAAATAAGCTTCGGCGTCGTCTGCAACTTCCTTTTTTCCGGGTAGATGCCTGTCAGAACAAAAATTACTGTTTTCTTTTGGCAAATTACTTATCGAGTCACCGCCCTCGCAGTTCGATTTTAACCAACAAGTAATCCGTTCCTCATACATCCTTAACGCATACTGACTAGCATTCGGTGGTCGGGGCCCGACAACCATCATGAAAATGATCGGCGCATGGACCCGTTCAGTTCCGCACAACCGAGTCATTTCGGAGTCGAATCATGTTAGTTCTTAGTCGGCGAGTCGGCGAGGAAATCGTCATTGACGATACGATGCGCGTTGTTGTTCTGGGAATTCAAGGTGGCAGAATCCGCCTGGGTCTATCGGCACCACCTCATATTTCAATCCAACGAAGTGAAGTTCGGGATCGCATCGCATCGCAGAAAGCAATCGGCGACATTACCCATGCCGATGCGGATCAAGAAAATCACCCAGCGGCTGTCTAGCGCTATCGTCTTTGGCAAGCGGCATGCGGCCATGAACCAGATTCGGCTCTTCTAGTCCGAATGCTTCTGACGAAGTCTCGGTGAGGTTCTTAAGATAAGTTGAATGCGTTCAAACTCATCAAGCCATTCTCGAACAACTTCGGCGTGCTGATTTGTCTCCCCGAGAATCCCCGAACTGCAGGCGGCCCCACCGATCGAAGCTGCCATCTGGCGGTACTTGGCGAGGGTTCGGTCTCCATACCGACCGACTTGCTGCATGTCTTCACTAAAAAAAACAACCTGTGGCACGCGGGCGCCGCCGCAAATCGTGAGTGATTCTTTGAGTTCCGGGTATGCATCTCGATCCACGTAGCGCACATGGATCATGGGCGAGGCTTCTTCAAACACCGTAAAGATTGGGCATTGCTCGGCACAATCTCCACACCAGGCGCCCGCCATACAAAGGATATGCATTTCGCGGGCGAAAGAGCCGAGCAATGCTTCTTGTTCCGGCTCCAGATCCGTTTGCGCATAAACCTGTTGCCACCGTTTACGATCATTCTCGCTTCCGTATTGAGTCAGAAAGTCTGCGTAGCAGTGACCCTGTTGGTAAAACTCGGCAAGTGTCATTGAATACCGTTGGTGCGAGGAATCTCGATAAAAGTGCGGCTGAGTGGATTCGAACCACCACGTCCAAAAAGGACACTAGGCCCTCAACCTAGCGCGTCTGCCAATTCCGCCACAGCCGCTTCTCCCCATTGTAAAGGGGAACTTCTTGAGGCGATCCATGAGTCTAGGCGGCTAGATATGGAGTCGTCAAGTCAGCCGGACAAAGGTCTCGGAACCTGCAAGGCCGCATATTCGAGTTCCATCGCCAATCGGCCAGTAAGAACTTCGATGAGATTCACTTCTTGGTCTCCAAAAGACCGGGGTTGCGTATGGTAGAGCCAGACGGTGCCCAGCACAGTCGTCGCTGTTGACAGGGGAACACATACAGCCGCCTCATAGTCCATTTCTGGAACCTGCCAGAGTTCAAACATCTGTTTATTGGAAATCACTACGGCATGTCCCAGCATTGCCTCCAGATCGGCTTTCGCCGTTTCAAGAATGCGTGGTTCCCTTGTCAACGCATCGACCGGTAAACCCCAATTCGTACGCAGTTGCAGAGCGCTCGTCGCATCGTCGAGAACGTAGAGCCCGGCCGCCGAGCAGTGAAGCGTTTCCACCATCGTTTGCAATACACGTTGCAAACGCTGCCCTAGATTCACCGTTGCGGGCTTCGAAGGAGCCACCTCCAGCGTAGCGATTTCACAGGCTAGTTTTTCTGCGGTTGTGCGGGCGTCAAAAAATCCCTCGAGCAACGCGCTCAACATCTGGGCAAGTTCTAAAACGGCTTCACTTTGAGCGGGATCATTTGTTTCCCTCTGCCCCATCAATTGAATCTGGCCTGCAAAAGGTGGCGAACGAACCATTGCGGACCACAGCGGGTTGGAAAAATCTGCTGCAGGGGTCGAAAATGAAGTGTCGCTGGAGGCAGCATAACTTGATCCTGCGCCTGCGGATGTGGGCAAGCGATGCCCTGTCGAGAATTGAAGCGTACTACCGGTGGCGCGGGAGAAAACTTCGCAGAGCGATTCGCACGTTGCAAAGTGCGAGGGAGTCGAGTGCGTTGGCGGATCGACCGGCGGCTCTGGATAGACCGCCAATTGGGGAGCATTTTGGCTGAGCACGGAAATACCGGATAATGGGTGAGGCTAACTTAAAACGCCCATCATCCGTGACCGGCACAGATTACCATCGGCCTTACAGAGAGAGATCCTCAATCAATTCGGCAAAAAGAAAACCGAATTTCGTCATTCAATATGACTTTGGGGGGCAGGTGGCTCAAGAACATCCCCTTTCAGCACGACTGTTTTGGCCATTGGAGTCTTGGGATCTTCCTCAAATTCCACCGTCTGTCCCACCTGCAAATCATCGAAAGAATAGCCTGAAACGGCTTTTGCCGCAAAATAGAGATCTTCTCCACCCCCATCTGCCTTGAGAAATCCATACCCCTTTGACTGAGGACTACTATCGGTCGAAAAGCTGGACTGAAGACTCAGGTGTACGATTTTAGTGATTTTACCGCTTGGCATAATCAGTCCGATTCTTTGTTCGGGGTCGCCAGATCGAGGGTCCGCTGGAAAAGGCAAAAGATAAATGAATTCGCACGCTCAACTTGCAGCGTAACGGACTTCACGCTTTAGACGCTTAACAAAACCTCTGGCCGTTGCGTAATTATTGGTGCCCATTTCCTTCATTTGCACCCTGAGTTCTTTTTCCATTCCATCACAGTTTTTATTCACTTCCTGATACGTTTGGTAACTGAATCGACTTTTGGTTTCGGCACGCTTCACGAATGCCTGATCAATCGGTGTTGTAAACTGGGAGAAGGCAGGCGCTTCCAAACCAATTGGCCAGGTAATCTGACCGGTCACCGGATCGAGTTCGCTACTTGTGAGCCGCGTCGGTCGTCCCTCAGATCCGTATTGAAACAGAGCATCTTTATCGTGTTGTTTCTTTTTATCCGCGTAATCCCCAAAGCGGTTCTGCTTGTTGATATTCTGCGTCTCAAAATAATCGGTCGCGAGTTGCTTACGATTCTGCATAACCATCGCATCAGCCTGGGCGTTATTGATTCGTGCCTGCGATGTATCAAGCTGATACTGGCCTTTGGAGCGTGTGACTGCGGAAATCGCATTTCCTTCACCTTCCGCGACTGTGGAAGCATGGTAGCCCATATTTCCGAATCCGCCGAACCACTGTGCCGAGGCATTGGTGGGAACAAAAATACATATGGTGACGGCGAATGAGAACAACCCTAGTCTAAGCATTATCAAAATCCCCGTTTTAAATTGCTCGTGGTTTGGCAACCCCGAAAAGCTCAAATTTACCTTTAGTCGGTACCGCTGGGTCTCATTGTTGCAAACAAGTCGCTTTCTCTTTAGATTAAAGGGATTGCCTTCTGGATGCAACTGTCAATCTACTGAAAACCTTAGCAGCGGGTCCACGCTATGACGTCAAAATTCGTTTTTGCGGCTATTTTGTTTGCCCTTGTTTGTCTCCCTCTGTCCACGTTTGCTGCAACCGATATCGATACACTGATCACCACGCTCGGTTCTGATAACGATGAAGTCGTGGAGCAAGCAATCGAAGAAATTAGCCACCTGGGCCCCAAAGGTGCCCAGGCGGTACCTGCGCTGCTGAAGCTACTGCAAAGCTCTAATCCACACATCCGAGCCCACGCGGCAATCGCGCTCGGGCAGATGCGCAAAGCGGCGCTCCCTGCAGTTGTGGCTCTGGCAAAAATGGTGACCGATCCGGACGCATCTGTTCGGAGTGCCGCGCTTGATGCTTTGGCAGAGATCGAGCCGGGGAAAAAATTGGTCGTACCATTACTTCTCGAGGCACTCAAGGATCAGAAAGGCGCTGTTGTTAAAAGAGCTGTGCACGCACTGGCAAAGCGCGGTAAAGACATTGTGCCCGCCATGATTCAGGCATTGAAGGATGACCGGACGGAGTTTTACGCGTTACTGGTTCTGCATGAAATAGGACCCGACGCGAAAGACGCCGTACCCGCTATCTGTGATGTTTTGCATGAAGCCAACGAACCCTACCAACGTCAGGAAGCCGCCATGACTTTGGGGATGATCGGTCCTGGCGCTGCATCTGCTGTGCCTGATCTGATCACACTGCTCGATGACCGAGAGATTGGCGTACAGCACGCTGCCGTTTTTGCGCTGGGAATGATTGGCCCCCCCGCGGCTCCTGCGGCCGAGGCAATTCGCGAACACCTCGACAGCGAAGATCCCTTTTTCTGGGTAGCCGGAGCGTGGGCTCTGGCAAAGATTTTTCCCGAGAATGAAAACATCAAGAAGACGACCGCTCGATTTATCGCCCAGATGCTTACCGATCCCGATCATCACGTACGGCGAATGGCAGCCCAAGCATTGATTGACCTTAATCCCGGGGCGCAGATTACATTGCCGGCGCTCGAGGCTGCACTGGGAAGCAGCGATCCGGCAGTGGTTAATGACACCCTGATTGCACTGAACGGATTGGGTGAAGATGCAATTCCGGTGTTAATCAAAGCACTCGATTACCCTGGGGCGAGAGTCAATGTTGCAGAATTGATTCAGCAACTCGGGCCTGCCGCTGCTCCGGTGGCTCCGGCCCTGGTACGGGCTTATCAGGATGAAGCGGATGTGGATACACGTACGAATTTACTCTTTGCCCTTGCTGAAATTGGTCCGCAGGGAAAAGAAGTCATCGATCTGGCAATCAAGGGCTGCAATGATGAAGATGAAGGAATTCGTTATGCTTCCTTTTACATCCTTGGTCAGATCGGGCCCGATGCGATGCGTGGTAAAGATGCACTCAAATCGCATCTTGACGATGAGGACCAGTACTATGCGGCAACCGCTGCGTGGGCTTTAGCACGGATTGATGAGGATGATCCGGAAGTCGTTGCCAAAGGCATTCCACTATTTGTTGCCGCGCTCAAAAGTCCGAGACCATTTGTACGGCATGAAGCGGCGGATTCGTTAGCCGAGTTGGGACCCTTGGCAAAATCAGCCTTACCCGCGCTGCGGGAAGCTGCCAAAGACGACGACCCGAGCGTTGCAACCGCAGCGAAAGAGGCGATCAGAAAAATCAGCGGCATTTTTAATTGATGTCGACCGTTGGCTTTCGATCGACTCAATTGCTCTTTTCGGTGCCGAGATGATCGTCGACCGCTTGCTTGACCGCATCGCGAAGATCAATCGTCTCCTTACTGACATTTTTTGAGGCCTGATCGAATTTATCTTGAAAATCGTTGGCAGATTGCTTCGTACTCTGTTGGAGATCGGATGCTGCCTGCCCGGTCGATTTGATCGTTTCATCGATTGCGTCCCCGACTTGTTCCCCAACGGTCGGCTTGGATTTTTCGCAACCCACGCACGTAATCAAGCCAAAAACGAGTCCCACAACTAAAAAAGCCCCCCATCTGCTAAGACCATTTCCGTTGCATTGCATACCAAAAACTCCTGATTGCCTTTTCCTTTGACCGTATCGGGCCTCAAACAGATTGAGTACCCACTCAACCCTCTCAATAGTTACCCGAAAAAGGGGGCCAAAACAATGGCCCGATAACTTCAAATTGTTTGTGGCGCGTTGCCACAGTTGAGAGCGCCAGATACGATATGGGTCATTCAATGGGCCGAGTGGCGGAATTGGCAGACGCACGGGACTTAAAATCCCGTGGGGGGTAACCCCCGTGAGGGTTCGATCCCCTCCTC
>MDTB01234293.1_pt1 | contig 10228 bp, 9 predicted proteins | sample 811161 | NCBI WGS metagenome assembly MDTB01 (sample SAMN05326650, study PRJNA326480) | marine metagenome | isolation source: seawater | place: Mediterranean Sea | collected 2009
CCTTCCATTGCATAAGTTGTCTTTCCTTTAATTCTGTAGGCAATTGTTGTTAATAATCTATTTTTTGAATAAATTTTTTTACTTCCTGTGTTTAATAAAACGAAAGCACCCGTTCCATAAGTGCTTTTCAATGATCCAGGTTCGAAACAGCATTGACCAATTGTTGCAGATTGTTGATCTCCAACCACACCATTTATTGGAATAGATTTACCAGTTATTGTTGAATGGGTTTGACCAAAATCATCTGCACAGTCTTTTACCTCTGGTAGGATATGTTTTTTAATTTTTAAAAGATTTAAAATTGTTTCATCCCATTTGTTAGATGATATATTATAAATCATTGTTCTACTTGCATTAGTAGCGTCTGTTGCATGAACTTTTCCCTTAGTAAATCTCCATATTAAAAAACTATCAATTGTTCCAAAAAGTAATTGATTGCTGTTCATTAGTTTTTTTGCCTTAGGCACGTTATCCAAAATCCACTTAATTTTTGTTCCTGAAAAATATGAGTCTATTAAAAGACCCGTCTTATTAAAGATCATTGTATCTTTATTTTGTTTTCTTAATTTTGCACAAAATTCCTCTTGTCTTCGATCTTGCCATACAATTGCATTATATACTGGTTTACCTGTTCTTTTATCCCATAAGACAGTTGTTTCTCTTTGATTAGTAATTCCAATATTTAAAATTTTACCTCTAAGTTTTTTAGCTTTTTGAATAACATCTTTTAAAGTTTTTAAAGTAGTTCTCCAAATTTCTTCAGGGTTGTGTTCTACCCAACCACTTTTGGGAAAGTATTGTGTAAATTCTTTTTGAGAAGAAAAAACTGGCTTACCTTTTAAATCAAAAAGAATTGATCTATTCGAAGTAGTTCCGGCATCAATAGAAATAATAAATTTTCTCATATTACTTGTTTAAAATTTTTTCACCTGAACAACTCCCAACTTAGATTAAGTTTTTTGTCTTCTACTATAGCATTAATCATATCAAGCATTAATGGTAATTTTGTTTTATCAAAATCCTCATTTACTTTTTTTGCAATTTCTTTAGCAAGATCTGCTCCTTCGACTGTAACCTTTTCCATTTTTGTTTTCTTAGCCTCAGAGAAAGTTAATCCTTCTCCAATATAATAGCCCATTTTTGCATTTCTACCTCCACCTGAACTGACATAAAGATCACCTAGTCCAGCTAAACCTTTAACGGTTTCTTTTTTACCGTTTAAATGTTCTACGAAGATTTCCATTTCATGAATTGACTGTTTTATTAATGCAGATGCTGTATTTAAATAATTCTTTTCTCTTACTTCATTTGAAACATTATGACTGCACAAACCTTTTGCAGCTCCTACTGCCATTGAGAAAATATTTTTAATAGCAGCCGAAACTTCAACTCCATTTATATCGTCTGAATATGATGTGTGATAGTAATTTGTATTTAGCAGGTCAGCAATTGTCTTAGCGGTACGTAAATCTTTATTAGCAATTACAACACTGCTATGTACTCTATTAGCTAAGCCTGCTGCTAAACATGGTCCTCCAATTGCTGAAATATTAACATTTTTTGTTCCACGATCAGAAAGTAATCTTTCAAGTTTATCAACCAATAATTCATATTTTTCATCATGAATGCTTAGACCTTTAGTAAGCATTAATAATTTTGGAATATTTCCATTATTAAATATCTTACTAAGTTGATCAGCTACCCATTCTATTCCTTTAGAGCTTATACCAAGAACAATTAAATCTACATTTGATTTAATCAACTCATCAAATTTTTCAAATTTTAAAAGATTTACTCCCTCTGGAATTTGAATATTCAATCCAGGGTGAATATTATCATTATCTTTAAGTTGATTTATGAATTCGTTTTCAAGATGGGTTCCTACTATATTAATATCATGATTATTATCTAAACAAGGAAAAGCAAAAGCTGAACCCATTGCACCTGCACCAATAATTACAATTTTTGACATTAATCTTTAAATAAAATTTTTTTGAGTATTAAAAAAATAGATATTAGCTCAATTTTACCAATTATCATAAATAATATTAAACTAATTTTTGAAGATGTTAATAGGTTCATAAAATTTATATTTTGCATATTATACATTTCAGAATTTACGGTATTTGTTAGAGTTAATATTGATAATTTAAACGATTTTTCAAAATCAATATTATCAACAATAAGAAGGCTTGATAAGATAAATAAACTTAAAAAAAAAGATATAAATATTAAAAATGATATTTTTACGTTCTCGTCAGTAATTTTTTTATCTGAGTTAAAAATTGTTTTATTCACAATACTGTTTGGACTGATAAGTTTTATAATTTCAGAAGCGGTGATTTTTAATAAAATATATATCCTTGTAAATTTAATACCTGATGTATTTGAAATTAATGATCCTCCAATAATTGTAATCAATAAAAAATATAAATTTAAATTATTATCAGATTTTATAAGAGTTAAACCTGAATTAGACAAACTACTTACCACGCTAATGATAATATCTAGACCTTCATAGTTATTAAAATATATTAAAAAACAAAATAAAATAGATAAAATTATTAAATAAAAATCTTCCTTATGTTCGTTAATCAAAATATTTTTATTGAATAAATTAAAAAAGAAATAAAAATTTATCATTGAAATAACTAAAGAAAAAATAAAAATTATTTTTTGAAAATTATTTGATATAATATTATGAATATTATCTGTTGGTAAAAAACCTCCATTTGAAACAAGAGTCATACTTAAGTTGAGCGAGTTAAATAATCTTAATCCTGAGAAGTTCAGCAGAGTTAAAATAATCATACTTAATATCGAATAAATAATAAAAATTTGTAAAATATTATTTCTAATATTTTCCTCTGAGTTAAAATTGTTATCACCTGAGTAAGTTAAATTAGTCATTTTGAAATTAAATGATTTATTAGAAAAAATTATAACCAAAAAAAATAAAAAAAATAAACCACCTATCCATTGAGAGGAGGATCTCCAAAGAATTAATGTTGGATCTAAATATTTAATATTTTTAAAAATAGAAAATCCTGTTCCTGTTAATCCAGATATTGACTCAAAAATTGCATTTAAAAATGTGACTTGATAGTTACTTAAATAAAAAGGTATGGCAATTAAGAGAGATGTTAAAAAATACGCAGCTATAATAAAAACTAATTGTTCTATAAAATTAATATTCTTTTTTGAATTTTTTCCAAAAATAAAAAGACATAATCCAACTACAAAAGAAACCATAAAAGTAGTTAAGTATGTATTTACACTTAGGAAATAGTCAAAGTAGGATGCATATAAAATATTTATAAAAGCCAAAAAACTTATAGGAAAACATAATAAACTTATGTAATAACTAATTCTTTTAAAATTCATTAGATTAGATTGTACCTACACTAAAGATATCTTCGACAGCTTTTAGTTCTTCTCTCTTGGCGAGGAAAACTACTAGATCATTTTTTTCAAAAATAAAATTTGATCTTGGAATAACAACTTTATCATTCCTAATAATGGCTCCAATCCTTATATCCTCTGGTAAGTTAGAATCTCTAATTTTTTTATTTATTAATTCTGATTTTTCAGAAATCTTTGCTTCTATACACTCATATTCTCCGTCCAACAAAGAGTAAACAGTCCCTATTGTTCCTCTATGAACGTGCTCCATTATTCTTGAGACTGTTGTCATTCTCGGATCAACAAGGTCATCTATATTGAGAGAGTCCTGTAATAAATTATAATTGGTTTTGTTAACAATTGCGATTGTTCTTTTTTTTAATCCTGTTTTCTCTGCTAAAACACAAGCCATCATATTATTTTCATCGTCATTTGTTAAAGCTAGAACTGTTTCTGATCCTTCGAGGTTGGCTTCTTTTAAAATTTCTTCATCTAATGCATCGCCATTTATAACAATAGATGAAGAAAGCTCATTCGCAATTTCTTCAGCTCTTTGCTTATTTTTTTCGATTATTTTTACTCGAATATTTTCAAAATTTTCTTCAAGCATTTTAGCAAGCTGTAAGCCGATGTTACCTCCTCCAATTATTAAAACATTTTTTGCTATTTTTTCCTCATGACCAAAAGCTTTTAATATTGGATTTAATTGATCGCTACTTACAACAACGTAAACATTATCATCTTCTAACATCTGATCTTCTTTTTTTAGATAAATAAATTTTTCTTTTCTGAGGGCTCCTAAGATATTTGCTTTAAAGTCTGGAAATTTTTCAGTTAATTTTTTTAAAGGTATATTTTTAATTGGGCAATTTTTTTCTATTGAAATCTCTAACATTTTAACCTTATTTTTTCCAAAAGGAACATTATCTAGGGCTCCAGGTGCCTCTAATCTTCTGTATAAAGATTTTGCTACCTCTAATTCTGGTGAAATAATTACATCGATTGGGATATTAGATTTATTATATAATTTTCCCCATTTACCCTCTAAAAAATCTTTAGTTCTAATACGAGCAATTTTTTTTGAGACATTGAACAAAGAGCTTGCTAATTGACAAACTACCATATTTGTCTCGTCATTTCTTGTAACGGCAATTATCATGTCAGCTTTTTCAGCACCAGCATTTTCTAATACTGTTGGCAATGAAGCCCTTCCAACTATGCCTTTGACATCCTGAGTGTCATTAATTTTTTTAATATCTTCAGAAGATTGATCTATAACTGTAACAGAGTGACCTTGGGCAGACAATTGTTTGCTTATTGAAAAGCCAACTTTTCCGGCTCCACATATTATAATATTCATTTTAATTTAATCCTTTAATTCCTAAAGATTTTAATTTTCTGTGCAATGCAGATCTTTCCATTCCAATAAAATCTGCTGTTTTGGAGATATTTCCATGATGTTTTTTTAGTTGTGTAGTTAAATATTCTTTTTCAAAATGTTCTCTTGCTTCTTTTAATGGCGATTGAAAAGACTGCTCTAAAATATTTTTATTATTTTTAGCTTTAGAGGATGGATTAAGAACATCATCAATTACATTATTAATTTTTTGTTTACTTTCATTGGATGATAAAATTGTAATTCTCTCTACTAAATTTCTTAATTCTCTTACATTTCCTGGCCAATTATATGTATATAAATTGTCATTTTTTGTGTCGATATCTGGTATTTGAACGCCATTAATTTCTGAAAGTTTAGTTTTAAAATAATCGATTAATAATGGTATGTCCTCAGTTCTTGATGATAAAGATGCTAGTTCAATTGGCATCACATTTAATCTATGATAAAGATCCTCTCTAAATTTATTTTCGTTTACTAATTTATTTAAATCTTTAGATGTAGAGGAAATTAACCTAATATTTACATTGATATCTTTAGAGCCATTCATTCTTTTAAATTTTTGATCTATTAAAACTCTTAACACGTTAGCTTGAGTTTCGTAAGGTATCTCTGAGACCTCGTCAATAAGTAATGTACCGCGATTTGCTCGTTCTAATGCTCCAAAGGAAATATCTCCGTCATCAAAATCTTCACCAAATAATTCTTTTTCATAAGTTTTTTCTTTAAGTAAAGCTGCGTTAATAATTATAAAAGGTTCTTTGAATCTTGATGAGTTTTTATGGATTTTTCTCGCTACTAATTCTTTTCCTGATCCTGTTGGTCCAGAAATTAAAACTCTAGTTTCAGAAGTTGCTAGTTTATCTATAATTTTTTTAACTTTAAGAATAGCATTACTTTTTCCAATTAATTCAAATGAATGAAATAAACTTTTTTCAATAATATCCTTTTCTTTTTTAAGTGATGCGGACTCAAGACCTCTATTGACATAATTTAATATTTTTTCTTTTGAGAAAGGTTTTTCAATGAATTCGTAAGCTCCTAATCTTATAGCTTCAACCGCAATTTGCACTGTTGCGTGTCCGGATATCATTATTATTGGTATATTTTTATTTTTTTTATTTACTAGCTTCAAAAGATCAATTCCGTCTTTATCAGGTTTATCTAATTTTATATCGATAATAGCAAGATCTGGTAGTCTGTTGTTTATTTCTATAACAGCTTGATCAAAATTAGCTGCGGAACGAACTTTGAAATTTTGTTCTTCTAATATATTGCATATTAAAAACCGAATATCAGGATTATCGTCTATTACTAAAATTTCTTTAATCATATATCGGTAACGAAATAGTAACTATTGTACCTTTTTTATCTCTCTTATTTTTTATTGAAAAGGTACCTGAGTGTTCATTTATAATTTTAGTAACGATTGGTAAACCTAATCCTGTTCCTGTCTTTTTTGTAGTAAAGTAAGGAGTCATTGCTTTTTTAGCATCTGTAATACCTGGGCCATTGTCTATTATACTTATGTCTATATAGTCATTATTGTCATCTATTTCTATGTCAATATTTCCCACAAAATTAGCGTTTTTTTGAGAAAACTCTAAAAAAGACTCTTCTGAATTTTTAATTAAATTAATAAAAACTCTATTGAGTTGGTCTTCATCGCCATTAATAAATTTAATCTTAAATGAATTTTCGAAATTTATTGAGTGTTTAGATGATAACCTAATTAAATCTAGTGATTTATTTATTATTTTAATTAAGTTAACTTTTTTTAAGATAGGTCTTGGCATTCTTGCAAAATTAGAAAATTCATTAACTAATTTTTCTATATCTTTGATTTGTCTATTTATGGTTTCTAAATATTTTTCAAAATCATTTCCATCATTGGGTAATTTTTTTTTAAATTTTTCTCTCAAGCTATCAATTGATAGTTGAATGGGTGTGAGGGGATTTTTAATTTCATGTGCTAATTTTCTTGCAACACTCTCCCAGGCCTCATATCTCTCATTTATTAAAAGCTTATTTTGTTGCTCTTTTAGTCTTTCTATCATTAAATTAAAATTTTGATTAAGCTGTTTAAATTCCTCATCAGTCTCCATCTCAGGAACTTTTACATCTAATGCCCCTTTACTAATAGAGTCTGATGCATCAATTAAATTAATAATAGGTTTTGTAAGACGTGATGCAAAAGTTATTGCTATCGAGGTAGACAAAAATAGCAATAGTGTTACTACAATTATATATATAATAGCGAAAGTTACTTTGATACCGGTCTGACTATTTTCTACTGAATAATAAAAACTTACTGCTTGTTCAGTTTCGTTTAGGTATCTTAATATTTCAGGATCGATATTTCTTGAGATATAAAGATAAGTATCAACCAAACTTGTGAGCTTAGTCATCACGGTAGTTTTATTATCTAAACTATCGGTAATAATGACTGGTTTACCCTCTAAAGCTTGATCATAGTCTTCATCAGCAGGTATTATAAACTCATCCGTGATATCCATCACGTCTGATAATAGGATGTTTCCTAAACTATCTATCAAATAAACATCATCGACTCTTCTTAAAATTTTTTCTGATCTCATTATGTTTTTAAACCTGTTAGGGCTTGAATAGTAAAGTCCTGATGCTCGGTTTAAGCCGACACTCATTAAAATTACATCAGATAATACATTCTCTTTACTTTCCTCTAAATAGTTTTTAGCAACATCAAATGAATTATTTACTGCCTTGGTAATTTGTTTATCAAAATAATTTTGAATGCCGAAATTGAAAATGAATAATGAAAAAACCGCAACAATCAAGGAGGGTATAACAGTAAATAAAGAAAAAACTGAAATATACTTTAAATTTGTTTGAGAACCTTTTTTATTTTTTTTACCTGTATAATAAAATCGATAAAAATTTCTGAAAATTAATGTAAAAAATATTAATAGTAAAAAAATATCAATTATTAATAATGTTTGTAAATTTTGGTCTGTTAATGGGACGAAACCTTCGTTTATAAAGGTTAAAAACGTTACAATCCCCATAAAAATGCATAAAAATGAAGAAAAAATTATCCAATTAAAATTTTTAATTATTTTGAACATATTAAATAACCATTAAATATCTTTATAATTATTATATAACTTTAAAATGAGTTTTTGTTTTATCATGCTTGCTGGAGGTAATAGCCATAGATTTAGGTCTAATATTGGCAAACCTTATCAAAAATTAGCAGGCAAATCATTAATTGAAATAAACGTTATTAAAGCCCGTAAATTTAAACAAATTAAAAAAATTATCCTTGTTTACAATAAAAAAGACACTAAACGCATCAAATCACTTAAATTAAAAAATGTAAAATTAATAATTGGTGGAAAAAGTAGGCAAAAGTCTACTTACAATGCTTTAAAATATTTAAAAAATCAAAAAAAAATTTCCAAAGTTTTAATTCATGATGTAGCTAGACCTAATTATTCATCAAAATTACTTAACTTAATTATTAAAAATATGAAAAAAGCTAGAGCAGTCATCCCAAAGATAAAAGTTCAAGATGCTGTAAAACAAATAATCGACTCTAGTAAAGAGGAATATATAGTTGGGAAAAAGAAAGATAGCTTTTTTTTTGACTCAAACTCCTCAAGCTTTCAATTTTAAAGAGATTTATTATTTACATAAAACTAATTCTGAAAAATATAAAGATGATGATATCTCTTTATATATGGATCTAAATAAAGTTAAATTTATTGAAGGTGAAAAAAACAATTTTAAAATCACAGACAAATCAGATTTTGAAAATTTAAGGAATATTTATAAATTTAAACAGAGTATTGGAATAGGCTTTGATGTTCACAGATTAGTTCCAAAAAGAAATCTTTATTTAGCTGGTTTAAAGATTAAATCAAAGCTAGGGACACTTGGCCATTCAGACGGTGACCCTATTCTCCACTCAGTGACTGACGCAATTTTAGGTGCTTGTAAGATGGGTGATATCGGTCAAATGTTTTCAGATAAAAATAAAAGATTTAAAAACATAAGATCATCAATTTTACTTCAAAAAGTAATAAAACATATTAAATTAAAAGGTTATTACATTAACAATATTGATATTAATATTATTACTCAAAAACCTAAAATTAAAAGTTATAAAAATAAAATGATAAATAATATCGCTAAACTTTGTGAAATTTCTAATAATCGAATAAATATAAAGGGTAAAACTACCGAAAAACTAGGTGTGATAGGAAAAGAAAAAGCAATAGCATGCGAAGTTATATGTTCAATTATAAAATATGATTAAAACTTTAAATTATTTATTCGTCACTTGTTTCGGTATTGGATCTTTAAGATTTGCCCCAGGAACTATAACTTCTCTTGTAACTACAATTTTATTATACAGCTTATTTCATATTGTAAATCTATCAAGTAATACAATTTTATTAATTTTATTAATAGTTTTTATTTATTCATTTTATGCAGTATCTGAATATATAAAATACAGTGAGAATAAAGATCCTAAAGAAGTTGTTGTAGATGAATTCATTGGTCAAGCTATACCTATTTATCTTTATGAAATCTCCCATGGAACAATGAAAGATTCAAAGGAGGCAGTTTTATTTTATTTGTATATTTTTATTTTATTCAGATATTTTGATATCAAAAAACCTTTTCCAGTCAATTATTTTGACAAAAAATTTAAAAATAGTTTTGGAGTAATACTAGACGATGTTGTTGCTGGTTTCTATGTGATACTTACATTAATAATCTTTATGATAATTAAATCAACATTTTTCTAATGAGTTTGAATAAAAAGATAGTTTCATTACTTAAAAGGAAAAAATTGAGACTAGCTATTGCTGAGTCTTGCACAGGAGGAATGCTATCTAGTGCTATAACCTCTGTAAGCGGATCATCAAAAGTATTTACGATAGGATTAGTCACATACTCAAATAAAGCCAAAACAAATATATTAAAAGTTCCTCAAAAAATAATAAAAAAATATGGCGCTGTAAGTTTTCAATGTTGTTCGGTTATGGTTAATAACTTAAGCAAACTTAGTAAATCAAAAGTCTGCGTTTCAATAACAGGAATAGCTGGTCCTAAAGGAGGATCTAAACAAAAACCAGTTGGTTTAGTATATATTGGAATTAGGATTGGAAAAAAAGCAGTTATTAATAAATGTAATTTTAAAAATAATGGTAGAGCTTTTATTCAAAGACAAACGGTAAAAAAATCTCTTAATTTATTATCAAAATTAATTAAATAGGATAGCTAAATTCTGGGTTAACGATAAAATTCAATAAATGAGCCGTAAAGCTATTTAGCAATAAGAATATTCCAAAGGCGTTTAAATAAAGAATAAAAACTAATAAATTTCTAGCTCTTTTCTTAGCTAAAAAATTTTTATTTTCAGGTACCCAATCTTTATTTGGA
>MDTB01013284.1_pt1 | contig 10227 bp, 11 predicted proteins | sample 811161 | NCBI WGS metagenome assembly MDTB01 (sample SAMN05326650, study PRJNA326480) | marine metagenome | isolation source: seawater | place: Mediterranean Sea | collected 2009
ATAAAGCGATCAGCTAAGGTCGATTTACCATGATCAATATGGGCGATAATGGAGAAATTGCGGATGTATTTCATAGACGACACGAGTTCAACTGCTGATAGAGTAAACGACAAAGCGGACATTGAGCCCGCTTTGTATGTGATGATTGATTATGCGTGATGTTACGGCTAACTGCTACTTATTGTCAGTCATCCTCTGGTGGCAGCATCATGGCCAGGAATTGTGGCCCGCTAGGACGCTGTACCAAGAGTGAAACGTATTTACCGGCGGGTAGTTTTTCCAGCATGTCTTTCAAGGCCTGCACGGATTCAATCTTTTCACCATTAATCATTTGCAATACATCATTGGCACGCACGCCCGCCGTTTTGGCTGGGCCCTGTGAAATAGCGGTGACTTTCAAGCCATAACTCAACTCAGTCGCTTTTTTGTCCTCCTCAGTGAGCGCTTCTAAATCCATACCCAAGACACCGTTAAGTTCTTTTTCGATACGCGCCTGGGTATTCTGGTCACTGTCGGGTAACTGACCTATGACCACATTGATTTTTCTTGTCTTACCATTGCGCATGACTTCAAGTGTTACTTCTTCACCAACACGCACGCGACCCACCATCGGCGGCAAGGCGGCGGAGTTAGCGACCTCCTGATCGTTGAATTTGACAATCACATCGCCCACCTCGAGATCAGAATCAATGGCAGGACTAGCGTCCATAATTTTGGCTACCAGTGCACCTGCTGGCTTCTCCATGCCGAAAGACTCAGCTAACTCTCTGGTAACCTCTTGGATGTAGACACCTAGCCATCCACGCGAAACATAGCCAGTTGTTTTGAGTTGCTCAACCACTTCCATGGCCACTTCGACTGGAATCGCAAACGATAAGCCCATGAAACCGCCAGTACGACTATAGATTTGTGAGTTTATACCAACCACCTCACCCGCCATGTTGAACAATGGTCCGCCCGAGTTGCCTGGATTAATGGCGACGTCAGTCTGGATAAAGGGCACATAGTTTTCGTTTGGCAGACTACGTCCCTTGGCACTGACAATACCGGAGGTCACTGAATGGTCAAAACCAAAAGGTGAGCCAATGGCTAGCACCCACTGGCCGACTTTAAGATCATTTGCAGAACCGAACTCCACTACTGGCAAAGACTGAGCATCTATTTTCAGTAAGGCAATATCGCTACGCGGGTCGCTGCCTATGATCTCCGCAACAAACTCACGGCGGTCGCTGAGTTTGACAATAATCTCATCGGCTTCACGAACTACATGATGATTAGTGACAACATAACCATCAGCGGAAATTATGAAGCCGGAACCCAGTGATTTGGAATTGTAGTAATCTTTCTGGTTTGGACCTTGTTCACCTAAAAATTTCTCAAAGAAATCATTGAATGGACTACCCTCTGGAAAATCAGGAATCTCTACGTTGGGTGGCAACTTAGGGTGACTGGTTTCTTGTTTAGTAGTGCTGATGTTTACCACCGCACCAGAGTGTGCCTCTACTAGTTCGGTGAAGTCGGGCAATCCTTGTTTTGCATGGACACAACTGATTGCGAAAAATACCACCCATATGACTATGTTAACTCTATGTCCAAACACATTATTCCCCTGTGATTATATGATGTAAAAATGTTGCTCTGAGACTGCAGCTATAGTTGAGAGACTTCTATTTGAGTGTGACAGAAGCACCAATTAACTCCACTGTTTCGCTGGGCACTTCACCCAGTACAGTAATCTTGTAACGTTCATTACTTTTAGTAAAGGCGTTAATTGCGCCTCGTCCTGTAAGTCTGGACTTGAGTCTATCCTTAGCGCCAGATTCTGAGATAAAAATGGATACCGAGGCAATACTGTCGCTGTAGACCATGTGACGTACAGGCTTTGCACTCATTTGGATCTTGCGTTGAGTTATATTCTTCAGCACGAAGTCCTGCGGCAGCTGAGATATTGTGAGAGCATGCTGCGGCATAGCCCGATTGATTGTTTCATATTCGCTGCTGAGCGACTGCTTCCATTTGAAGTCTGCAAGATCATACTGGGAGTCAAACATATGTGCTTCAACTGAGTCCATGTATCTAACCTCAGTGAACAACATCTCTTCCAGAACTTCTTGTGTGTTTGTGTCGATGACTTTAGATCTCAATAACATGCCAGTTTGTGGCTGGATACAGAACTCATAGCCATAACGGTAATTATCAGCCGGCATGATCGAGACAAGTTGACATGCCTTACCCGCAATTTGATTGAAGCCGGTTGACTCAATCCGATATACCGCACTTACGTTAGACAGATCTTTTGGGACGATGCTGGGCACACCATTATATGAAGAGGTTGGCCCAACTACGACTTGACGCTTCCTCGGCCAGATACATCGAACGAGGTCACCATCACGAATCACCTCGCGTGCCACATCGTTAAGCGAGACGATGCGCTGCTTCACTTTGTCATCAACAAGACCATGCACAATTTGCATGGCATCAAGTTTTTCCGCATGCTTGAAAACGAAGGTGCCTTGGTAATTCAGTTGGTACTGCGCCTGCTTCATTTTAAGCAGCAAATCATCAACCGGGATCGCTTCACTGGCATGCACATTTATGCCAGCGACTAGCGCACACCACAGTAGCAGTCGTGTAATAGTGTTATTATTCATCCACTTCTCGTAGCTCAGTAATTTCAGCATAAGGTAAGATGATTCTCTCGCTCCCATACCCAGAGTGATTATAAATGTAGATTTCAATTTCTTGTGCTTGAGCCTGCCTGTTGGCTGCGTTGGCGCTGAGCTGGGCTGGCGCAAATTGCACGCGCGGAGAAATTTTATTCTTATAATCATCGGCCATGGGCGCATGACTGTCCCAAGCTGGACTGGATTTACGCTCAGCAGTAAGCGAATCTAAGCTGCTATCAGGCTGAGTGAAATATTGAAAACTTGTGAATGAGACCAGCGCGACTGAAACAGCTATTGCGAGTCCGGCGACTTGCTTGATAAATGGATTAGTTGAAGTCGTTGTAATAGTTGAGGATTGTCTGTCACGCTCGATCACGCACATAATTTCTGATGCGAAAGAAGTATTCATATTTGCTGGACACTCCTTCTTCATGATCGCCCCCACTAGCGCATAGCGATTGAGTTTTTGCACTGCTCGCTGATCAGACAGAATAGTATTGTTAAGTCGACGACGCTCAAATTCTGATAATTCATTATCCAGACTCGCACTTAACAGTTCTAAATCATGTTGCTTACGTTTTGATTCACTCATACTCATGCTTTCCAGTTATTACCCTCAATCATTTCTCATCTAGTCCATGAGTGGCTTAATGACTTTATCAACGGCTTCCCGTGCTCTGAATATCCTAGAGCGCACCGTTCCAATTGGACAACCCATGGTCTCAGCAATATCTTCATAGCTCATCCCGTCCATTTCTCTTAATGTCAAAGCCGTCTTCAAGTCCTCGGGTAATTCATGAATAGTTTGAAATACCCGCTGTTGTAATTCTTCTGTCTGCAACATGTGATCTGGCGTGTGTTGGTCTCGCATCAGCGTTGCATCATCAAAATATTCTGCGTCATCTATGTCCACCTGTAGGCTGCTCTTCTTTTTACTTGATGACATCAGATAATTCTTAGCCGAATTCACCGCGATGCGATACAGCCAGGTGTAGAATGCACTGTCGCCGCGAAAATTCTTAAGCCCTCTGAAGGCTTTGATTAACGCCTCCTGAGCAACATCCTGTGCTTCATCCCCCTGCACGTAGCGCCCCACTAAATTGATCACCTTGAATTGATACTTCTGTACCAAAACATCAAAGGCACGAGAATCACCCTCCTTGGCGCGGGCAACTAATTCTTTATCGTTATCAGTGTTGCTGCCCATATTGGGCGCTCTCCTCATGCTGACTCTTTGTTTTGCAGAATTTCAGACCACTGCCAAAACAATAAGTTCTGTACAATTGTAGTGGACGTAATTGAACGTATCTTAACCAGTGATGATACCGAGGTCACATGTTTTATGACAGAATAACGCATATGAGCCAATCTAAGACTAAGCAATATGATGTTTTAATTCTCGGCAGCGGTGCCGCGGGCTTAAGTGCTGCACTGCATTTGCAGCCACACTTAAGCGTCGCCGTCATCTCGAAGGCGGAATTAAACAGTGGTAATACCTCCTGGGCACAAGGCGGTATCTCTGCCGTGCTTGACCGTGATGATTCACTCGCTCAACACATCGAAGATACAATCTCGGCAGGCGCGGGCTTGTGTGATCCTGAAGTCGTGGAAAAAACGGTCTCTGAAGGCAGGGAAGTGATCGACTGGCTGCTGTCTATCGGGGTTGAATTCACACGTGAAAAAGCGTTTCACAACAGGCATCACTTACATTTAACTCAGGAAGGTGGCCATACCCATCGACGTGTCGCCCATGTGGCTGATGCCACAGGTGATGCTGTCCAGAATCAATTAATAACCCAGGTACGTCAGCGTGAACAGATTGATTTACTGTCTAATCATATTGCCGTTGACCTGATCACTGCAGGTAAGTTAGGTCATCAGCAAGAGCGTTGTGTGGGTGCATATATCCTCAACTTAGATACTGGCCGTGTAGAAGTTTTTCGATCTCAATTCGTCATCTTAGCGACCGGTGGTGCCAGCAAGGTATATCTTTACACTAGTAATCCAGACGGAGCTTGTGGAGACGGTATCGCAATGGCTTGGCGTGCCGGATGTCGGGTTGCCAATATGGAATTCATGCAATTTCATCCAACCTGTTTGTATCATCCTAAAGCGAAATCATACCTACTAAGCGAAGCGATTCGTGGTGAGGGGGGTAAAATGATCCTACAAGACGGGAGTGAATTTTTACACCACTTCGATCCTCGCGGGGTACTCGCCCCAAGGGATATTGTGGCACGCGCGATCGACTACATGATGAAAAAACATGGCCATGATTGTGTCTATCTCGATATCAGCCACAAGTCGGCTAAATTCATAGCCAAACATTTCCCGAATATAAATGCTCGCTGTAACAAGCTGGGTTATGACATGAGCAAAGAACCCATCCCGGTAGTGCCCGCCGCGCACTATACCTGTGGTGGAATACTGACTGATCACCATGGTCAGACGGATATCCCTCATCTATACGCGGTTGGTGAGGTCGCTCACACGGGCTTGCATGGTGCGAATCGAATGGCCAGCAATTCCTTATTAGAGTGTCTCGCGTATGGACGCTTTGCGGGTGAGCATATTAATACCAGCTTCGCTTCTGACAATCAGAATTTATCCGTTCCTGCTTGGGATGAGAGTCGTGTATCTGACTCGGACGAAGAGATTGTAGTGGCTCATAACTGGGATGAAGTGCGTCGATTCATGTGGGATTATGTCGGCATTGTACGCTCAACAAAACGTATGCAACGAGCACAACATCGAATCGATCTGCTATTGCATGAAATTGATGAGTACTACAGCAATTTCAAAGTCACCAGCGATCTGATTGAACTGCGTAATCTCGCTGTCGTCGCGGATTTAATCATTCGCAGTGCGCTCGCGCGTCAAGAGAGCCGTGGCCTGCATTACACCCTGGACTATCCTGATACTGACCCCGCTCTGGATCAAGTGAATACTATTTTGACACCAGATTCAAAAGTGCATAGTGAGTCGCATCCTCACTCACTTCCTGCCTAGCCGTCGCAATCAACAAACAGCTTGTCTCGGTAATGAGCCAGTTCTTCTATTGAGTCACGGATATCACTCAAAGCGAGATGATCAGAGTCCTTGCTGTATTCCACATCCTTGCCGGCATACCAACGCTTGGCCAGCTCTTTGAGCGTACTGACATCCAGATTACGATAATGAAAATAGGCCTCCAAATCTGGCATCATGCGAGCCAGAAAGCGACGATCCTGACAGATACTGTTGCCACACATCGGCGAAACACCCGCGGGCACATATTTTTGTAGGAATTGGATAGTCTCCTGTTCAGCGGCCTGGCACGAATAGGTGCTTGCCAAGACACGTTTGATGAGACCCGATTTGGTATGTTGATTTTGATTCCAGCTATCCATTTGATCAAGACGAGATTGTGCTTGCTGCAGCGCTATCACTGGACCTACCGCCAGTTCATTGAGATGTCGATCTGTAACAACAGTGGCAATTTCGATAATTTCATCGTTTTGCGTGTCCAGTCCAGTCATCTCCAAATCAATCCAAATTAAATTATTTTCGTCCTGCATGAGTCCACTCACCGTCTGTTTTCTGATATGTTAGGCCAACTTTCTAATTATATACACTAAACCATGCAACAGTTGCTCAAGTTATTACTCATCACCCTACTCATTGCGCTTACTAGCATAGCAATGGCAGATACAGGCGAACAACTGCATCAATCCGCCTGCATAGATTGTCATAGTCGGATGACTGGCGGCGATGGCACAGTGCTGTACGAGCGTGAAGAACGTATCGTGCAATCACTGGCGGCATTGCAATATCAGACAGCACGTTGTTCCGCAGGTGCCGCGACCGGCTGGGATGACGCTCAAATTCAATCTGTAGTCGACTATTTGAATCAGAGTCACTATCATTTTTAAATACTACCCTGCCGATGTATAAAGCCAGAATTATCGCTAGACAGGGGAAAAAATTCATCGTTCAAGATGCCGAGCACAAGCTACATCAGTGTCATGTTCGCAGTCAGGCGCAAGAAGCTGTGTGTGGTGACAGAGTGGTATGTGAAGCTAAAAGCCGTGGCCAAGACATTATAACTGCGATAGAACCTCGTACTAATCAGCTCACACGTATCGACAACTTTAAACGCGAAAAAACATTAGCTGCCAATATTGATCAGATGTTGATTGTGGTTGCCGCACTGCCTGAGTTTTCAACTTTATTGATCGATAAATATCTAGCCTGCGCAAGATTGAATAATTGCGCAGTGACTCTGATAGTGAATAAGGCAGAGCTTTTGCATGAGCAACAAATAAACATCAATACCTTGGCTGCTACATACACGCCTGTGGTTGACCATTTTATCATCGCCAGTGCAAAGCTTGGCTACGGTATTCATGCACTCAGAAGAGTACTGATTGAAGACACTAACATATTGGTTGGCCAGTCAGGTGTCGGCAAATCATCTTTAATTAATCGCCTACTCGATTCCAGCACAATCAAGATTGGTGCCTTGTCCGAGTCAATCCAACAAGGACGTCATACCACCACCAACGCCTATGCCCATCCGATAAATTCTCCCAGCCAAGCAGAAATTAAAATCATTGACTCTCCGGGGGTGAGGAGCTTCTCCCCAACATTCGCCCGCATGGATCAGGTTGCTCTTGGCTTTAAAGAATTTGATGAATATATTGGTAGCTGTAAATTTGCCAACTGCCAGCATTTGAATGAGCCAGATTGTGCAATTAAAACTGCAGCGGCTGCACATAAAATAGCAGCTAGTCGTTATGCCAGCTATACAACCATCTGTGAGGAACTGGCTGGCGCTTAATACACTATTGATAATCGGTGCGTGTATTAAATGCCTGAGCGAGCGTATTCAAGTCTAAATATTCCAACTCACCGCCAATCGGCACACCTTGTGCTAAGCGGGTAGTTTTTAGCTCATATTTGGCCGCCATTTCTGCGATCACATGAGCCGTTACTTCGCCCTCCATAGTGGAACTGGTCGCGAGTATGATTTCTTTTAAATCACCGGATTGAAGACGGTGTTCTAATTGATCTAAACCAATCTGATCAGGGCCTATGCCATCTAGAGGTGATAGCTTCCCCATCAAAATAAAATAAACTCCGTTATAGCTGGTGCCATTTTCTATGGCCATCACATCAGTTGGTGTCTCGACAATACACATCTGACTGACTTTCCTGCTGGCACTGGCACAAATGTCACATATCTGATTTTCAGTATAATTTCTGCACCGCTCGCAATGACGTATGGTGTCGACAGCCTGCACGATGGTAGTACCGAGTGCGCGCGCCTTATCCTTGTCAACTTTCAACAAGTGGAAAGCCATACGTTGTGCTGTTTTCTGGCCTACACCAGGTAACAGTTTGAGTGCACTTATCAGTTGATCTAGTAAGGGTGTTTGTTCAGCCACATTCTCGCCACTGGATTAAAAAGGTAGCTTCATACCTGGTGGCAGAGGCATTCCTGCTGTGATGTCAGCATACTTATCCTTGGTCGTCTGTTCTAATTTATGCACTGCATCATTTATTGCCGCAGCAATTAAATCTTCTAACATATCTTTATCATCAGCCAACAAACTGTCGTCAATCGTGACTCGCTTGACCTCGTGGGTCCCTTGCATGACGAGCTTAACCATACCACCACCCGACTGACCCTCAACCTCGATAAGTTTGATTTCATCTTGCGCTTTCTGCATATCCTCCTGCATTTTTTGCGCCTGTTTCATAAGATTACCAATTCCACCTTTCATTCTTTTCCCTCTTGTTTAGATTGCATTGATTTTGATTGCACTGATCCTGGCACCAGCTCAGCCTGACAATCACGCTTCAACATTTGCACGAATTCATCTCTCTCGATACTGCGCTCAGCGGTCGCTATATCATGTTGTGCAGTATCTTCAATTGCTTGCGCAGGACTGGCGACTCTATCTTGACTAATTTTGATATCTACGACGAGTTTATCACCAAATAAAGACTGCAGTTCTGAGCTCAGTTTGGTAACTGACTGAGCTGACATTAAGCTCTCATGTTGAGCAGCCAGCGCAAGCACAAGCTTGTTTTGTTGGTGCTCAACAAAGCTACAGTGTACGGCCAATTCTTTGACCAGTCCGACTAGTTGAAGACGCTCTATTAATGCTGGCCATTGGTCAACATCAAGTCGCTGCAACGCAGTTGATATCTGTTCAGGAGTATTCTCTGGAGGTGCTAGTTGACTGGCGACAGGCTCCATGTCTCGAGGCTGTATTTGCGCCACCTCTGCCGGCGCGATCACTTGTGCAGATGCATGTTTAGCCTCGCTAACGGGCTTGTTACTGTACTTTTTTGGCGTATCGCCATCTCCCGGGCGGAACATAATCATACGCAGTATGGCCATTTCAAAACCGGCTTTGGGAGAGTGTGCGAGATGTAAATCGCGCCGACTTGTAATAGCAATTTGATAAAACAGCTGAATATCCTGCGCCGATATTTTTTCTTTTACCGTATCTATTGTGGCTGCAAATAAATTCACTTGCTCGCTGTATTCAGGTACGGCCTGTGCGATTGCAGCAGCATGAAAAATCACTATCAATTGATCAAGTAATTTGCCGAAATCAACATTAAGACTGGTCAGATTTTCGATCAGATTGATAGTCTGTGCACTGTCGAATGAGCACAATGCGGCTACTAGCAAGTCAACTTGTTCACTCGGGACTGTGCCTAACATCTGGCTGACCCGATGTTCTGTTATTTCTCCTCCTGAATAGGCAATGGCCTGATCGAGCAGACTGAGTGCGTCGCGCATACTGCCACTGGCCGACTCGGCCAACTGGATCAATGCGGCGTGTTCGTGACTGATCTGTTCTGCTGCTAAAACCTTAGTCAGTTGATCGGCTATTTGTGGGCTAGATATATGTCGCAAGGTAAATTGCAGACAACGCGAGAGCACTGTCACTGGTAACTTCTGAGGATCAGTAGTGGCCAGCAAAAACTTAACGTGCTCTGGCGGCTCCTCCAAGGTTTTTAACAACGCATTAAAACTATGCCCTGATAGCATATGAACTTCGTCAATGAGATAAATCTTGAAGCGACCACGAGTAGGTGCGTATTGAATATTTTCAAGCAACTCACGCGTGTCTTCCACGCGCGTGCGTGAGGCTGCGTCGACTTCAATTAAATCAACAAAACGGCCCTCAGTAATAGCCAGACAATGTTCACAGGTGCCACAAGGCTCTGGAGTTACGCCTGTTTCGCAACTCAGCGCCTTCGCAAAGACACGCGCAATCGTTGTTTTACCCACACCTCGCGTGCCTGAAAACAAGTACGCATGATGCAAGCGACTCGTTTTGAGAGCGTTAACCATAGCCGTTACCACATGTGCTTGACCGACAATGTCAGTAAAGTTCTGTGGCCGCCATTTTCTTGCTAATACCTGGTGTGACATGTTGGCTAATGATTGTGTTTAGTCATGTTGGCTGTATTAGGCGGCAATCTATGCCAGTTGGATCTCAGCACCCGAATCAACTGCTACCGTTGCTCCCTTCCAGGCCTGGCGGGGTTCACAATCTAT
>MDTB01058383.1_pt1 | contig 10227 bp, 9 predicted proteins | sample 811161 | NCBI WGS metagenome assembly MDTB01 (sample SAMN05326650, study PRJNA326480) | marine metagenome | isolation source: seawater | place: Mediterranean Sea | collected 2009
AATATGAGATAATAATGAAAAATAAGATCTATAACCAGCATCACCTTGTATTTTTATATTTTGAATGAATTCATTAACAGAATTACATTTAGAGTTGATTGGTTTTATTAACAAATTACTACTAATAGTTGATTTTAAAGGTAATAAAAATTCACTGGAAAGGATAAAATTTAGATCTTTTCTGCTTAATACTATTATTTCATCACCTGGATACAATTTTTTATCACTTTCACCAGAAAGTATTTTTGATACGTCTATGGTTTTATATCGCTGGACTGTTGTATTAGTGTTAGAAGACTTCAAAATTATTGAATATAAATAGGCATCTTTATTAAAAATATTATTATTTAATATAATACTTTTTAGTGAAGGGAATATGTCAATTGGATAATCAAAATTACTTTTGACTGCGCCTTTTATTTTTACAACTCCTAGTGATGGACTAGAATAAGGTAAAGTATATATAATATCACCATCCATAACTTGATTGTTTAAAGATATTTTCCCACTAACAAATTCATTACCAATATTATCAAATCTCTGAATAGAAAAGGGTGTTTTTCTGGAGCTTAATAAACCTCCGTTTTGTGAAATAAAATTACTAAGGTTTTCCCCCATCATATTCAACTCATAGATACCTGATCTAACAAAGTTTCCAGAGATAGCAGCTGTTTTTCCAATTGGAGGAACCAATATTACAGTATCATTATTTACTACTGGCATTGTGAAAGACTGGTCTATTTTTCCAAATAGATAATTGTAAAGATCTAAGTTAAATATTTTACCATTCTGGTTTATTTTAATATTCCTTAATGTACCAGTTTTTTTTATTCCACCAGCTTTATATAAAACATCTAAAACATTTGATAGACCAGAGATAGTCACTTTTCCTGGGATATTTACTTCTCCCATAACAGTGACATTTATTTGTTTTATTTCACGAATTGTTAAATAAGCTGATGTTTCTATGAATTTTGTTGCAATTTTTTCATAAACTATTTTTTTAAATTCTCCAAATGAGATACCTGATGCATTTACTGGTTCCATAAAGGAAAATGCCACTAGTCCATTTCTTTGGACTTTTAAATATTCAACAAGATTCTGACCACCTTCTAATACAATCCCAATTTCATCGCCATAGCCTAATAAATAATTATTTTGGACACCGCCCTGTATAGCTTGATCTGTATTTTTAGAGCTTAAATAATTTATAAAGAAACCATCATAACCTTGTAGTCTTAATTCTGAATTAGCTCGTTTTGAATACGTTGATTCTAAAATATTAGATTTATTATTATTATTAATTATAGTATCAAGTATATATTTATCAAATTGGGTTGAAGTCTGAAAATTTTTACCTTCATCTGACTTCGAAGATCTAGAAATATCAGATAAGCTTTTTAAAATGTCAGATTGTTCAATTTTATCAAGTGATAAGTTTTGTGAGATGGATTTGAGAGGAAGTAAATTAATAAATAAAAAGATTAGTATTATAATACTTTTAATTTTTGAAATCATTTTCAATTTTAATTTAATTATTAATATTTTTTGTTTTAATTGATGAACCAAATCGTCTTTCTGTATTTTCAAAAGATTCTAAAATCATCATAAGCTGTTCATCTTTAAAGTCAGGCCATAAAGTATCAACAAACCTTATTTCAGCATAAGACATTTGCCAAAGCAAAAAATTGGAAATTCTTTTTTCTCCACCTGTTCTGATTAGCAAATCAAGGTCATTTACATTTTTTGAGAGCAGATTATTATTAATAATTTCTTCTGTTATTTTATCTGGTTCCAGCTCACCGTTTAGTATTTTATGTGATATGGTTTTGAAGCTTTCAACTATATCAAGCCTACCTCCAAAACTTAATGCAATATTTAATTTTAAACCACTGTTTACCATGGTTAATTTTTCAGCAGTTTCAACTAGAGTTTGAAGTGGATTGTTAAATCTATTAGTTTGGCCAATAAAACATAGTTTTATATTATTTGAATTAAGTTCAGCTATTTCTGATTTTAGAAACCATTCAAAAATTTTTTTTAAGTTATCAACTTCAGCTTTACTTCTTTTCCAATTTTCTGTTGAAAAAGCAAAAATTGTTAATTCGTCAACATTTAAAGTTGAAACTTTTTTAACTATATTTTTTAATGTTTGGGCCCCTTTTTTGTGTCCCAAATATTGAGGGAGATTTCTTTGATCAGCCCACCTTCTATTTCCATCCATTATTATTCCGATGTTTTTTGGAAAATTATTCATGAGATAATATCTGTAGTGTCCTAAACTTAATTTACCATATAATATATTTTCATAATCGACAATTATATAATAATAATGATATATTTCTTCTTAACTGAAAATTTAAAATTAAGCAAACTATAATGACAGATAAATACGAAATTGATTTTGTAAATATAATTAATATTTTTATTAAAAAAAGATATTATATTTTGATATCAATTTTAATATTTATATTTATTGGAATTTATAATTTAAGTTCAGCAACGTATAAATATAGAGTTCAATTACAAATATTTCCTGTAAAAGAAAACAATTCACTAAGCCTTGTTAATACTTCTTTTTCGTTGACTTCCGTTCTTAGAGGTTCTTCCTCAACAAATTTAAGAGTTGGTAAATTTGAACTTTATAAAGCAGTTTTTCATTCTAAATTATTAGCAAATGAAATTCTTAAAGATATAGATTTGATGAAAACTGTATTCCCAGGTGAATGGGATATTGAAAATCAAAAATGGAAAAAACCTGAATTATCTAGATTATCTAATTTTAAAAATGCTATTAAAGAATTTATTAACATGCCAATTTATTATCCATCTGAACCCAATGAAGAGAGGGTCTATAATATTTTAAAAGAGTTCAGATTTGATACAAATGACGACAACCAATTAACAACAGTATATGTGGATACAGATAGACCAGAAGTTTATAAAATATTACTAGAAAAATTGAACTTAACTGCTGATAAAATACTAAGAAAAAAACAAATTGAAAGAACAACTAGTCACATTAATTTTGTTAGTGAATTGCTTCCAAAAACAAAACAAACAAACCAAAGGTTATCATTAATACAAACATTAACTCAGCAACAAAAACAATTGATGTTGGCATCTTCTAACTTACCTTATTCAGCGGAAATTTTTTCTGATATATTCCAACAAGAAAAACATGTTTCACCTATAGCTAGAAATTTCCTATTTATTTATCTATTATTTGGAACCTTTATTGGATTAATTGTTGCATTAATTTTGAATCATTTTGATAAGAGAAAATAGTTTTATCAAAATTATTTGCATAGTTTAGTGCATACTCTTTTAAATTTGATTTTTTAAAATTCACTTCTTTAATTTTTTGTTTATTTTTAATCTTAATGTCTTTTTTACTATTCAAATTAATGTTCCTTTTATTTTCTAATTCATTGTTTAGTTTTATAGTTTTTTTTAATCTTGGTAAGAATTTAGAATTTTGTTGTCTTTCTTCTATTGGGTTAATAAATATAAAATTCAATGACAATTCACTATAGGCTGACTCATAGGTACTTTCTTGATATTTACTATAAACTAAAATATTTCTATCAATAGGATATTTTGTTGAGTATGAAAAATCTAACTCTAATAAGATTTTTTTATTAATTCTATTAATTATCTTAGTTGAAATTTTACCATAAACATCATCGTTTATTATTTTTTTATTATAGTAATTAGATATAAGAGGCATATAACCACCCAGGATATAACTGAACCCAAGATTTTTTCTGAGTATTTTTGTATTACCATGCGCTAAGGTCAAAAGATTAATTATTGAAACGCCATCTCTTGGAATGAAATCTTTAACGTTAGGACTATCAGAAAAAAATTTTTCTGCAATTATATTTTTGTTATTAATGATTGAAGTTGAAAGACCAATTTCAAAACTATTTTTTGACTTCCAATTTAGATTTTCTTTTATTAATGAATTTTGCAAAGTTAATGCTGAACTTCTTCTTGAAAGTAAAGGTTCATCTTGATTTAAAAACTTTGATGGTTTCAAACTGGGGCAATAAACATTTTTTGTTAAAAAAATGTAATCGGATGTTTCAATGCAATAAAATTTTTTATTAACATTGTTTTCTAAAGAAATTCCATATTTATATTTCATATTTTTAATCGAAAAAACCTTAGGATTAATTATTTCAAAATATCCTATTTTTTTTATATCATTCTCTGGAGACCCTGATAAATTTTTTTCTTTTTCTTCATTGTTAAACGAAATATAAAAACCATTTTCAAGATAGAGATTATAATTTTTATTTTTTTTGAAATATGAAAATTGTGTATAAGTATTATCTATTGTTTTGTTTTGATTTTTAAAACCTCTATTTTTGTTTATTTTTATGGGTTTATTATATTCCAATTTAAATGTTTCAAAATTACCAACTATCGGCAAAATTGAACTTGTATTTAATAATTCTGTTTTAGCTTTATTCGAAAAAAAAATTATTGTCACTAGAATAACAAAAACAAAAGTCAAACAATTAAATTCATAATTTAGAATATTGTATATTTTTTTAATTAAATTGAATGATTTAATTTTAATAGTCCTTTTTAAGAGTAAAAATTTCAAAATATATATTTTTAGGTGAAGCCCATTGATAAGACTTCCAAACATAATTATTTAAATCTAAAAAATAAGAATTTGTAAATTTAATTTTATCATTAACACATACCTCATCAATAAGTTTTAAATCATGAGTTTTTTGTAAAATAATAATAGTTGTCTCAGGTCCATGTTTAATAATACAATTAAATTCGTATTTAATGGCATTAAAATCACTGTCTATAAATGTATAAACTTTTTTGTATTTATCATTTTTATTTTCTTCAAAAATTGATTTTCTATCAATAAATTCAAGTGAAATTAATCCTGTATTGAAACCATTTGTTTTTGTAAGAAATGGGCCTTGAAGGGTAACTGAGTGACCGTTTGCTGACATAAAGTTGGAATATCCGTCCCTTACAGAAATAGGCAACATAAGATCTTGTTTAATGAAACCATTTGTCCTTATTTCTATAACAGGATATTTTATACTGTTTATCTCTTCTTGATTAAAAATTTTTATTTGATCATTTGATGGTTTCAAAGAACCTTTTAAAAGATTAAAAGCTTTGTTTAAATTTGAATAATCATAACTAGAACTACATCCGTAAAGAAAAAAACATGCAAACAAAAAAAAGACTTTTAAAACCTTTCTCATCTCCATAATCTATTCCAGCTCTCGGAGTATTTATAACTAGAATGATTTCTAACAACATCATTTAATCTTCCCTTCACCCCAAGACGTTGTCCTCCATCACCTTGAATGGGTCTTATTTTTTCATATACTGAAGACCTTGTTTCAAATGGAGTAAATGCATTAAAAGGTATATTAAAAAATATACCCTTATCAAAACTTCCCTCACCAAATGCAGTGAAGCTGGCATCAGTAAGTGTGAAAAACCCTCCTACTGACCAACCACTTGGAAAGTTTCTTGATAAAGTAAATGTTCCACCTTTATCGCCTGCTAAATATTGTCCAATATCGATTTGAGCATCATAATCAAAGAACCCAGTCTGCAAATATGTTGACAAATGACCGTTTATATTTGGCATTCCATTAATATCTCTAAATTCAAGAAGTTGTCTATAACTTCTTGGTTTTACATAGTTGACTTCGATACCATAACTCAATCTTGAGTTAGGATTTGAATGGAGCAATTCAAATGATATTCCAGAATACATACTCTCTAAATAGCCTATTGTAGTTCTGTTATATATATTTCTTGTTATCTTTGAAAAAGAATTAATATAAAAATCATTTATTCTTGTATCTGTTATATTCAGATAATTTTTTAAATCAGTTCTAACCTTTGGAAGAGCGCCTTTTGTTCCCCTTGTAATGTCATCAAAAGTTGTAAAAGTAGATTTCTGTATAGTTGAGTGCATGGATAATCCAGGCTTAAGAAAATAATCTAAATATATCTCTGGTCCTATATCATAATAAACTGGATTATCTGGATCAAATAAATGTAAACGATAATATGGACTAATACTCCAATTGAATTCAGATTTTATGTTTACTTTTGCATCTTTAATTTTTACATTAGTATTTTTTACATTTGATATTTTTTTCGCAAGAATTTCTGCATTAGGTGCATCTATGATAGTTGCTATCTCATCTCTTTCAAATGTTACTTCGGTAATTGGTACACCGTATTCAGACAAAGTAACTTTGAAAAATTTTATTTCTGACGGAACATGCCTGCTCATAATTCTTAAGGTTCTGCCTATTGCTTGTACATGAGATGAAAAATGGTAATTTTTAATAACTAAATTTATACTTTTATCTTCAAATTTATAGGCTATTAAATCAATTTTTTCTTCTTTTAGGTTTTTAATAATTTCAGAAATAATTTTTTTATAATTTTTTTTATGATTAATTGGAAAAGAATAAAATGGCTCAGGAGATTTTTCTTGAAAATCATTGATAATTGCAGAACTTGGTGTAGCAGATAGGCTCAACTGTAAACCAACTTCTTTTTCGTGCATATAAAATGAACTTAGATTTAGATTTTCACTTAAAACATATTCAATTCCAATGTTTTGAAGTGATTCTGGGGTGTTTCGTAAAAGTGAAGAATCTTTGCCATAGTTATCTGAAGAAATCTCGTATTTTAAAATCAAATTGTTAATTGGTGTTAAATATTCAAAACCCCCAAACAAACCATAATTTCCAGTAAAGTAACTGGAATGGAAATTTCCTCCTTGAGAAGTTCGTTGTAATTTTCTATCTCCAACTTTACCTACAATGTTTGCTGATCCCAATCTACCCCAACCTAGACCAGTAGATAATCTAAACTTTTCAGTAATTTTTTTTGTTGCAACAACATACTCTGATGAGAAATTTCCAGTTCCAATAAAGTCTTTTAACCCAACTGATATTGATGGTAAAAAATTGTTTTCTTTTATAACATTTAAGTGAACATCAAAACTCCGATCCCAATTTGTATATCCACTAGTTTTATAAAAATATCCTGGTTGATCACCTATGCCAGAGTACCGAAAGGAGGCAGTTACTCTTGGTAGAGCTTGAAATGTAATAGTATTTCTTAAGTTAGGCCCAAATTTTGATGATGTGAAAGCTAATTTACCATCTGAGAAGGCTTCAGATATTGGTGTATCTAATAAACCAGGTTGACCATAGTTATTAGTACTATCCCTGAATTCAGATGAATAGGAGGAATTAACAATAAATAAAATAAAAAAAAAGAGAAGTATATCACTTCTCTTTTTAAATAAATACATAACAAATAAAACTAAATTAATTAGTCGTAGTTGTTGTAGTTGTAGTTGTTGTTGTAGATGAAGAAGACGCGGCAGCTTTTTTATCATCTGATGCAGCAACAGCTATAACCGCTATTGCTGCTAATGCAATAGCAATTGAAGCAAAACCAAGCCCAGCTAAACCTGCCGCTGCAGATGCTGCCGCACCCCCAGCTGCTGCTCCAGCACTTGCACCAGTTCCTCCTGCAGCTGAACTTGAACCTGCACCTGACTCTGAACCTGAAGAACTTTGCGCCCAAGCCGCTTGTGCACTAAACAGCATAATTGCGCATAATATAGAAATAAATTTTTTCATAATCTTAAACCCCGGGGAGTATTATTTTAATTTGTTAAATTACTTTTTAACTTAAAAAATTTTACTGTCAATATTATTTTAGTATTTCAAAACTAAATCTGTGACTCAATTAACGTTGCTGTTGTTATTTTGCAACACTGTGTTATATTAATTCTTTATAAATTATTAGATTCTTTTTTAACTATAGATCTTAATGTATCTAATGGGACAATATTTCCTTTAAAATTAGTATGCCAAAAAGTCCACCCATTACACGCTTGTAATCCTTGAACCTCAGCACCAACCGAATGGATTGATCCTTTAGAATTATTTGAAATTAGACTTCCGTCAATTCTTACTTTTGCAAACCACCTTTGTCTCCCATCAAAAAGTTTCTCTCCCGCATTCAGTAAACCTTTTTCGATTAAAGACCCAAATGGTATCCTTTGTTCCTCTTTTTTAGATTTAATAAACTGTAAATTCTCAAGAGAATTTTTTTCTGTATTAACTATTCTTTTCTTAGCTTCCTTTATATATTTTTTTTCTTTTTCGATACCAATCCAATTTCTTCTAAATTTTTTAGCAACAACAGCTGTAGTTCCTGAGCCCAAAAATGGATCCAAAATAATATCTCCCACATTAGAGCTAGATAATATAATCCTTGAAAGAAGAGTTTCTGGTTTCTGAGTTGAATGAACTTTGATGCCATTATTTTTTAACCTTTCGTGACCAGAACAAATGGGCAAGTTCCAATCTGATCGCATCTGAAGGTCGCCATTAAGACTTTTCATAGCGTTATAATTAAACGTATATTTTGAAGTTTCATTTTTAGATGCCCAAATCATTGTCTCATGGGCATTTGTGAACCTTGTTCCCCTAAAATTTGGCATAGGGTTGGTTTTTCTCCAAATTATATCGTTTAAAATCCAATATCCTAAATCTTGTAATTTAGATCCTACCCTAAAAATATTGTGATAGCTCCCAATTACCCATATTGTAGCGTTGTCTTTTAATACTCTTTTAGATTCCTTTAACCAACAATAAGTAAAATTATCATATTCTTTATATGAAGAGAATTTATCCCAATCATCATTAACAGCATTAACTATTGAATTATCTGGACGGTTTAATTCTTTTTTTAATTGTAAGTTATAAGGCGGATCTGCAAAAATTAAATCTACACTTTTATCTGGTAACGATTTTAATATTTTAACGCAATCACCTTGAATTATTCTGTTAATTTCCATTTAATAAACTATTAATTAATTGTTAATATGCTGTTTATAAATTAAAAAAAAAATTAAAAGTCAATTCGTTAAAGAGAAAATTTTTATTCCGAGCTATATATTGTTTATAATTTTCAAAATTTTAATATATGTTGATTTTAAATTTTCGTTACATATTCTTCATTGGTGCAAAAGTCATCCGATGAAGTTGTGTTGGACCAGAAATAAATAGTTTGTTTTTATGAAGTTTTGTCCCGTATCCCATATTTGTCCCAAAACCATATCCATCATAAACAGCATCCATTTCTGACATATACAAATCCCTTGTACATTTTGCACAAATTGAAGCTGCAGCAATACTAGGTGAAATCGCATCACCCTTTATAATTAAGTTCAAATCAGTTCCAAATAAGTTTTTAAAACATGGGTTTTGATTTCCATCAATTAGTAAAGTTGATATTTTAAATTTTCCAACTTTTTTTCTTAAATCTGCAATAGCTCTCTCCATTGCTTTAAAGGTAGATTTTTTAATACCATAAGTATCAATTTCGATGTTTGAAGAATTACCAATTCCAAAATATATATTTTGTTTTAGGTTTTCAAAAATTTGAAATCTGGTTTTTAGTGATAGTTTTTTTGAATCATTTAATTTTTTTTGTAATGGATCATCAAAATTAAGTAAAGCAGCCCCTGCAACTACAGGTCCTGCCCATGAACCTCGCCCAACTTCATCTATGCCAACAATTGGTTTTTTAAATTTCTTATCAAAGTTAATATCAATCAATTATTTTTTTCCTGATCTACCTAAATTGTTTTCTAGTAAACGCGGCATAATTTCTACAAAGTTACATGGCTTATGCCTATAGTCTAATTGATGTGATAAAATATCATCCCAAGCATCCTTACAAGCAGAAGGACTGCCTGGAAGAACAAATATATAAGTGCCATTTGAGACGCCTGCTATTGCTCTAGATTGAATAGTAGATGTTCCTATTTTTTTAAAAGACAAATATCTGAATAATTCGCCAAAGCCCTCTATTTCTTTGTCAAAAATACCTCTAAAAGCTTCTGGAGAAACATCTCTACCAGTAAGCCCAGTTCCACCAGTAGAAATTATAATTTCTACTTCAGGGTTATTTATCCATTTATTAGAAATATCTCGTATTTCAAATATTTCATCCTTAACAATTTTTCTATCATATAAAGTATGTCCACTTCCTAAGACTTTCGACTCTAGTAAATCCCCAGATTTATCATCTGCTAGCTTCCTAGTATCAGAAATAGTAAGCAATGCTATAGATACAGGTATAAAACTTCTTTCCATTTAAAACCTATTTTCTTTTTTCAATTTTCCA
>MDTB01170821.1_pt1 | contig 10227 bp, 13 predicted proteins | sample 811161 | NCBI WGS metagenome assembly MDTB01 (sample SAMN05326650, study PRJNA326480) | marine metagenome | isolation source: seawater | place: Mediterranean Sea | collected 2009
TATTGGAGCACCTTTTTTGTATTTAGACAAAATGAATAACGAAGTTTTTTCTAATAAGGGAACACTCACATTCCCAGCTCAATATCAGCAAGTTTCTTACCTCTTTCTAAATCTATGTTACTTTCCAAAAGGAATTTATTTTCATTCTTATATTCAATAAATTGATCCATAAATATTTTTTGTTTTGAGAATTCTGAAAAGTATTCATACTTATTATTTAACTTATACTTATAAAGGTATGTCGATTTTTTTTTAAGATATAAAGAATAAAATAATGATGTTCCTAATTCTGTTGATACACAGCATTCATGTCTTTTTATGTAGCTATATAAGTTTTGTAAAAAATTATGTGAAGACCTATTCCCGGCGGTAACAACATCCCAATTATTTTTTTTGTATTTATTAATTATATCTTCAGTAAAATCTAAAAAGAAAAGACAAGCGGTATAAGGTTCTGGATAATTATCCATTATATATTTTATAAAAACCTCATGTTTAAAAAATCTAGGGTCATCTGGATTACTATGAGCTGGGAATGTGAGTGTTCCCTTATTAGAAAAAACTTCGTTATTCATTTTGTCTAAATACAAAAAAGGTGCTCCAATAGGAATAACATTATTTATTTTATGATAAATAGAGTTTTCATAGACAGGTCTACTCCAACAGTAATGTCTTGCAAAAGGAAGCTTATGTTTTCCTAAATTTTCCTTCAAATCAGCAACATGAACACCATGCTGAATTGATCCTAGAATCGGCTTATCTTTAACTTGACAGTAATTGGCTAAGATATTTCTATGTCCATACCAATTATTATCAACAAACATTACTTACCCTATTCATTTAAAAAATTTAGAATTATCTTCTGTCCAATCAATTGACTTTTTTCAGGATGAAACTGTACACCAAAAATATTATTTTTATTTATTATAGATGGAAATTTAATTCCATAAATGGTTGAGGCAATCATATTATCTTCATTTTTAAGATTAAAATAATAACTATTTACAAAATAAAAATCACTATTTGAAATTAAATTTAAAAACAATTTATTTTTTTTTTCAAAACATACCTCATTCCAACCTATGTGAGGAAGTGGAAGGTCTTTAGAGTTAATTTTATCGACACTACCTTTTATCCATCCCAAACCTTTAGTAACTCCAAATTCATTTCCTACTTCTGCCATTATTTGCATCCCTACACATATTCCTAAAATCGGTTTTTCATTATTTAAAACTTCATCGTTCAAAGTATTTAGATTAACTTTATCTCTTAATTTATTTACTGCTTTAGCAAAAGATCCAACACCTGGTAAAATTAAATGCGATGAATTTCTAATATCTTCATCTTTAGCTGAAATACAAAAATTTATATTTAATTTTTCAAGTAAATTTGAAACAGATCCAATATTTCCAGTTTCAAAATCTATAATACAAACTTTCTTACTCTTATTTTCTAACACTGATACCTTTCTCTTTTAAATAATACTTTGCTTGTCTTGGGGTCATTTTAGAAAAATGAAATATTGAAGCAGCAGCAACTGCCTCGATATCAGCAAGCTTAAATAATTTAAACATATCTTCATATGATCCACATCCTCCAGAACCAATGATTGGAGTTTTAATTTTTTTTTGATTTTACTTATTGTATCGATATCATATCCAATTTGCATTCCATCGTTATCAATTGAAGATATAATGATCTCACCGCATCCAGATTGCTCAAAAATTTTGGACATTTCAAAAATATCTTTTTCTGTTTTTTTTAAACCACAATTGATAAAAACCTTGTGATTGTCGCTAATTTTATAATCTAAACTACCAACAATACATTGTGAGCCAAATTCTTGGGATGCTTCACTTAAAATACTTGGGTTTAATACTGCAGCTGTGTTGATCGAAACCTTATCTGCACCAGACCTTAAAAGTTTTTCAATAATTTTTATATTGTTTATTCCCCCCCCCAACCACAAGTGGAACAAAGCATTCTTTTGATATATCTTTAACTAATGAATAATCAGGAACTGTTTTATTTTTAGTGGCTAAAATATCATAGAATATTAATTCATCAACTTCTCTAAAATTGTACATTTTAACTGACTCAATTGGATTTACGACAGGACGGTCAGAAGCAAATTTTTTTCCCTTCACTAAAACATTATTCTTAAATAATAAGGTTGGAATTACTCTTTTTTTTAACATTTAGTATTGATGATTTTAATTGTGAATTTTTATATCCCTTAGGTTCATTTAAGGCAACTATTTTTAAATTCATTAATATAACAACAGCTCAAAATAATTATTAGATGCTGAATACTGTAAATGAATTGTTTAATTAAACTTCTTTTTGAAAAATCTAAAATTCATATTAAATATAATGAAAACTTGAATTTATGTTAATTATTAAATTCAATTAATTTAAAAAATAATAAATTTTTTTTGTTAATATTTTCAATTAATAGTGATAATTAATAGCTATAAATGATGAATTATTTAAAAATTTCCATCTGTATATTTATAGCACTTGCAGCAAGCAGATTTATTCCCCATCCACCAAACTTTACAAGTTTAATTGCTTTAAGCTTTTATGTGCCCGCATTATTGGGTATGCGTTATTTGCCATCACTTTTGTTTAGTTTTATTTTAACAGACGCTATTATCGGATTTCATGGTATTAGCTTTTTCACATGGGGAAGTGTCATTGTAATTGGCCTGATGAGTAAATTTTTTTTAGAAAATATAGTAAAAAGAGTTGCAGGTTCTTTAATAGGGGCATCAATTTTTTTTATAGTCACTAATTTTGGTGTTTGGAGTATGGGATCTTATGGATATACATTTAATGGATTTTTAAATTGTTATATTTTAGCAATTCCATTTTTTGGATACAGTTTGATTTCAACAATTCTATTCTCATGCTTAATTGAAACTGTTTATAAATTAAAATTTATTTTTAAAAAGCATGAGTATAAAACACTACTATAACTTAGCTAAAAATATTTTATTTCCAATTTGCAGAAGTATTACTGGCAAAGGTACTGTGAAAACTCTTAGAATTATAAAAAAAGAATTTCCAGAATTAAAAATACATCATATCCCTTCCGGAAAAAAAGTTTTTGACTGGAAAGTTCCAAAAGAATGGGAAATTAACGATGCTTATATTCTTGATAAAAATAACAATAAAATAATAGATTTCAAAAAAAATAATTTACATCTAGTGGGTTACTCTCATGCAGTGAATAAAAAAATAAAATTAAAAGATTTGTTAAAAAAAATTCATACAGTTCCACAAATACCAGATGCAATACCATACCAAGTTTCATATTATAAAAAAGATTGGGGATTTTGTACTTCATTAAATCATAAAAAAAAATATTAAAAAATCATAAAAAGGATGATATTTTCAAGGTGGTTATTAATTCAAAGTTAAAAAAAGGAAAGTTGAGCTATGGTGAATTAGTAATTAAAGGTAAATCAAAAGAAGAAATATTAATTTCCACATATATTTGCCACCCGTCTCTAGCAAATAATGAATTATCAGGTCCAATTGTTTCAATGAGTCTAATTAATTATTTTCAAAAAAAAAATAATCTGAAAACTTTAAGATTTATATTTATTCCTGAAACCATTGGTTCAATAACCTATATAAGTAAAAACTTACTTAAACTTAAAAAAAATTTGATAGGTGGTTTTAACCTAACATGTATTGGTGATGAAAGAGCTCATTCATGTATGTTGTCAAAATACGGTAATTCCCAAAGTGATAAGGCATTACTTGAAACATATAAAATTAAAAAAATTAAATTTAAAAAATATTCTTTTCTTTTGAGGGGATCTGATGAAAGGCAATATAACTCTCCTGGAGTTGATTTGCCTATTACATCAATTTTTAGATCTAGTTATAATGGTTACAAAGAATATCATACTTCATTAGATAACTTTGATTTAGTCACTATTAAAGGAATAAAAGGGGGTTATGACGTTGCAAAGTCTGCAATTAAAATTTTACAAAAAAAAATTATTCCAAAATCTACTCATTATTGTGAACCAATGTTATCGAAAAGAAAATTACATGAGGAGAAAATCACAGGCTATTATAATTTAAAAGATATTCAAAACACCTTGAATTTATTACACTTCTTACAGTACTCAGATGGAACTAATAGTTTAGAAGATATAGCGAATATTATAAAACTAAATTACTCAACTACTTTTCAAATTTATAGAATATTACATAAAAATAAACTAGTTTATTAAAATATTTTTAATACACTTATTAAACTTTAATTAGAAGATTATGATAAAGAAACTAAATTTAGATCCAATTTCTAAAATATTAGATAATTTAGAATTTCAAAATAAAAATATTTATTTAGGTGTAGATTTTTTTCCATTGATGAAATTATTAAGACCAAAGAATATGAATTATTTTGAGGTAACTGATCGAATATTAAAACATTTTTTGAGAAGAATAGGTAAAAATGGAAACTTGGTTATCCCAGTATTTAATTTTGATTGTATTCCTGATAAAAAATTTCACATTTTGAAAAGTCCGGGACAAAGTGGAGTATTGGGAAATATACTTTTAAAAAAATACTCAAGTTTACGTACACATCATCCTCTATATTCTTTTTTATGTTTTGGAAATAGGTTCGAGAAATATAAAAAAATAAAAAATACTAATGGGACTGATAAGAATTCGTTATGGAAACATTTTATAGATGATGAATTCGATTTAGTCACTTTAGGTCATCATTATAGTAGATCAATTACACATGTGCATTATATTGAGGATTTACTTAATGTAGATTATCGTTTTAATTTAAAATTTTTAGTAAAATATACAAATAGAAAAAATATAACTTCTAGAAAAACCTTTTCTTTTTTAGCCAGAAAAAGAGAAAGTTGTGACTTCTCTGGCATGACAAGAAACTGCGATAAAGTGTTTTTAAAAAATGGGGTATCAAATTTTTATAAATACAAAAAATTTATATCGTTTAGAGTAAGTATTAAACAAGCGTCAAACATGTTCTACTCAGATGTCAAAAATAACTCCGAAAATCTTATTTCATATATAAGACCAAACAAACCTAATAAAAATCTTTTATGTAGTTATGATGGAACGATATCTGGAATAGAAAAATATTATGTTAACAAATAATTTAATATGAAAAATTAGCAGATTGATATAGAATCAACAAAACTAATATAAATTAGATATTTTATGAATGAAAAATTACTAGATAAATACGATAAAGTTTTTATTAAAAGTTTTAAAATTAAAAAAGAAAAATTAAAAAAACTTAAATACGAGTCTATCCCTGAATGGGATTCAGTTGGGCACATGACTATGATTGGAACCTTAGAAGAAACTTTTAAAATAACTATGGAAATGGATGATATTATAGATTTTAGTTCCTACGAATTTGGAAAAAAAATTTTAAAAAAATACAAAATTAAAATATAAGAAATTGAAAAAAAAAAGTTTGAATAGTGTTGAGTTACTAGATTATCAGCCAAATAGGTATCCTTTTTTAATGATTGATTATGTAACAGAGGTTATTCCTGGCAAAAGTGCTAAAGGTTATAAAAACTTTACTAATAACGAATGGTTTTTTCCTATTCATTTTGTTGGCCACCCAAATGTTCCGGGTGCTTTACAACTAGAGGCACTAGCTCAAATGCTTACTGTTGCTATTACAACTTTACCTGGAAATAAAGGTAAAGCTACTCATGCAATTTCTCATGTTGTTAAATTTAAAAGAGAAATAGTACCAGGAGAAAAATTGGAAATTGATACTAAGGTATTATCCTGGAAAAGAGGACTTTGCAAAGGAGTAGGAAAAGGTACGGTTTCTGGAGAACTGGCTTGTGAGGCTGAAATGATAATTACAATTCCAGAAATTTTAGACAAATATATTCCTAAATAAATTTGGAATGAAAAAAGAAAAAACGGATATCCTTATTATAGGAGCCGGTGCATCTGGTGCAGCTTCTGCTTGGAACTTAAGCAATCTTAAATTAAAAATTACGTGTTTAGAACAAGGTCCATTTTTAGATAAAGAAGAATATTCTTTTAACAATATAAATCGTGAAATTAATAAATTTAAAAAATTTAATATTAATCCAAATGAAAGAAATTTTGTTTCTGACTATGCAATTGATTGTAAAAATTCACCAATATCAATAGCAAATTATAACGCTATAGGAGGATCTACATTGGTCTACTCTGGACATTACCCAAGATTCCATCCATCCGATTTTAAAACGAAAAAATTAGATAACATAGGTTCAAATTGGCTTTTCAATTATTATGATTTAGAAAAATATTATGATCTAAATGATAAAATAGTTAAAGTATCTGGACTTACTGGTGACCCTGCTTATCCAAAAATAAATAATTTACTACCACCATTGGATATTGGTTACTCTGGAAATTTGTTAGCCAAAGCATTTAATAAACTTGGATGGCATTGGTGGCCATCCTACGCAGCTGTAAGATCCTCAAAAAAATTTTCAAAAGGATTAAGACCAACGGCTGTTGAAATGTATCTGAACAAGGCTATTAAAAATGGTGTAAAAGTTAAATCAAACTGTAGAGTAATAAAAATTAAAGTTTCAAAAAAGAATATTGCTACAGGTGTAATTTATTTTGATAAAAATAATTCAAAAAAATTTTTAGAAGCAAAAATTATTTTATTGGGAGCTAATGGTATAGGAACTCCAAGAATATTGTTGAATTCTGCAAATAAAAATTTTCCAAAAGGTCTAGCAAATAGTTCTAATCAAGTAGGTAGAAACCTAATGCTACATCCACTTGGATATGTTGAGGGAAACTACAATAGTTTTTTAGCTTCGGATGAGGGTCCAGAAGGCTGTGCCATTTATAGTCATGAATTTTATGAAACAAAAAAAAATAGAGATTTTAAAAGGGGCTATACAATTCAACTATTAAAATCACCTGGACCCATCGAGACATTTAATTATTTAAAGAAATTTAATAAAATACGTTTTGGAAAAACTTTTTTTAAGAATTTATTTAATCATTATGGATGCACTATCCCTCTTGCTATTATCTGCGAAGATACACCAAATAAAAATAATTATGTCGAATTAGATTTTCAAAATTTAGATAGTAATAAAATGCCAGGTATCAAAGTGAATTATAAGTTATCCAATAATTCAAAAAAAATGTTATCGCATGGTATTAATAAATGCAAAATACTACTTAAAACCTCAGGAGCTAAAAATATTAGAGCTTTTGGACCAGTAAGAAATACTGGATGGCATCTTGTAGGAACTGCAAAGATGGGTAAAACACGAAAAGATTCTGTTGTTAATAAATTTGGTCAATGTCATGATGTAAAAAATATATTTATTATTGACAGTAGTACTTTTCCATCTTCATCCGGAGTAAATATTGCCTCTACAGTGCAAGCTGTATCTCTTATGATTTCTGATACTATAAAAAAAAATATTAAAAATTTACTGAACAATGAATTTAGAATTAAATAATAATTTATCTTTTAAACATAATTTGAAAAAAATTATTGATCACATGATACCTGGGGATAAACATATGCCTAGATTTACAAAGGCAGTAGATATTGAAATAATTTTAGAAAAATTTAAGAAAAAACAAAATAAAATAAATCTAAAAAAAATTAATTTAGAAAATAAAAAACATTTAAAAATTATTACAAACATTTTAGGCAATGAAATTGTAGAGACTTATTTCACTTCAAATTTAGCTATAAAAGCACTAAAAAAAAGAAGAAAAATCTTCTTAGAAAAGAAAAAAAAAGAAAATATATTTTATCTGCTAAAAAAAGTTAAAGATACAAAATTAAAGTTTATAAAATAAGAATTACATATTATGCTGAATGGTAAAATAGCTTTATTAACTGGCGCAAATGGTGGTATAGGCAAATCAACATTGGAACTATTTGTAAAAAAAGGTGCTAAGGTGATTTGTTTGATTAGAAAGCCTGACAAAAAATTTATCAAGTACATTAAAAAATTTAACAACAAAGTGATTGTTATTGTTTCAGACATAACAAATGAAAATAATCTTAAAAGCGAGATTGAAAAAGCTTTTACTAAAATTAATAAATTAGACATTTTAATAAACAATGCAGGTATGTCTCATGGTTCAATAATAGAAATGACATCACAAAAAAAACTTAAGGAAGTTTTTAATACTAATTTTTTTTCACAAATATATTTAATTCAATTGGTATTAAAATTTTTAAAAAAATCAAAGAATGCATCAATAATAAATATAGGTTCAATATCTGCCAAAATTGCTGATAGAGGTACTTTGGCATATGGATCTAGCAAAACTGCTTTCATGCATGCAACAAAAATTATGGCAAATGAATTTTCAAATTACAATATTAGAGTAAATGGAATATGTCCTAATGCAACTAAAACAAAAATGTTAAATAAAATGGACTCCAAAGCAAAGGATGTTTTTATTTCTAGATCTTTTATGAAAAAACCATGTGACCCTAAAGATATAGCAAACCTAATTTTCTTTTTAAGTTCTAAAAACTCTGAATTAATAAATGGACAAGTAGTTTATATAGATGGTGGTTTGGAATGTTAAATAAAGTCGAGAAAGTTAAAAAATTAGCAAACAAAATGAGAAAAACTATATTAGACGTAAGTTATAATAGTGGTGAACCATCTCATATTGGCGGGGCTTTATCAATGGTTGAGATATTAGCAGTAATATATTCTTATTTTAATATTAAAATAAATAAAAAAGCGGATAGATTTATATTAAGCAAGGGTCATGGCTTTTTAGCTTTATTGTCAATTTTACATTGCAAAAACTATCTTAAAAATAAAAAAGATATTTATAAGTTTCAAAAAAATGGGAGTGAATTTATTGCTCACCCTATTATGAATAAAACAATAGGAATAGAAACCTCGAATGGTAGCTTGGGTCAAGGTCTATCTTTTGGTGTAGGGCTTGCTATATCGTATAAAAAAAAAATATTAAAAATTCAATAATTATTGTACTTGGAGATGGTGAATGTTATGAAGGATCAGTTTGGGAAGCCGCAATTACAGCTACAGAAAATAATTTAGATAATTTATACGTAGTAGTTGACTGTAACGGTCATCAAAATGACGGTGCTGTTGGTAAAATGATGAACTACAGTGAAATGAAAAAAAAATGGATAGGCTTTGGTTGGAATGTTAATAGCTGTGACGGACATAATATTTCAAAACTAATTAACGCATTTGATAATAAAGCCAGTAAAAAACCTACAGCAATCATAGCTAAAACTACGAAGGGTAAAGGAGTAAAATTCATGGAAAATAATAATGATTGGCATCACGGTAGACTAACAAAAAACTTATATCTAGAATCGCTAAGATCTATAAGCAAAAATTAAAAATATGAATTTTAGCAAAAGTCAAGCAAAGCAATGGTTGAGGATGGGTCCTAGAGCAATGTTTGGCCAATTTATGTTTGATATTGCTAAAAAAAATAAAAAACTAATTGTTCTTAGTGCTGATTTAGGAAGATCTTCAGGTTTGGCTAGATTTAAAACTGAATTTCCTGATCAATATATATCTGTAGGAATTAGTGAACAAAATTTAGTAGGAGTTGCAGCTGGGCTTGCAGATGAAGGTTTTAAGGTATTTGTAACGTCCTTTGCTCCATTTTTGTCAATGAGAGCAAGCGAACAGATAAGAATGAATTTAGGATATATGAGGCAAAATGTAAATCTCGTAGCATTAGGAAGTGGTTTGTCAATGGGTTTTCTTGGGAATAGTCATTTTGGATTAGAGGACATTGCTATAATGAGAACTATACCTAAACTTAATATTACTTGTCCAGCAGATTGTTCTGAATTGGGAAAAGTTTTGAATGATTATGCTTTTAATAATAGGGGCCCAAGCTATATAAGACTTACAGGTATACCGGGTTCGCCTAATTTATACGATAAAAATTACAAATATCGTTATGGAAAAAATATTACAATATGTAAAGGTAAAGATGTATTAATTCTATCTTATGGATCGGTATTAGGCCAAATAAAAAATTCAATAAAAACTCTTAGCAAATCTAATATCAAACCTGAATTAATAAATGTTATTTCATTAAAGCCATTAGATAAAAGTATAAATAATTTGTTAAGTAAATTTAAAAAAATTTTAATAATTGAAGAACATACGTCAGTAGGAGGATTAAGCAGTATAATATCTGAAAAAATAA
>MDTB01165097.1_pt1 | contig 10226 bp, 8 predicted proteins | sample 811161 | NCBI WGS metagenome assembly MDTB01 (sample SAMN05326650, study PRJNA326480) | marine metagenome | isolation source: seawater | place: Mediterranean Sea | collected 2009
AGAAGCTTCCGCATTCGTCTTGACACTCGCTAAGTTGTCAACCGCGTAGGTCAGCTGATTCGCTGCAGCACCAAAGGTCGCTCGTTGGGTGTTAATAGACTTGATAGCTGAGTCTACAGCCACCACGGCAGATGTCCCTTTGGTTAACGCAGAAGCAGTTGTTCCCGCCTGAATGTTAGCGGCCTGAGAAGCTATCACATTCATAGAGCCCGATGCCGTATTATCAAAGTCACCGAAAGCGACGACGATCGTTTGACCTCCGTTTGCTCCGACCTGGAAATGTGCGGACGCAGCATAGGTGCTACCGTCAAGGATGTTCTTACCATTCCATTGAGTGTTCTTAGCAATGCGATCAATTTCTGCGGCTAAGTTGACATATTCTTTGCTCAAGAAATCTCGGTCTGCGGATGTAGTGGTGCCGTTAGAGGATTGGAGGGCTAACTCACGCATCCGCTGAAGCATGTTGGTCATTTCAATCATCGCGCCTTCAGCAGTATTGATCATACTTACGGCATCGTTAGCATTCCGTATGCCGGCTTCCAACCCTTTAATTTGCGACGTCATCCTTGATGAAATAGCCAGGCCGGCGGCATCGTCAGCCGCGCTGTTTATTCGCTGGCCAGTAGATAACCGCTCCATTGCAGTGTTCATGGCACGCTCATTTTTGACGAGCGCCTGTTGTGCGACCGATGAATTAATATTTGTGTTTACGACTGCCATGATGGCCTCCTACCTTCAATGGACCTCGGGAACCTAGTTTTCAGATCTCCCGCCTTCGAAACTTAGTAATCGGACGAGCAATGGATATCTTTAGCAACAAGAGAAAGATTTTTCAGATACAGATAATTAAACGCCTTGCGAAGTGATGACGGCCTGGTCTACCCTCTATGCCGACGAAAGCTTCCTTTTATGGGAATAGTTTGATGTATGCGGCAACACTAGAACCGCTATTGATGGAGTGCAACTCGGCGATTGATCTTGCGAAAGAGGGGGATATCGACGGTGCAAGAGTTAAGTTAGACCGCATCCGTTATTACCGCTCTGTCCTGGCACTCAGTCAACCTGCTGACAGCTCCGAAGGCGACCCACGTCTTTTGTCCAACCCGGAGCTGGTGAGAACGTTAGCTGAGATCGCGTCTAAGGTTAATGAGCGTTTGGAGTTTTTGCATCGGTGGATAACCGAGGCGAAAGCCTCTTTCTCCTCAGACGAGTTATGTCAATCGATGCAGGGGATTCATTTGTTCGTAGACGATGCGCTTCCTGGGATCTGGGATTTCAAACAGGACCTGGCTGTGTTGACAGATGAAGAGGGGTATCTTATTCGAGAGGCGCTTCGTGCAAGAGGACAAGTCAAGTTCATCTGGCTCACCACCCGACCCTTATCAGAATGGAGGGAGCAAGATCCTTCGAAGGATCAGGACACTATTTATTTAATCGCAGGAGAGCAACCCGAGAATATTGCTTTGGAAGGTATGCTCGATCCTCAGTCCGTTCCAAGGGTGGCGCTTCTTACTATGGACTGTAGTGCGGAGGATGAGCAGAACTTCCACACTTTAGTACGTTCTGTTGGAAGCGCTGTGATCGCTGGAACCACAACGCGATGGCTGCCTCAGCAGACAGTTGAGCAATGGCTAGACTTGGTGCCTAGGCTTGCTCGGTTACCCTCGGCTATGACACTTCAACCTTGTATTGAAGGCGCAGATATTTTGGTGGTTTCTCCAGGCCCTTCGCTTGTCAATGACCTTCCACTTTTAGTTGAAAACAGCCGAAAATTCATAGTAATTGCCAGTGTAAAATCTTTGGGGGTATTGTTTAAAGCTGGCATATCGCCAGATCTAGCTATCTGGCAGGATCCACGAGACCATAGTGATGCCATACCACACGAGGCAGCATTAATTGATGTCCCATTGATATTAAATGAGGGCTGTCATCCAGCCTTTTATAAGGCTGAATTTGCCACCCATCTTCCTTATCCAGAGCCAGGATTCCTGAATACTGCGCTATCAAAGGCCCTTCATGGTCACGATGTACCTCTGTTAGTTGGCACTTCCGTTTCGACTCTCACAGCGGTTATGAGCCTTTGTATGGGGGCAAAATCAGTGACTTTGCTTGGGCAAGATTTGAGCATAGCTGGTGGGTTTTATGTTGGAGAAGATGCTGATACTTCAGCCCAGTCCAACGATAATAAAGACTATTTAACTTGTAAGGGGATTGATGGAGACCTTTTGCCAACACTCCCGAATTACTTTTCGTTTATTGAAGAATTTCAACACGTTGCTGCGGCCTTCGGGGAAAAGGCTAGGCTGATCAACTCGACATCAAAAGGAGCATTTCTTGAAGGATGGCAGCACTTGCCGTTTGCAGAGCATCCGATTGTGATGGACGATTCCGCGAGTGACCGACCACCTATCTCTTTTGGCCATCAAAATCAGGCGGAGAGGGTTGCTGATATTCGTGATGGGGTTAGGGAAATGGAAGCGCGTCTGGATCATGCAGCACGTATCTCCGAGGAAATTTATAGGAACTGTCTCAGTAACATCGAGTCTGGAAGTAACGATGTAACCGTGATTGATCTGCTGGAGCAACGGTTGAAACTCATTTTTGATGAGGAGTGTCAAGTGATCAAGTACTATACTTCAAGACAGTCGATGGCGCTGACCGCCTCAACAGCTTCAGTTCAAAGCCTAGACGAAAATTTACGCCTCTCTGCAGATTATTATGAATCGATAGGGATGGCCGCGCGTAAATTAGTTGGATTATGCCAAGATGCAGCGAAAAAGTTAGAGGTAGTTATGGAGGGGATTGAATCACCATGATGGGGACCGATTGTCCAGTGTGTAAGCTGATTCGCACTTATTTACTATTCGCAGTTCCATTATTGGCTTTCGTTGCTGCCAGCACTATGTCTGAACAAGGGGGTGCACGCCTTTGGTTTGCAAGAGTCGAGTTGATCAATATTTTATCCTGGGGATCTCTTGCAGCGTTGGTAGCTATTGTTGCTTATCGGGCGTACCAAGAATTCTATCTTCCGAAGAGTCGAGAAAGAGCTCTTGAGGCCATGAAGATGAGTTTGGACGAGCAGGACGCAGGCCAGAGTCAGTTGGATAAAGAGTCTTGGTCAAGTGATCGTAATGCGGAATCAGGAAAAGACTAAACCCAACTGTTGGCGTTGCAGATATTTTATCATTACGCATCGGCAGCCTTTCCCATATGCGTGTGAGATCATTGGTTTTAAGTCACGTCAGTTGCCTTGCATTGAGGTTTTTCGCGCGGATGGAAGGGATTGTCGGAGATATGTTCCTAAAATTAGCCCTGAACCTCGTTAGTTTATCCCCCCAACAATTTCCTGTTAACTGAGGCTATTATCAAGACATTGCATTGCGTGGTTAAAATTTTCAGGTAGCCTTGTTTTCTTTGGTGGAAGTAAAGCTAGTTTTTTTGGCCTAATTGGAAGATAGGGGTCATTTAACTAGCAGGAAGGGCTGTGGAATATTTCTAGCTTGACGACAGAAAACTCTCCCCTGATATGTATACACGGAGCAGCGGAATATATCTTGGTGCAAGCCTTTTGATGCGGTCCAAAAATTTGCGACCTCTAACCCCGGGAATATGTAGGGGTTGGCCGCTGGATTAATGCAATTAGTTTCTAAAATTTTAGGCATCTCATCTCGCTGAGGTAGTCGCCAATTTTCACCAGTCTTGGCGGCGACTTCTTCAGCGTAAGCCATCGCCTCATCCCAGGTGAGCTTCAATGCTGCCCCCCGACATTGAAAATTGGTCATCCGTTGGCCGACCGCACATTGTGTAACGATAAGCCCGCTAGGCTTGTGGAGCGCCATTCCACCGTCGTAGACCTCGAAATCATGTTTATCAATCCGACTGGTATACACATCGCCGCAGTCAGGCATATTTCTTTGATCGCTACAACTCATGTTCAAAAGACTGAGGAGCAGCATCAGCAACATCTTTTTTTTGAGGGGCATTCTTCGTAACAGATTCATAGGCGGCTTCCGGCTGAACTATTAGTCGAGCGTCTCGAAATATTTCAATTATCCGTCAGGGGGTATTATCGGCGTTAGTTTGCGGTACTTAACTAGGACTGTATCACACTGTTAGGGTAAGATTTATGATGGTTCCCATCCTTTTAGTGAGGAGTTCTACCGTGCCGTTCAAGCTTTTGGAGCAAAATCCGATAAATTAACGGACAAACCAGGGTCTTCGTGACCTTGTTGCTATGAACCAAGGTCACTGTATTGCTATATTAGATGGGCATGGTGCATAGACTTAAAAAAAGGTTTTCGAGGAGCTTAGAATGGATATTGCAACTATTGTCGGCTTGGTCGCGGCATTTGGTTTGATCTACATGGCCATCTCCGCAAACGCGGCTGCATTCGTAGACACGGCGTCGCTTTTGATTGTTGTCGCGGGGTCGGTTGCGGTGGTCATGGCGAGGTGTTCACTCGGTGAGTTTTTGGGGGCAGTTGGTGTTATGGGGAAAGTTTTTTCCCGCAAAATCGATGATCCGGGTGATTTAGTAATTCAAATTGTTGAGCTCGCTAACATTGCACGCAAGGATGGAATGATAGCGTTGGAAGGTCAGGAGATCGCAAATCCATTTCTTGCCAAGGCTGTTTCCGGCTTAGTGGATGGCACGGACGGAGAAATCATCAAGAGCTCTCTCAATCGCGATAACGACATGATGAAATTGCGTCATGAAATGGGGGCAAAAATATTTTCCGCATGGGGCGAGATTGCCCCAGCTATGGGTATGATTGGTACGCTAGCGGGATTGGTGATTATGTTGGGAAATATGTCAGATCCGAAAGCTATCGGTCCAGCGATGGCAGTAGCTCTTTTGACCACGATGTATGGCGCCATTTTGGCAAATGTCATTTGCCTCCCCATAGCGCAGAAGCTGGAGAATGCTTCTTCGCTCGAGGCAGCCAACAATGAGCTTATTATAGAGGGGATTATGTTTATGCAAGAAGGAGGAAATCCGCGAGTTCTGGCTGATATGCTTGCTTCTTTTGTGTCCCCCAAAGCGCGCGAGAAAGTCGCAGCCGCGACCAGTTGATCGCCTAGCTATTTAAGCTGGAGTTAGCCTTTTATGGCGGATGAAGATGATGTAAAGCAATCATTCCCTGGGGATACCTCGCCTGAGGAAGACTCTAATTCGGGTGGAGAGATGGCGGAGCCTCAAGATGATGATCAACAGGACATAATTGATTCATCATCGCAAGCTAATGCCGAGGGCGGAGTGCAAAACGAAGAAGTCGTTGGGCAGGAAGATCTAAAAGAACAACAAGCTGAAATAGTCGCCTCTGGCGACGATACCTCTGACCAGAAACTAGAGTCCGATGCAACCCCTGCCGAGATTGTTGAGGACGCCAATCCGGATAACTCAGATGAGGCTGCAGAGCTCGATGAAGCCCAATTGGAGGAGGGTGAGTCAGCTGAGAAGGGAGCCGACGAAGAAGAAACCGTTGACGCGGACCTGCCTCCAGCTGGTCCGCGTGGCCCAGAGGAGCCTAAAAGCGATTGCCCGACTTGTCCGCCCACCGGAGCGCCCGCTTGGATGGCTACGTTCGCGGATATGGCTACGCTGCTGATGGCCTTTTTTGTCTTGCTCTTGAGCTTTGCGGAAACCGAGGTGCCAAAGTTTAAACAGGTGGCTGGTTCTTTAAAAGCAGCATTCGGAATTGAAAAGATTGTTCCTAAAATAGTGATTCCAAGTGCACGAAGTATAATGGTGGAGAATTTTACCCCGGCAGTTGCGGAGAGATCGGTATTCGACGAGAAGACCCAGCGCTCAGATTTCGTTCGTGGCGACTTTATTGAGAAAAAGACGGAAGAGGGGGAATTCAACGAAGACTTACAAAGTGATTTTCAACAGGTGCAAGAAGCCCTCGAGCAAGAATTGAATAACGGTATTGCGGACGTTCGCATCGAAGATGGTGAAGTGAAGGTTACATTGCTTGAACTCAATAGCGCAGGGGGAAATGTTGGCTCGGAGGGCGATGGTGCAGGAGGGCCAGTTGCGCAGGAAACGATCGACGCTGTGGCAAAGTTGGCAGATGTCTCCGCTAATCTGTCGTCGACCGTGGGAATTCACTTAACGGATAAGGCTCGTGGCCAAGATATTGGTGGAAATGCTGACAGCAAGCGCCTGCGAAGTAATGCTTCATCGGGAATCTCTAAATATGAGCAACTTAAGGCCGACTTGTCACAGGAGATCGCAGCTGGGTTGGCCGAGGTGGAAAAAGTTGGCGACAAAATCATTGTCCGATTGGCGAGTCAAGGAAGTTTCACGTCAGGTTCTGCGCGCTTGAGAGACAGCTTTTCTCCGACCTTGGGGCGGCTGGGTAATAGTCTTGCCCGATACCCCGGTGGGGTGATGATTGAGGGCCATACTGATAATGTTCCTGTAGCTTTTAGCGAGCAGTTTAAATCAAATTGGGATTTATCGGCCGCTCGTGCGGCAGCGGTTGCCGATTTTCTGCTCACCGCTACCAACCTAGAGGGTGGTAATGTTCAGATTGCCGGGTTTGCCGATACCCGTCCATTAGATAGTAATGACTCACCAAGCGGTCGGTCCCGTAATCGCCGTATCGAGGTGATCGTAGATGATAACTGATGCGAGTGAAGGAGCCTAGAGAACGTGGCTGACGAAGAAGCAGACGTCGATCAGATCGAGGGAGGGGCTGGCCCCGCAGAGGAGGTGGCTGACGAAACTCCCACGGAAGAGATTGTTGATCTCCCACTCCCCGAGCCTCCGGAGCCGGAGGAACCTGAACCGTGTCCAAAATGTCCACCGACTGGAGCGCCAGCATGGATGGCGACTTTCGCGGATATGGCGACACTTTTAATGGCTTTCTTTGTTTTGCTTCTCTCTTTTGCGGCAATGAATGTGCCGAAATTCAAAGAGGTCAGTGGCTCCATGAATGAAAGTATGGGAGTTCAAAGACAAGTTCCTGTCGTGGAGCCGCCTACAGCTGACAATATTATTGCAGATCAGTTTTCTCAGATGAAAGTAGAGCCTACCTCTATGAACACCATTAGTGAGCAAACGACTGATGAAGAGCAGCCCAAAGACCCTGAATTGAAAGTTACCACTAAGCCTTCTCAATCACCTACTTCAAGCGATCTTGAGACAGTCAAGACTGCACTCCGTGAAGAGATCGCGAAAGGTCAAGTAGAAGTAAATGAAGTTGAGGGAAAGATCACGGTGGCTATGACCCCCGAAGACAAGGAGGGTGAATCTCAGGGCAAGGAGGGTTCCGAAAAGGGTCGACGCCTCGACGACGACACGATAGCCGTTTTTGCGAAAGTTGCTAACGCCCAAGCCCAAGTGGAGTCTGAAGTTCAAATTCTGCAGTCGCCTCTGCCAGGCAGTCAGTCAGTTGATAGTGCTCCCGCAGGAGAGGCGTCTTCTGGGGACGATGTAGCGCAAAGCGATTATGAGCAGATCAGAAGTAGGCTCTCTACAGAGATATCTAATGGTTTGTTAAATGTCGAGCGCATTGATGACCAAGTTAAAATCACGCTGGCTAATCAGGGTGCTTTTGTAAGTGGGAGTGCTGATCTACGCGAAAGTTTTTATGGGGTTTTATCATCTGTGGGTGCGGCGCTTGGTGTGACCTCTGGCTCAGTAACGGTAGCAGGCCACACTGATAATGTTCCGGTCGCTTTCAGTGAACGCTTCCAGTCAAATTGGGATCTCTCTGCTGCCCGCTCTGGCTCAGTTGCGGACTATTTAGTTGCTGAGGGATTCATTACTCCTAGCAGTGTGACGGTCACAGGTTTCGCTGATACGGTGCCGGTCGCATCGAATGATTCGGCGGCCGGACGAGCACAAAATAGACGTATTGAAATTACGATAAAAGGGGGGGCGTGATGAGGCCAAATGGAGCAAAGACAGCAAAGACCGCAAAGACCGCACTTACATTAGGGGTCCTCCTCATTTGCATTATGGTTGTATACCCAGTTTCGGCCGATTCTAAGGCCCGTGAGCGTTTTTTGGAAAAGTTAGTAACAATTTCTACTGTCGATGATGCTGCGTTTGCAGAAGATGCCTTGGTTATATGGCCGTCGCCAGATGTGCAGGGAACACTGGATTATGATGCGATGGGCTCGAAAATGTGCGAGGAGTATCGGACCTACGGTTTTTTAGTAATTTGGTTCATGGATAGTTCGTTATTTCGGAGAGAGAAGGAAATGTCTCTGTTACAAAGCGTGATTTGTTTTTCCGAGGGTCGATGAGGGACTACTAGCTTTTATGGAAATTTCCAGAGATTTGAAATTTTTTTGTGCCTTGGCTAACTCGGCCTTAATTTTAACGTTGCTATCTGCGTGCGGTATCGGCGCTTCTGATGACAATTCTTCGGCAGGTGGCGGAAACGCTAACCCCAATAATTTAGCAATTGAGCTCTCTGGGCAAACTAAATATAGGGCTGATGAAGGCGTTTCCCTCCAATATTCGGTTACTGGTAGTAGTTCGGCAGATGCAACTGTGACTTATAGCGGACCCGTTGAACTTGCTCATGATTCTTCCAGCGGGACGGTTTCTGGAGACGCTTTGTTGCCCGGAAGTTATACGGTTAATGTTACTGCTTCATCTGGAAATCTCACTGCGCAAGATGAGCTAACCTTATACATAGATGCCAATTTTGGAGGTAGCTATAACGGTGGGGGTGATAGCACGTTTGTTTTAACCATGGGCCGTAGTCAAGTCACTGATACAGACGAAAATAATTATGTTTTGACGCGTTCAGGCACTTTATTCTGGTACTCGCAAGCGACGGATGCGACCGCGTTTATAGATCGCCTTTGCGTGGCCGATGTAACCGTCAGCGGCGATCAAGCACAAGGAACTGGTCAGTGCAAAGATCTTGTCGATGATCAGATGCAGGTATATACGATCAACGACTTGACTATAAATTACGTAACAGATGATGGTGGCGGGCTGGGCCTGACCTATACCTATGAGGAGACCGGACAGGCTTTTGATGTAGATTTCGCCCAAGCAGGGGAAGCTTACGTCTCTCCAGACCTAGATCTCTCCGGGGTTTATCGGTCGACGCTAGTTGACGGATTGGACTATTTACGGGCTTCTGCAGGGTCCATTGTTCCAGACACTTACGATTTAGATACTGCGCGCTGTGGTATTAGTGCGGTACTGGCACCCTACGACACCTCCCTTATTACCTCTACTGAGGGAGATGGGTCGATAATACCAATGGCTGAAATGAACATTGATAATTGTGATTTATCCAGCTCAGCGGGTTATGCAGTTGCCGTAGGTGTTGCCACCGGTTCGGCTCAGACTGGTTTGTTGCTGATATTACAAAGTGGCATAAGTGATAGCGTTGTAAGATTTGACGTATACGCTCGGCGAGGAAGTGAATTTCCAGATCCGCTGAGTAAATTGCGCTATGTGAGAGTATGCTATGAAGGTTTGCCTACCTCGCAAGCGTCAATCTATGATGTGACTGAAGAGGATTGTGAGGCGTTAACACCAGCACAGAGCGAAGAGTGAAATTGTTTGGCAGATTCCGAAGGCGAGATAACACTGATTTAAAAAATGAAGCTAAAGTGGAAGTTCGGCCAACCGGTGAGGCTGGAGATCTCCCAGGAAAGTCGGTTGGTACGTCGTCAGCCAGTGAAGCGAATGCGGGGGGCCATATGAGCGATTTAATTAAAGCTGTCACAGATCAGTTTGGGCTGATCAACACGGGCAGTCAGGCCGATCTGCGTGCTGTTGGATCAGCTTTGTGTCAAATCCCAGTTGAAATGGCACCTCTGTCTACCGGCTTTGATTCTTTTCGCCATGAGGTGTTGCATTCTATTCTTGTCACCGGTGATGGAGAAACCATCTTACAGCGCTTTAAAACGCTAACGGATTGCCTATTGGCGGCTGATGACCAAAATCAAGGCGGGATTTTACAGGCTATCGCATCTGATTTGTTAGATGAGATTAATCTTGGTGTAGGCACCAGTTTTAATTCTCAGCCTGAACCCGAACCCGAACCCGAACCTGAACCTGAACCTGAACCTGAACCTGAACCTGAACCTGAACCTGAACCTGAACCTGAACCAGGGGTGGATGTGTCTGTCATGGAAACTCAGTTGGAACTCGGCACCTTGGCACATGCGGAGTTACTGATTTCAGCTGTAGCCTCATCTAAGTCAAGCGTTCAAAATGAGCAATTGGGTGATCTCGCCCAGAG
>MDTB01041714.1_pt1 | contig 10225 bp, 6 predicted proteins | sample 811161 | NCBI WGS metagenome assembly MDTB01 (sample SAMN05326650, study PRJNA326480) | marine metagenome | isolation source: seawater | place: Mediterranean Sea | collected 2009
ATTACCATATTCTGTTAGCTTTTGTATTTTCTTAGTGGCTAGCTCCAATTTATATATTTGAGCAGAGCCAGAACGGTCAGATGTAAAAATAATGTGTTTTGTATCATTGGTCCATACCGGCTCAGTCTGTATAGACCCCTCATCGAGTATAGGTGTTATTTGTTTGCTTTTCATATCATGTATATATATTTTAGCCCTGCCTTCTGTGCTTAGCACTATGGCAAGCTTGCTACCATTAGGCGACCATGCTGGGGCTGCATTAAGCCCTGGTCTTGCTGAAATAAGCTCTCTTTGTCCTGTTGCTACTTCCTGCACAAATATCTTAGATGAGCCACCTTCGAAAGAAACATAAGCAATTTTACTTGCATCAGGCGAGAAAGTAGGTGACATAATTGGCTCGTCAGATTCTAACAATACATCTTGTTGCCCACCATCAAAATCAGCTAATACTAGCGTATAACTACGCTTATTTTCTTTTTTCTTCTCTCTTACATATGCAAGTTTACTAGTATATATCGCTTTTTTTCCTAGTATATACTCATGTGCTGCTTGTGCCATGAAGTGCCCAAGCGACCTTGCAGTATAATCTTCTATGGGTATGCATACTGCCTCTGCCTGATGCTTGCTTTGTGCTGCAGTACTCATTTTCATACATAGTTGCTGTTTTTTTTCCTCGAGTATTAGACTGTAATCTGCCTTATCATCGCTTTTAAGAATATCAAGCCTGTTGGTGTAACTAAGATCTTGCTTTAAGACCTCTAATACTTTATTTGTAAAAGGTTTGCTAGCAGCCACACTGGTAAGCTTGATTGGAATTGACCCTCTCTGCCCCTGTGTAAGATCTAAGTTCATAAGTGCAAGTGCAGGATTTGCAATAACTTGTATTAACAATATGCTACATATTTTTACAACTGAATACATATACATTCTCCTTTGACATATTGATAGCATATTTTTTTTGGCCTGACTATCTATACTTTATAATCAATTTTACTGCATGCCTATTGATGTTATACCAAGATAGTTATATATTCTGTGAGTCAGTATACTTAATGAAACTAGGATAACTGTGGCTAAGACTTACTTGTCTAATAACTCTAAAATACTCAGCGCTTACAGCGCTAGGTTACTTTTTGAAAATATTTTACTACGGGTTATTATTCAACCTCTTTACATGGCTACTAGTAATCTTGGCTATGTTTTTATGTATAGCTGCTTTAAAAACATTTTCAGTTTGCTGGTAGCATCATTACATTATCACTGGTCAAAAAATCCTCGATCTTTTCGGCTACTCACTCCTGCTGTATTAGCAACAGATCCTATCTTTAGAAAAATACTTGCCCGCGCAAACAAACAACCCTACCTGTACTCACTTTTTGAGTCTTTTATTGGTTTAATGCTTATGGGCTACTGCTTTTTACTTAGTACTATTGCATCATCGACATCGCTATCTTTTGGCGCACTGTCTCTGCTCTGGCTTGTACAAAAGTCTCCTAATACAAAAAAATCTCTAGCCGTTAAATCTGATAGCCTGTTATCAAGGTATTCTCAACATACAGCCAGCTCTACTGAGAGTTCAACCCAAGTCCAGCAGCCTGATTCGACTATAAAACTTAACCGTGGCTAGTATTATACTGTTTATTTTTACTACCAAAAAGCGTATGCTAATTAATAGTCAGGATTTGTATATCAATGGGTCAAACAAATTTTTTACCACTAACGTTAGTTGCACGTAAAGCTGATAGCAGAGTAAAGCATGCTATGGAGCATGTTATACAGTTTCTTGAAAGTAAAGCTATAGCATTTTTTGTTGATGAGAACTGTAACCATGAGTTGGCACTTGGCTGCACTCGCACTATCGCATTGGATCAGGTACGTTCTGGGCTGCTTGTAAGTGTTGGCGGAGATGGCAGCCTGTTACGCCTACTGTCTCATGCCTGCCTTTACGATATACCTGTTGTTGGAATTCATTGTGGCAATGTTGGCTTTTTAAGCGATATAACACTTGATAACCTTACTGATATATTAGCTATTGTTAATGGTGAATATGCTTTTGAGTCAAGGAGCTTATTGGGTGCAAGCTACCATTATCAAGGCCAACAGATTCAGCTGGGGCCTGCACTTAATGAGTTTAACATCAGTAGCGCTAAACCTGGAAGACTGATTCGCTACAGTTTATCTTTTCGTGATAATACAATAGCGCATCACCAAGCAGATGGGGTTATTGTTGCAACGCCAACAGGCTCTACTGCCTACGCTCTCTCTGCAGGTGGCCCTATATTGACACCTGCTATTGCTTGTAACTTAGTACTCCCAGTTTGCCCACATAAACTTAGCAGTCGTCCAATTATTTATCCAAATGATGTGCCTGCGGTAATACAGCTTAAAAATCTTGATGGTCAGTCGGCAGTGATAAACTTTGATGGTCATGAGGCCCAGGCATTAGAGACTGATTCTAAAATAAATATTTTCCTACATCAAAAAAAAGTTACGCTTAGTACATCCGCGTAATTATGATTTTTTTGTCACCTTACAAAACAAATTACATTGGGAGATTCCTCATCATGATCCAGGATATTATTATTGAAAACTTCGGTTTTATTCAGTATGAAAAATTAGATATTGCCAAAGGCTTCTGTGTTATTACTGGCGATACTGGTGCAGGGAAATCCATGCTACTCAATGCTGTTAGGTTTCTTTTTGGCGAACCGCTAGCGCAAGAGATGCGCGCAGCTAAACCGACACGTGTTTGCTGTAGAATTTCAGATGCGTTCTATCCTACCTTGATCAAAAAACTTGATGAAAAACTTAGCAGCCGCCTTGTCGACCCTAAGGATAAGCCACTTATTTTAGAGCGTATTTATAATAACAGCCGCACACAAAACTGCTTACAAGGTATTGCTATTAGTAAGGCTCAGCTAGCAGTAATCGCCGATAGTGTAGTGCATATTCATCAACAACATCAACACTTATCTTTTACCAACGCTAGTACACAAAGAGTGTATCTTGATAGCTTTGCACAACATGATGCTCAACTGACTGATACGGCTAAGGCATACACTTACTGGCAAAAATTAGTCAGCGAACAAACCCAGCTTATACGACAACTGGCTCATCTTGAAAATCCAGATCACTATAAATCCGTCATTGACGAATACTATCAACTTGGCCTTGATAGTATTGATCTTGAAAGATTGCACCAGCAACAAAAACAGTTGCAAAGCAGACAAGCTTTTACCCAAGATACACAACAAGTACTTGCCATGCTAGATGGCGAACACGATACAGCTATTCTCTCCACTGTCTTTAAAGCTATACAGAACTTATCTCAATATGGTAGCATATACCCAGAACTCGATTCTGTTTTAGCTTCTCTTAACGAGTCCTCCACTTTGCTTACCGATGCGCATGGACAACTTAGATCTCTAGCAGATAATGATTATACAGATGATGCCCAAGAGTATATTAATGTCGAGCAACAACTTTCTGATTATCACCAGTTTGCAAGAAAAAACCAACAACAACCTGAGCAATTAGCTGAATACATCCAATCTACGGAAGAAAATATTCTTAATTATAATCAGCTCACAGAAAAAATTGCGCAATTAGACAGTATTATTACGCAAGCACATAAAGAATTTTTGGAATATGCTAAAATACTGCATCAACATAGGGTAACAGCAGCAAAAGACCTATCACTGTCAATCACACAAAAACTTCCTGACCTTGGCTTAGTACAAGCACAGTTTGTGGCGGCTTGTGACTTTGACCCTGAAGACTCTCATATTTATGGCTGTGATAATGTAGTATTTAAATTTAGTGCCAATGATGGCCTTATACCTACAGCCCTAGATCGTTGTGCTTCTGGTGGTGAGCTTAGTAGACTTGTACTACTCTTAGAGCTTGTTTTACCACAAGACCCTCCTAAACTGATGGTTTTTGATGAAGCTGATGTTGGTGTAAGTGGCGCCACCGCTAGTCTAATAGGAAGTTTTTTACGTCAGAACTCCACTCATCGTCCAATCATTTGTATTACCCACTCGCCGCAAGTAGCTGCTAAAGCTAAATATCACTGGTATGTTAATAAGCAGCAAACCGCATCAGGCTGGCAATCTAAAGTTAATTTATTGAATAACGAGTCACATATACGCGCTGTTGCTGCCTTATTAGGAGGCATTGATATCACTGATGCCACCATGGCAAATGCTAAGCAATTATGTAATAGCGAATGAGGCTCTTGCAAGAGATAAGTCTCCTATGCTAGTCTTTTTCTTTTTAGATAGACTCTATTGAATATCCCTACCTCAGTACAACATGCTATGTGGCTATTTCGTGCTTGCGCCTACTTTCAAGCCGTTGGGTTTTTTTTCCTCGCTAGCTATCTTGCCTACGGCTACTTTAACACCCATGCAATCTTCACTGTTTTAGGCCTTATACTGTTGGCAAGCGTTGTTGTTGGCGCCTCATATTATATGGTTTATTTCTTTCTGATGCGCGGTAGCCGCTATGTCCGTAGTTTATTTTTTGTTATGGCCAGTTTATCAAGCCTGGCATTGATATATAATGGCTTTTTTGAAGGTCAAATATGGCTGGCTTTAGATAATGCATACAACGCGTGCGCGACACTTTATAACATCATATTGCTTTTGTTACATCAACTTAGCGCTATGATGCTGTATAATCCTGATGCAGATCAATACTTTAATCAATCTAAAGCAGTACTGAAAAAAAACAGATTTTCCCAATAATTGTGCTATACCTTAAATGAAGTTTTATTTGAGTGTATTACAATGACAGATCTTTTTGATGCTAAAAAAACCAATAGCTCCCCTTCTATATTTGCTGAAGGTATTAGCCTTTTTTTAAAGTATGGCCTTACCTCACTGGCAACTAGTGCCCTGGTATTAATTGCTCTTTTTGGCAATAACCCTGAACTGGGTGTTACTTTATCACAAAACCCTCTGCTTTTAGAAGTTACTAGCTTAAGTTTGCTAGGCTTGTCTTTTATTTACAGTACTTATAAAACTTTAAAAGAGCTGCATAATAAGCCTATACTTGCCCCAATAAAAAAAGAGGGCCTGGCTTCAGATACACTAAAGCAGCAGGAACACTCGCTAGAGTTAGATCGTGCCGAAGATATTAAACAATCATATAATCAGAATGACAACGATAACAGTAACGATAATTTGAAACCATAATCGCTTCAATAATTTTATAGTATTCTTTAGAATCGAATAGGTGGCTGCGGGTTGTCTTCGACCCATTTTCTTGCATTAGCAAATATACGTAACCATGGGCCATGCTCTTTACAGCTAGGGTCATTGAATGGTAATTGTGTTACTTGAAAGCCTCTTTCTGGCAAGCCTATTAATCCTGTTATTCTACCATCTGCACTACAAAAACCTGCTATTGCCTCTATTGATCCATTTGGATTGTAGGGATATGCTTCTGCAAGCTGTCCTGCTGTATCAACGTATTGCATGGCTATTTGTTTTTTGTAATCTTTGTTGTATTTTAATAATTCAGGATTGCGTAGATATAACTGACCGTTTTTATGCGCTATACACATAGGGATGATACTATCGTGCATGCCTTGTAGCATTATCGATTTAGTTTGCTTAGTTATTTTGCTCATTACCCATCTATTTTCCACCTTAAAACTTGCGTTTTCTTTCAGTGATGGCCAGTTTTCTGCTGTAGGAATAACCACTCTTAACTCACTAAGGATATGGGCTCCATCGCCAACCCCCAAGGTAAAAGTATATGGGCTATTAAAAAAATCAGTAAACATTGTTTTTAATTTGGGCTCACGTAAAATCTGCATGGCTACGACTCTTCCTGTCTTACCCACTTCTTGGTAGCTATGGCCGTTTGGAATAACTAGGCCAGTAAAAGATAATAGGTTCTCGTGATGATTGATAATATCAGCAAGCGAAAACTCAATGACTTTAAAGCCTACAGCAGTAAATGCAGCGGCTAGATTGCTGGCTCCTGTAGCTCCAGGCTCAACTAGCATACCAAGCTTTGGTTTATCATCCATTGCGCACCACTGCTGTTGTTGCATTGGTATATTGTTGTATTCTAGAGTGCTATCTTGTAATTCTAAAATTTCATGTTTTGTTTTGCCTCGCTCTTGCATTAATATGCGGCCATAGTGTTCCCAGCTTGCGTGTAGCAGGCTCTGTGATATTTTGAATACTTCCTGTTGATTAATACCCAGTGATAGATTTTTAGCAGCGGTTGTTGTCCCAATTATTTGCATACATTCTTTTAAACCTACCTGCTCTAGTACCGCGGTGAGCTGCGCCAGTGCATTATCACTTAAAATTAAGACTGCTCCCACACCTTCAGAGAATAGAAGCTCTTCTTGTTTGCCATGCTTATGTTCAAGCTTTATATCTAAACCTAACTCTCCAGCTATGATTAATTGGGCACAGGCTAAGAGTAAGCCTCCTTGACCAACTGGCTGGTAGGCATAGACTTCTTCATTCTCTGCCCAGGTATTTGCAATACTAAACCATTTTGCAACTTTTCCAAGGTCAATATCGGGTACTTTTTCACCTATTTTATCATGTACTCTATTAAATGTACTACCACCAAGTACAGCTTTATTAGCAGTTAAATTACACCATACGACTTTAGCTGATTCATGCTTTTTATCTAAAAATGCTGTTTTGTGGCATCTAACATCTGTAACCGCTGCTGTCAAATTAACTATACAGCTTGCTGGCATAAAGCTAGTAAATGATGATGCATCCTTATTATCAATTTTTACTGAATGCTTACTACTGATCTTAGTTTCAGTAATTTGGGCTATATTATTCTCTTTAATGGCTGTGTATGTACTGTTAATAACTTTTTCTAGATCTTGCATAGCACCTGGACATTCTTGTTCACATAGCCATTGAAACTCAAGCGCACAATCACTCATATCTAAAGTAACAGCTGCTGCACGCATAAAAGCATCTGCTATTGCAAGCTTTGCAGCTTTCATTGGATCCACACAGCTGGCTGTCAACCGCTCCGTCACCACTGCAAATTCACCTTCACAGCCAATAAAGCCGCTTCTTATTAAACCATAGCCGCCTATAGGCATCTGTTTTTTACCAATAAATGGACCTGAAACTACAAGCCCACCATTATAGGTATCATGCTCACGTAGTAAATACTTTTTACTGCCTAAAGAGTCACTCATTAAAAGCTTTACTAAGCCTCCTTCTATATCCTCAATACAGGCATCTTCTGTAGTGTATCTTGTAGCTTTTTGCCTTATGCTAGTCGGATGGTCTATTATGTTATCAGTGAGATAATGATGATTTATATCCATATAATAAGTGTCAAAAACATCGTCGTAGATTTGTAATCTAGGGGCATCTGTAACTCTACCTATAGTAGTATATGGACATTGCTCTCTATCGGCATAATGAAATAATTTCTGCATTTTACTTGCAGGGCAAATTATTAAATAGCGCTCTTGCATCTCACTTCCCCATAACTGGGTTGCTGTAAAGTTTTTTCGGATAGCATGAATATTTCTTAATTGTATATGGAAACCGTAACTTTGCTCTTTATCTGCTTTGAGAATGTATAGTAATGCCCTGGTAAGTCCACCTTCACCTAAAGCTTCTACTACACTAATTGGGTTATCCTCAAGTTCTGCACATGCATTAATAACATTCTGTGCTCGATTTTGCATATCTACTTGCGTAATATCTAATAAATCTATCCCTTTGTGATGCTCATGATCAAAACTTGTATTTAACGCACCTCCAGCTAATTTTGTCGCAACGTCACCCACATTCATTACCGGGCAGCCGAGAATAATGAGCTCATCACCTGGCTGTATACTTTTATCTATGTGATTTTTCTCATACACCTCACTGAGCACTTTGTTAAGTATGACTGGTTTATCAAGTCCAGGATTGTATACCTCATATCCTCTAGTACTAAATGCTCTGAAACATGCGGCAATTAACGGAATACCAACGGCATTAGCATAATGAGCATTACCCATATTAGCATCTATTAGGGTTTGCTTAGCACTTGCCATTGGCATATGCACATCTTCTTGGGCTTGCTTCTCTATACTCCCAACTGCAATTACAGCGATATGTGCTCTTGGTTTAGACCCAGAACCAACAGCTGAGGCTTGAGCTATTGCATAGCTGGTAGAAGTTGCACCGCTTTCAAATGGACAAGTATCAAGATCTTGGTGTAGCCTTACAAAGCTTGCTGTGTAGCTTTGTAGCTCTCTGACGTTGTACAAACCTGTCTCGAGACACCTGTAGTATGTTTTATATTGGTTACGCTTATAAATAGCACTATGTAGCTCTAATGCACTGATTATTTTACTACTGTTATTGGCCTCTTCTCTCAGCTTATCGAGATAGTTTTCATTTTTTTTACTCAAATACTCTAATCGATCTTGTATAGACATAGCATCAAAAAATGTTATCACCTCTAGGTCATAAGGATCCCTATTAATCTCATTGGTATAAAGATCAAATAACTCTTTAATAGTTGCATCAGATAGGCCAAGCTCTAACTGAGCATTTATGCTTTTTAAACTTTCAATACCCAAATCATTTAAATCAATGGGTACAGCTTCATGCGGTTCATTTATATAACTAAAAATACCGGCTAGAGATGATAAATTCGTTAGTATCCTGTGTGATGATTGATCATGCATATGCTTTACAATATCTTTTTTTTGCTCATCAGATAATACTTCATCATGTTCGAGGATGAAGCGATACTGTACGGCAACCATAATTGTTTTTATTTCCGGTATTTTACATTTTTTGGTGATATTTTGTAAGATGAAGCTCTCCTGGGTTTTTGTACCCTCTCTTGGTGCTATTAAAATATCTTTGCTTGCTTGCCAAAAATGCTTCGCATCTATATGCTTTGCACAGAGTAAACTCTGCGTATAACGCTTATTAAGTTCATCTAGCTTATCTTCCAACCAAATAAAGAAGCAACCATTTACTTCCATATCTTTAACTTTTGGATACATGGTTTGCACAGACTTTAGTAGAGAGGTCTTCTCATGGTCTGGCAAGAAGTTTTTTCTGACAAAAATTTCCATTCAACTCTGTTACAATATACATCCATTAGACATAGCATATTTACAGTATATTTGCAGAATATTTTTATTATTTAATGATAAGATTACTTTTGAGCTAGTAATAGCATCTCATTTCAGTTAATTACACAGCTATTTATTGATTTTTTATGATTAATTTATTAAAAAATAATTATTAGAATTGCATTAAAATGTCTTTTGTGTTAATATTACTTAAGTCATACGTAGAAAAAATATGTTAAATCTACTTCGTGATCGCAGCGAAAAATATAAGTGCCTTAGCATGTGTATCCTCATGTTTTTTACCATTCTGGGCTATAATATAATGCGCGGCATGAAAGAAGCCGTGTTGATTAACTTACCAGGCTCTGGTGCAGCGTACATTCCTTTTGTAAAGCTTTATGTTGTTCTACCTATTTCTTTTGTATTTGGCTTGTTTTATCTACAACTGCGGCAAAAATACGGAACTTTTCGCACCTACTATATAATAACGTCCATCTTCCTTGCTTACTTTTTCTTGTTTAACTTTGTTATAGTCCCAAATACTGCTAGTTTACACCCATCTGAAGAATGGATACTGTCTATGCAGGCGGCTTATCCTAATATAAGATTTGTTTTTGGTGTACTAGGCAATTGGTCTGGCTCTTTGTATTATGCATCTGGTGAGCTTTGGGGTACTTTCACCTTACTAATTCTTTACTGGCAAATTGCTAATGAAATGTTTAATACTGAGCAAGCAGGCAGAATCTACCCTATATTAACCTTTGCGTCTTCTGTTGCCATATATTTTGCATCCTATGTGTTGGACTATCTTAGCTCATGCAGCGGGGCACTTCATATGAGCACCTTAATAGTTGGCTCTCTTGGTTTACTAATGCTCGGCAGTGTCTATTGTATACATACCTGGTTTCATCCAGCTTCTGATGCCATACAGGCCACAAAGCCTAAAAAACTAAAGCCCCCTCTGATGGATTGTCTACATACAGTGACTACCCAGCCACATATTCTCTACCTCACCCTCTGCATCATTATATTTAGTATACTTACTAATATGTTCGAAGTTACAGTAAAAGAGCAAATGCATATCCTGCACCCAAACCAAAATGCATATTTAAACTTTATGAGCACATTCACTCGCTA
>MDTB01120373.1_pt1 | contig 10225 bp, 13 predicted proteins | sample 811161 | NCBI WGS metagenome assembly MDTB01 (sample SAMN05326650, study PRJNA326480) | marine metagenome | isolation source: seawater | place: Mediterranean Sea | collected 2009
CTATTATAAACTTGCCAACGCAGAAGCTATTACACTATCTGGTCAGGTTTCTATTCGTTGGATAGAAAACAAAATGAATGCATACCTAAACAAAATACTAAAAACGGAGGGTAAAGACTATGTTATTGCTAGTGATACTGACAGTATCTATCTCAACTTGGGTGATCTTGTCGATAGGGTATACGAGGGCAGAGAGAAGAATGTTAAAGGGATCGTTGATTTCCTTGACAAGGTGTGTGAGGTGGAATTTGAAAAATATATTTCTAATTCTTATCAAACGTTGGCCGACTATGTAAATGCTTATGATCAGAAGATGTTTATGAAGAGGGAGAACATTGCTGATCGTGGTATCTGGACTGCTAAGAAAAGATACATCTTGAATGTATGGGATAGTGAAGGTGTTCGATATGAAGAACCTAAACTCAAGATGATGGGTATTGAGGCGGTTAAATCTTCTACACCAGCACCTTGTCGTAAAATGATTAAAGACGCACTCAAGTTGATGATGAATGCAACTGAAGAAGATGTAATTGATTATATTGATGCTTGTCGTAAAGAATTTAAGACACTTCCACCAGAAGATATAGCATTTCCTCGAACTGCATCTGATGTTCGTAAGTATTCTGCATCTTCTACAATATATGCAAAAGGAACTCCTATACATATACGGGGTGCATTATTATTCAACCATTATGTCAAACAGAAAAAGTTGACTAATAAATATTCACTTATCGCTAATGGAGAGAAGGTCAAGTTTCTCTATCTTAAAAAACCGAATATTATACAAGAGAATGTATTATCATTTATTCAAGATTTTCCTCATGAACTTGGTCTTGACAAATACATCGATTATGACCTACAATTTGAGAAAAGTTTTGTAGAACCTCTCAAAGCAATTCTTGATGCCATAGGTTGGAACATCGAAAAAACTGTAAACTTAGAACTATTTTTTACCTAATGGATTTGCCTATTAACGACAAAGAACTTTCCACTATTATCAGTTCACTGACTTTGGGTGGGGATACTGCATTATATGAAAAACTTAAATTAATTAAAGATGTCAGAGATAATAATCCTGGCGGACCTTATAAAAAAATACTACGTGATACTTATGGAATGGTAATTTAATGGATTTTTTGAAAGAAATAGTAAAAGAAATAGGTGATGACTACACCCAACTCGCAGCAGACATCGACGAAACCGAAAAATTCATCGACACAGGATCATACATCTTTAATGCAGTGGTTAGCGGTTCCATTTATGGTGGTGTATCTGGTAATAAGATCACTGCTATCGCTGGTGAAAGCAGTACTGGAAAGACTTTTTTCTCACTCGCTGTGGTTAAAAACTTCCTTGATAATAATCCTGATGGTTATTGTCTTTACTTTGATACTGAAGCCGCAGTTAATAAAGGATTACTTGAGTCTAGAGGAATTGATCTGAAAAGACTTGTTGTTGTTAATGTGGTAACTATTGAAGAGTTTAGGGTTAAAGCACTTAGAGCAGTTGATATATATTTAAAGAGTTCTGAAGAAACTCGCAAACCTTGTATGTTTGTGTTAGACTCTTTAGGTATGCTTTCTACAGAGAAAGAAATACGAGATGCTTTGGATGATAAACAAGTGAGAGACATGACCAAATCTCAACTTGTAAAAGGTGCATTTCGTATGCTCACTTTAAAACTTGGTCAAGCAAATATTCCCCTTATAGTTACAAACCATACCTATGATGTCATCGGATCTTATGTCCCTACTAAAGAAATGGGAGGCGGCTCTGGTCTCAAATATGCGGCCTCTACAATCATTTATCTCAGCAAAAAAAAGGAAAAGAGTGAGAAAGAGGTTGTTGGAAACATTATTAAAGCTAAGACACATAAATCGAGACTCAGCAAAGAAAATAAAGAAGTAAATATACGTCTTTATTATGATGAACGAGGATTAGATCGCTATTATGGTCTCCTAGAATTAGGAGAACTTGGAGGAATGTGGAAAAATGTGGCTGGTAGATATGAAATGAATGGAAAAAAAGTATATGCTAAGGCAATACTTTCAGATCCAGAAACTTATTTTACCGATGATGTGATGCAAAAACTTGATACCATAGCAAAAAAAGAATTTTCTTATGGTTAAAGTATATGATAATACAATTCCTGATGAATTATGTAAAATATTAATAAAGTTATTTGAAGATAATATAAAACACCAAGAATATTTTAATGAAGATAGTTGTCCTTGTTTTACTCAAGTTAATATTAACAAAATATCTTTAAAGATTGTTAATAATTTAATACCTTATCTTGCAGATGTATATCGAAGATATCGAAAAGACACTAAAAATTATTATTCACCACCCATGAAGGAGTTGGAGGAATTTAGAATTAAAAGATATAATACTAGTGGTGATGAAAGATTTGATAAACATGTTGATGTGAATGATATTGCATCATCGATTAGAGCAGTTGCATTTTTATTTTATTTAAACTCAAATAATGGAAATACCATTTTTCCTAATCATGAGTTGAATATTAAACCAGAATGTGGTAGAGTGGTTGTGTTCCCACCTACTTGGGAATATCCACATGCAGGTCTTCCACCTTCAAATAATTCAAAATATATTTTGAGCACTTATATACATTATGGAAAGAATTGAGACTACTATTCTCAGAAACTTAATTTATAATGAAGAATATTCTAGAAAGGTAATTCCTTTTATTAAATCAGAATATTTTGAACAACGATCTGAAAAGGTGATCTTTGAAGAGATAACTCAATTTATTGTAAAATATGGTTCTTCTATTACTATTGAAGCTCTAAACATAGAGACTGAAAATAGAACAGATCTTAATGAGGAAGAAGTAAAGCAAGTTAGAGAAATTAATAATTCTTTTGTTGATTCTGTTGTAGAAAATCAATGGTTGATTGATTCTACTGAGAAATGGTGTAGAGATCGTGCTATATATTTGGCACTGATGGAATCTATTGCACTAGCAGATGGACAGGATGACACTAAAGGAAGGGATTCTATTCCTAGTATTTTGTCTGATGCTTTATCTGTGTCTTTCGATAATCATATAGGTCATGATTATTTAAATGATTATGAGGAAAGATATGAGACATACCATAGGAAGGAGGATAAGATCCCATTCGATCTTGAATACTTTGATAAAGTTACGAAGGGTGGTCTCCCTAATAAAACACTCAATATTGCTCTTGCTGGCACTGGTGTTGGTAAGTCTTTATTCATGTGCCACATGGCTAGCAGTGTCTTACTCCAAGGAAAAAATGTATTATATATCACTCTCGAAATGGCAGAGGAAAAGATTGCAGAGAGGATTGATGCCAACTTACTTAATGTCAATATACAAAATATAACAGATTTGCCCAAACCTATGTTTGACAGTAAGGTTAATAATCTTGCTAAGAAAACACAGGGAACATTAATTATAAAGGAGTATCCAACAGCGTCAGCACACTCAGGACATTTCAAAGCATTACTTAATGAATTAGCATTGAAAAAATCATTTAGACCTGATATAATATTTGTAGATTATTTAAACATATGTGCTTCATCCAGATACAAGGCAGGTAGTAATGTTAACTCTTACTCATACATCAAAGCAATTGCGGAAGAACTTAGGGGGTTGGCTGTCGAAAGTAATCTACCAATCGTTAGTGCTACTCAAACCACTCGATCTGGTTTCGGGTCTAGTGATATTGACCTTACTGATACCTCTGAGTCATTTGGTCTTCCTGCAACTGCTGACCTTATGTTTGCTCTCATATCTACTGAGGAATTGGAAAGTCTCAATCAGATAATGGTTAAACAATTAAAGAATAGATATAATGATCCTACTATTTTCAAAAGATTTATTGTGGGTATTGATCGTGCAAAAATGAGATTATATGATGTAGAACAATCTGCACAAGATGATATTATTGACAGTGGGAAAGAAGAGGAGTATAATAGTGAAGAGAAAAAACCTAAAAAATCTTTTGGTGATTTTAAATTTTGATAGTTGAGAGAGTAAAATGGTTTAGTGCCACTGTAATTCTGATTGCTATGGTTTTTCATGTCATGGGTTGGACTCCTTGGAATAGTATTCTACAAATGATAGGTGCTGCTGGTTGGGTTTATGTTGGTTTTAAAATGGGTGAACGTGCGATCATCTTAAACTTTCTCCCTCAATTTTTTATTATAATTCCTGGTTTGATTGTTCTTTATATGCAAAAAAAATTCTAATGACAAAACAAATAGATACTCAAAAATATATTGAGTTTGTAAATGCTGTTACTTCTGAAGAGAGTAAGTATGGTGGCCATTTTCAAGATCGTTTAAGAGAGTTATACTCTAAAGATTTTAATACTCATAGAGCATTAACTGCTGCACTCGGACTATGTGCTGAGTCAGGTGAGTTTACAGAAATTGTTAAGAAGATTGTCTTTCAAGGTAAACCAGTTACTAAAGAAAATCTATTTCATATGAAACGTGAACTAGGTGACATCATGTGGTATTTTATCCAAGCATGTATTCTTTTAGACACTACACCAGAAGAGATCATTGAAATGAATGTAGAGAAGTTGAAGAGTAGATATCCTGGTGGAGAGTTTGATGTTCACTTTTCAGAGAACCGTAAAGAAGGTGATTTGTAAATAAAATGAATCTTGAAACCAAATTAGTTTTTGCACTGGAACACGTTGCACATCTTGAAGATCTTATAGTAGATAATGAGTGGGAAATGTATTTAACACAAAGTATTTCAACTATAAAATATGAATTTCAAAGACAACTAGAATTAGAACAACAACGAAAAATAAATGAAAAATTTATTTAAGAATGCTAAATTAAAAAGATTATTATCTAAATTATTTCCAGGTAAAAAAATAACTATAATAGATAATAAAGATGGCTCACAAACTATTCTTATATTATAAGAGTTAAACAATTGGAAAAGATGTACATATATAATATAGAGTATCAAATATTACTATGAGAGAACAACTAATTAAAGCACTTTTAGCACATGCACAAGGAGACATTCAGAAACATGTTGCGAATGTTGAGGTTTATTTAACTAATCCTGCAGGTATTGGTGAGCACTCTAATATAGTAGAGGCAATCGAACAAGAATTAAATGAGATCGCTAAGTATCAAGATCAGATAGAAGTAATAAATAAATACTTCAAAAAGTAATATATGGCAGTCATATCTCAAAATTTATATTCAAAATCTGTGGGGGTTATTAATAATAATCTTTACGATTTTGGTATTTCTATAGATGATAAAAAAACAAAAGGATCTTACATATATCTTGAATGTGAGGAAGATAGATCTGATACAAGATCTTCACTTGAAATGGAACTTGAAAATATTTCGGGTATAACGTGCAGTAGAAAATATATTAAATCCAGATCCTCAATGGATATGACAGAGATTAGTGGTTTTGGTGATAATTTATTTTTAGTATATAAAGATAGAAAGGGTGGTATGAAAGAAACCACTTTAAACGCATCTATAACAGAATTATTTCCTGCCATAGCATTTGAAAAAAAAATTAGTCCTACACTACTCACTGATAAATTTTATAATAAAATAGTTGCTGCTCATGATCCAAAATTAAATGTATATAAAAATAAAATTGCATCTGATGCGGGTAAAGACACAATAGATAGAGCAAGTTCATCATCAAAATTTGATGACAAAGTAGAAAATGCAAAAGCAATTACAAGATTTTTAATAGAAGAAAATAAAAGAAAAAAAATTAATAAAGTTGTTTGGGGATATCGTAATAATACAAAACCAACTGGAGTTGCTCCAAATCATAAAGGAGATGTATTTCTCGTATTTGATGATGGTAATATCTTAGGTGTTTCGTTGAAAGCAGGGTCTGCATCATCAGCAGAACCACAATTTAATAGTTATGTTAGACCCATATTTACCTCTTTTAAAAAACTACCAGACTTTGCAAAACTTCAGAAAACATCCTATAAAACTTCTTATAAGGGTATCCCAAACATACCTAAAGAAAGCATGTATGGTAAACCACAAATGACTAAAGTTGTTGGAGCATTTGAAAATAATAATACTAAAAGATATGAAGTATTGTATGATGAGCAACTTAAATTTGTTAGACAGTATCTTTGCGATATGATGAATGAATATCCAAAAAAAGCAAAACAATGGTTACTTAAAGAAGTTGCTAAGGAACAAGAGGATGTTCCTTTAATAGTTGTAAAGGCATCAAATGATACTACTAAAATTATTGATGATGAGAACGTGATAAAAGATTGTGTTCAGACTTCTAAAAAATCAAATGGTATAAAAGCATATCCATCAAAAACATCTAAGCAAAATTGGCATATTGATTTGACTTGTAAAACACATACAACTACTTTAAATTTTTCAATTAGAACTAATAAAACTGGAATAAATCATAAGTTAGGCCAATATATAAACCTTGCTGTTAAGTTTAACGGACTTAAAAAAAAATGAACTCAGAAATACTAACTCTTATAAAGAGTTTTGAACCTGATTCAAAAAATCCTAAAGAAAGGTATTCTGAGTTTTTGTATTATTGTTATTATAATCTTGATAAAATGATAAATAATTATAAGTTTAAAGATTTTGATAGGGAATTACTTATCAAATATATTCTTGTACATAAGAAAGAGATAACTATACAATTATCCAAATGAAATCATTCTTACAATTTTTATCTGAATCCACAGCAGTTCAGCAAGCCACACGTATGGGTTTGACTGGTGATGGTCATGGTGGATGGTATGATAAAAATGGTGAGTTTGTAGCAAAGACAGAGAAGGGTGTATTAAAATTTTATAATAAAAGACAGAAAATTGGACAGCAAGATCCTAGACAATCTGATAAAGAAAAGAATTTATCACAGACAACATCAGCACAATCACAACAACAGGTAGAACCACAACAACCTGTATCACAGAATGATGATCCAGAAGGCCCAGTAGAACCAGATAAATTAACACCACCTCAAGTTGAAAAAACAAAAGGAACTCTTACCATTGCTTTTGGTAGATTTAATCCACCCACAACAGGACATGAAAAATTATTAGATACTGTTGCTAAATCTTCAGACGATGGGGATTATGTTATTGTTCCATCAAGGAGTCAGGATAAGAAAAAAAATCCACTAGATGCAGATCAGAAAGTTGGTGTTATGAGATCAATGTTCCCTAATCATAGTGAGAAGATTGTTAATGATCCTGCCAATAAAACCATCTTTGATGTATTAAAGAAGGCTCATAATGATGGTTACACAAATGTAAGATTAGTGGTTGGATCTGATAGACAAAAAGAATTTGATAAATTGACTAATAATTATAATGGATTGCAATATGATTTTGATCAGGTAGAAGTTCGTTCTGCTGGTGATAGAGATCCTGATGGTGATGGTGTAGAAGGAATGTCTGCATCAAAGCAGAGAAAGTATGCTGCAGAAAATGATTTTAATAATTTCTTGAAGGGTGTTCCTACTGCCATGAATAGAAAATTAGCAAAGGATTTATTTAATAATATTCGTTCTGGTATGAATATTAAAGAAGGTTGGAACTTATGGGAAATTGCTCCTATATTTGATTGGAAAAATCTTCGTGAGAATTATGTAAACCAAAATATCTATAAAGTTGGGCAATTAGTTGAAAACCTTAATACAGGATTTATTGGTAAGATTATTCGTAGAGGTGCTAATTATTTAATCTGTGTTACCGAAGATAAAATTATGTTTAAATCTTGGATAAAAGATGTAACTGAATCAGTTGTTAATGGAACCACTAAATCTGGTGTTCCAGCAGATCAAAGAGAAGTTGGAACTGATTCACTATTAAATTATACTAAGTCAATGGTACCTGGAAGTGAGTGGGGAAAACATTTCATAAATAAGTATAGAAAAAAGTAAGTAATTCTTGGTTTTAAAATGAGTAAGAATATTGTTGAGGAAAATCCTGTACAACAGTCTAGTACACCATCCCAACCACAAGGTCAAGGTGCCACTGGTGGTCAAGATAAAATTAGAAAACAGGCTCGTCAACTTGCATATGACGTGAGATATAAAGTAAAGCAAGGATTTAAGGATGGCCAAAAGACTGATCCTGCGTCTTTAAAGAGAGCATATGCAACTCAACTTGGTAAGTCACCTGCACCAGGCCCTGTTAAATTACTTGCTAAAAAGATGCTTATTGGTGAGGAATATGATTTTGTAGATATTTCTGAAACTGTAGATAATGTTATTTCTAATGCCGTTAAAAGAATTTTTACTAAGGTAACTAATCTTGAAGATGCTGATGGAAATCTTGCATTTGAAGTTACTGATGTTGTTAGTGAGGAAATTGGAGAGAGAAAATATAAAGTTAGAGTAAAAGATAAAAAGAGTGGTAAGTCATATGTTCGTATGGCAAACCGTTCCAAAATTTCTGAGTTAAGAAAAAATCCTAATATTGCTTCTGTAGAAATGACTGGATATGGTTCTCCATATGAAGGTGAGAAGAAGAAAGGTTCTGATACTGCTGCAGTAAAATCAGGTAAAGGTTTATCTGCGAAAGATTATGATGGTGATGGTAAGAAAGAAACACCAGAGGCAGAATATAAAGGTTCTAAAGATAAGGCAATTAAGAAAGCACTTACTAAAGAACATCATCAGAAAGATGCTAATGGTAAAGTTATAGAACATGGTGATGGTACACCAAGTTCTGTTGATGAAGCATTTATTGATGAAGTTAAGGATACTGATATTGATAATAATACTAAAAAAGTTGATGTGATGAAAGGTAAAAACAAAATTAATATTAACCCTAATCAATCAGAACAAGTCGAGACAATGGAAAAACCAAAGGAAGATTCTAAGGAAAAGAGAGTTAGACTGATGAAGCGTATGATTTTACAGAAAAAAATGCAAGCTGTAAGATCTGGTGCTGGTGCTGACATTGTTGCACATAATGAATTAAAAGGTAAGGTAGTTAATGAGAAGAAAGCTGCCAAAGACTATGATGGTGATGGTAAAATTGAATCAGGAACCGATGAATACATGGGATCTAAAGATAAGGCAATTAAAAAGGCGATGGGTAAAAAACATGATTGTGCATCTAAAGTAAAGCATGAAGAATATGGTATTGGTAATCCTGTAAAAGGAATGCACGATCTTGATGAGAGTGGAGACGTAGCACATTATGATGTGCTATTTGATCATGGTGTTGAGAAAAATGTTCCTGTTACTTCTTTAGAAATTTTGGAAGAAGGTATGCATGAGCATGTTATTCAGGGTGATGTTATTGAACAAAAGAAACCAAAAAATTGTGGTTGCGGTCAAGATCCTTGCATAACTTATGGTAAAAAGGATATGGGCGATACTATTGAAGAAGATGCTGCTAGAGTTTCGGACAAAGCATATGATCGAGCAAAAACATTAGCTAGAGCAAGGCATAATAGAAAGGATCGTGGAGGTGTTGGTAAGAATGAAAGAGCAGGTTATAACTTATCAAGATCACAGTCAAGTCGTAATACCGATACTGCTACTCAGGGAGGTCCTCAAACAGGTGGTGGTCCTAAGTCATTTGGATATGCTAGAAACAAGAGCAATCCTGTAAAATCCAAGAGTGGTTATGATTCTGGTGGTCAAGGACATCAAAAAAAGGCAGATACAAAGGTCACTACTAAGAAGGATGGAAAGACACCTTTAAAGACACCTCGTTATAAGTATTCCACAAAACAAAGAGATGATATGGGTTTCCAAGGAAGAATGGACAAGAGAGATCCTAAAAAGAATCCAAAGCATACTGCTAATACACAAAAAGAAGCATATGTTACAAATCAGATCAGAAAACAAGATCTTGATTCTATGAGAGATAAAATTCGTTCTATATTAGAGAATGAATATAAAGATAGAGATCCTAAAACTGGTGAGACTGATAGTAAACCATCGGGTAGTGTAGAATTTGATGGTGGAACAGTTATTAACCCTATTGGAGATCCAAGAGAAATGCCCACGGCAATTAATCTTGTTAAAAATAAATTAAGAGCAAGAGGTATGAAAATATAATGAAAACCTTTAAACAATTTGTAAGTGAAGAAGGTTATGATGTCGCAAGAGATCAAGGAAAAGTAAGACCATCTAAGGATAAGAAAGATGCGACTACAATGCCACCAAGTAAAGAAATGATGAAGACACAGAAGGTAAACAAAGGTCCTTCTGCTTTTGATC
>MDTB01145831.1_pt1 | contig 10225 bp, 5 predicted proteins | sample 811161 | NCBI WGS metagenome assembly MDTB01 (sample SAMN05326650, study PRJNA326480) | marine metagenome | isolation source: seawater | place: Mediterranean Sea | collected 2009
GAAGATTGGGAATACAAGGATTCATGGGCTTATAAAGTTGATGGATTATGGACTTATGGTGGAGTAGATTGTACTGATCCAGCTTCTGGAGAATCTACAACTACAACTTGTGATTCAGGTTGTCCTTATCCATTCGCTTTCTGTGATAATAGTGATGAGGTTATAGCATTCTTAGGTTCAGGAAACTGGAGAGTTCAGGCTGAAGCAGAAGGACACATGGGTGTAGGTGGCGGAGGATCCTGGTGGGCTGAATGGTGGAATGCTCCTGTATGGGATAAGTCTTACACAGGTCTTTACGATGATGGTTGGAGTTTCTCTGCAGAAGGTGTTATGACTCATGATACTGGTGATGATGGAGCAATCTTTGGTAAGAAAGATGCTATTGATGCTGCATGGCCAGATAACACTCCTTATGATGCAGAAGTTGATCCAGTTACTGGTGAAAACAATGGTGAATACTTCAACTACTTGTTAGAAGATTATACAGACACTTATACTGTAGATACATCGGGAGACTATGACACTGTTACTCTAGGAAGTAATGGTACTATAGGATTCCATACCGCAACTACAGCTCAAGAATATCAAATTCTTGAGACAGGTGATGGTTATGTATACTTCAGAAATGTAGGAGTTGATGGTAATTCGTGGTACAACAAAATGACCACAGCAGATTATTTATCTACTAATGATTCACAAATACTTGATATGAGAATTTATCCAAATCCAGTAGACGGTAACTTTGTTACGATTTTGTCTCCTGTAAATGGAATAAAAGACATTCAAATATTTGATCTTAATGGTAGAGTGGTAATTGATACTGCTATCAATAATAACACGTTAGATGTTAGTTCAATCAATAGTGGATTCTATATGATTAAAGTAACAATTGATGGACAAAGTAAGATTTCTAAACTAGTTGTTAGATAATCTTATGTAGTTATTCAACTAACCATGAAAAAAGGCACTCAATTTTTTGAGTGCCTTTTTTTTATATTTAAATTCGTATTAGATATAGTAATTGTTTTTTTGATATGGTTAATATAATAAGACTTGTTATTTTAGTTTTCATTTTTAATAACCACTTATTTTCACAACAACAAGATTCAAAAGTAATTATGGGAAGCTGTCTTAGCAGCTTTGATTTAAATAATAAGAAGGAGAATTTATTTTTAAAAGATTTTAAATATTTAACACTCCCCAATGAATCTAAACAAAATGTTATTCATCCTAGACCTAAAGTTTGGAGATGGGATAGGCCTGATGAGTTGATTAGTTTTGCTGAAAAAAATAATATTTTAGTAAGATTACATGGACCTATTAGTCCTCAATGTTCCAAGTGGGCTAAGGATGATAATAGAACCATTAATGAACTTGAAAATAACTTAACTGAATTTTTAACTGCTTCATGTATTAGATATAATGACAGTCCTAATGTAGTATGGATGGATGTTGTAAATGAAACTATTCTTACTAATGGCGATTGGTTTGGACCTAAACCTGGTAATGATAAATGGGAAAACCCTTGGCTACAACTTGGTTTAGACAATAATGGTTATCCTAATTATATTGTTAAGGCATTTGAAATAGCAACAAATCATGCCACCAACAAAAAACTAATATTTAATCAAAATGGAGGAATGCAGAAGGAAATGTGGGATAAAGTTAAAAGAACAATTTTGTATCTAAAATCTAAAGGACTTAAAGTAGATGGTATAGGATGGCAAGGTCATCTTAAATTAGGCCAATCTACATATGATTTTGTAGATGATTTTAAAAACCAAATAAAAGAGCTTTCTAATCTAATTGATTGGGCTCATAACAATGATTTAGAATTCCATATAACTGAACTAGACTATTTTATTAAGGAGGGTGAAAATCTAGAACTAGAACTAGAAAAACAATATAATATTTATAATGAAATTATAGAGTTATTAGATGAAAAAGCAAAAAATGGGGTAGTAGCTTTAAACTTTTGGGATCTAGGCGTTAGATATAAGAATGATAAAGGTATGTTTTATTCAATATATGATAAAGATTTAATGCCATCAGCAGTATATCAGCTAATAAATTAATTAACTCTTCCTGGCTCTCTTGTGTTTTGCCCTATTCTCCCTGTGGCATTATCACCCATATCAGTTCTAGCACTTTCTGCCAACTCTTTTAATTCTTTAGTGATTTTTGGGTATTTTTTTATTACGTTATATCTTTCTCCAGGATCTCGCCTTAAATTATACAACTCATAATCTAATTTCAATTTTGAATAATTCCCTTTATGCCCATCCATTCCAGGCATTACATTTTCATATGATCTAGATTCATGTGGTAAAATAAGCTTCCAATGATCTTTTCTAACAGCCTCCAAACTATTTGTTTTGTAGTAATAAAAGAAATGATCTCTAGCTGTAGTCTTTTTTCCCTTTAATATATCTAAGATACTAACACCATCTATCTTGTGATTTGGTAATTTTCCCTTTACAATCTTTGTAATGGTAGGAAGTATATCTATCGAGGCTGCTAATTTGTTAGATATGGTAGATTTTTTTATAGCCTTAGGCCAAGAAATAATTGTTGGAACTCTCTGGCCACCTTCAAAAACAGTTCCTTTTCCTTCTCTTAGTCCTGCTGTATTTCCAGCGTGATTACCAAAGTTTAACCATGGTCCATTATCGCTAGTGAAAATTATCATGGTATTTTCAAGTATATCATTTTTTCTAAGTGCTTTAACAATTTCTCCTAAAGACCAGTCAAGTTCCATTATCACATCTCCATATAAACCTTGCTTACTTTTTCCTTTAAACTTTTTAGATGCAGCAATTGGCACATGAGGCATTGAATGAGGTACATAAAGGAAGAAAGGCTTTTTAGCATTCTTATTTATAAATTCAACAGACTTTTTAGTGTAAGCTGTGGTGAGTTCAGCTTGATCCTCTAAAGTTCTTACCTCAGCTACTTTATTAAAATTCTCAATTATAGGAAGTTGTGGATAATTTTTCTTTCTCCAATCATTATCATTTTCAATCTGGTTTCCATCAAAATCAACAGGCCACATATCATTAGAATAGGGAATTCCATAGTAATAATCAAAACCATGATTTAAGGGTAGAAATTCTTTTTGGTAGCCTAGATGCCATTTCCCTATAACAGCTGTTTTGTAATTCTTCTCTTTTAATATTTCAGCAATAGTTTTTTCTGATGTATTTAATCCAATTTTAGATTGTGGGAAAAGTGCTCCATGTATTCCAATTCTGTTAGGGTAAGTTCCAGTTAAGAGACCTGCTCTAGAAGCACTACACACTGCTTGTGCTGAATAAAAATTTGTAAATAGCATTCCATTATCAGCTAGATTATTAATGTTAGGGGTATAATAATCAATTGCACCAAAGCTTTCAATATCCCCATAACCCATGTCATCTAATAATATAATTACAATATTTGGATCTTCTTCAGAATAGCTATTCTGATAGCTAAATATTATAAGAAGCAGAAATAGTAAATACTTATTCATTGTATACTCTTTTTATTCTAAGCCTTGTCATTTTTCTCATATCTTCTAAAGGCATATCATCTTTATATTCAGTTTGCAGCTCTTTTAATCTAATTTTTAAGTCCAATACAACCTCCTTATATTCATCTAAATCATATAAGTTATTTAGCTCATCTTTATCATTTTTTAAATCAAATAACTCCCACTGATCCATATTAAAATAATAATGAATTAGTTTATAATTTCCATTACTCACACCATAGTGTGGTTGAACCTTATGCCAAAAAGGATATTCATAATAGTGATAATAAATAGCATCTCTTTTTATATACTTATCTCCATAGAGCTGATTTTTAAAACTAACCCCTTGAATATCTTCTGGAACTTCAATTCCAGCAATATCTAAAAGGGTAGGAGCAAAATCTACATTAACAATAAGATTATCATTTACACTACCTGATTTAATCTTTTCAGGATATTTAACCATAAATGGCATTCTAAATGATGGTTCATACATCCATCGCTTATCAAACCATCCATGCTCACCTAAATAAAATCCTTGATCAGAAGTATAAACTACAACGGTATTTTTTTCAAGATTGTTTTCTTTTAGGTATTCTAGCATTTTTCCTACAGCATCGTCAACTCCAACAACGCATCTTAAATAATCTTTAATGTATCTCTGATATTTCCACTTTTTTAATTCTTCCCCTTGAAGAGTATCATTGGGTGTCCAAAATTCTCCTGAATTTCCAAATCTATTCCATTTTCCTAATTCTTTTTTTGATAATCCTTCTGGAGGAGTTAATTTTAAGTCTTTCCTATTCATGTGGTTTTCTATCTCTAACATATTTTCAGAAGCTGCTTTTCTACCTGCATAATCATCATTAAAACTCTCAGGATAAGGAAGATCATAATCGCTGTAAAGTTCTTTAAATTTAGGGTCAGGACTCCATGGCCTATGAGGAGCTTTAAATTGATACATCAGCATAAAAGGCTTTGATTTATCTCTTTTTTTAGAGATCCAGTTTATTGCATCATGAGCTACCTGAGCAGTTGAGTGTCTTGAATTTTCTAATATAGTATCCTTTCCATTTTCAACAAATACAGTATTAAAGTAAGTTCCTTGTCCGCCTTGGTTAACCATAACCTTTGAATAATCAAATCCGGTTGGCGCTGTTCCTAGGTGCCATTTTCCAATGACAGCAGTTTGATAGCCTGATTTTTGAAATAGCTTTGGAAAAGTTTGCTGAGTACCATCAAAATCTCCACCACCTTCATTTTTAAAAAACCCATTAATATGACTGTATTTCCCAGTTAATATTGCTGCTCTGCTAGGTCCACAAATGCTATTGGTATTATAAGTAGCATTCATAATCATTCCTTCATTAGCAATTTTATCAATATTAGGAGTATTTATATGACCTGATAGCCAATCATTATATGAACTAATTGCACTTACTGCGTGATCATCGGCCATAATAAATACAATATTTGGTCTGTTAGATTCTTTACTACCCATATTTAAGCAACTATAGTTTAGTGTAAGAATTAATATATATAATATATTGGTGAGCTTAATTTTCATCTTTTTAATGGTTATATTATTGATAATTAAGTGGTTAAATATTTTGGATTGTTCTCTATTCAAAAAATCTTTATATTTAGTACAAATTAACTGTAAAATCTATTTTTTAAAAAATAGATTTTTTTTATAAAAGTTAATTTAACAATTAAATTAATAAACTAAAAATTATGAATCTAGCAAAAAAGTTATTACTACTATTATTCTTGTTTCCTGTCATTATTTTTTCTCAATCTAAGACGGTTACAGGTAGTGTATTAGATGATCAAGGAATGCCTTTGCCAGGTGTGTCAATTCAGGTTAAAAACTCTACAAGTCTTGGTGCAGTTACTGATTTTGATGGAGAATTTTCAATTTTTATTCCATCGGATCAAGATAAAACATTGGTTTTTTCTTATGTAGGTTTTTACACGCAGCAAGTAGATGTTTCATTAATTAATAATGTTAATATCTCAATGGAAACTGACACAACTGTATTAGAAGAGGTTGTTGTAGTTGGATATGGTACAGTTTTAAAAAAGGATCTTACAGGTTCTATAGCTTCTGTAAAAGTCGATGAAACTTCAGCTAGACAGGCAAATACTGTAGATAATTTATTGCAGGGTAGAGTAGCAGGAGTTCAGGTTACTGGAAACCTAGCTAATCCTAATGCTGGTGTTTCTGTGAAGATTAGAGGAAGCAATAGTCTAAGAGGAAATAATGACCCATTGTATGTTATCGATGGAATTATTGTATCCTCAGCTTCTGAAGATGCTACTGTTGCATTAGATGGAAACTCTCTTCAAGTCAATCAAAACGGACTAAATGGTATAAACCCAAGAGATATTGAAAGTATTGAGGTGCTAAAAGATGCTTCAGCTACTGCAATATATGGATCAAGAGGAGCAAATGGAGTAATTATTATAACTACAAAGAAAGGTACATCAGGTGAAGCAGAAATAAAAACTTATACCACTACAACAGCATCAACAGTTTCAAAGAGAATGGATATGCTTGATGGTGTTGGTTATGCGCTTTATAGAAATGAACTTAATAATTCAAATCAGCTGTTATATCATACAGAAGATGGTCAAGTTTATTCTATGGATGCAGCTGGCAATATAGCTGAGAATCCAATGCAGATTCGTAATTGGCATGATGAAATATACAGGCAAGGTATAAGTCAAAATACAGGAATGACAATAAGTGGAGGAGATGATAAAGGTAATTATTATATGTCTGCAGATTATTTAGATCATCAAGGTACAGTTTTAGGATCAAGTTATAGAAAAGGGGATGTAAGATTTAATTTTAATCGTGATCTAAATGAAAATTTAAGAATTGAAGCTAGAGTAAATGCTTTTAAAGCTAAAGGAGATTTTGCTCAAGATGGCGATAGAGCAGCTGGAAGTAGAAGTTTTACCAGAACAGTGAATGCCTTTAGACCCTTAACGGCTGCGATTCCTGAAGATGATTTAAATGATTCTGAAGATGCATATATTTCAAATCCTTTAAAGTGGATATATGATTATGATGATATTTCTAATGAGACAAGATATTTTGGAAATATGAGACTTACATATAAGCTTCCAGTTCAAGGATTAAAATATAGTGTAAGAATTGGAGGTAATAATAGAACTAAAGAGAGAAGAAGATGGTCAGGGCCTTCTACATGGACAGGAAGCTTTACTAATGGTCAATTAAATATTTCAGAGGTTAATGCTAGTTCATATCAAATAAACAATCTTCTTAGTTATTATAAAGGAAATAGTAGACATAGGGTAAATGCTGTAATAGGTATCACATACGATGTTAGAAAATCAGTTAATGATTTTTATAGTGTTGAAGATTTTTCAACATATCAATTCACATATACCAATCCATTTTATGGTCAATTAGTTGCCCAGCCTCTTAGGACATTAGAATCAAAAACTCAGCTATTATCTTATTTAGGAAGGGTTAATTATACTTTAATGAATAAATATGTTTTTACTTTTAGTTTTAGAGCTGATGGTTCATCTAAATTCTCAGATGAAAATAGATACAGTTATTTCCCATCTGCTGCATTTGCTTGGAGGGCTGAGCAAGAAGATTTTATTTCTAATTTAAATTTATTTGAAGAGCTTAAGATCAGATTAGGTTGGGGTAGAATTGGAAATCAAGCTATTAGGGCATATCAGACTTTTGCAAATTATGGCCCTGAATTAGTTGCAGTTCCTGGAGACGGAGTTGCAATAGGATTCGTTCCGCTAAATATTGCAAATGAAAATTTAAAATGGGAAACTACAGAGCAATTAAATTTTGGTGCTGATTTTAAATTCGATTTTTTACCTATTAGTGGATCAATAGATGTGTATAATAAGAAAACTAAGGATTTATTGCAATTACCACCACTACCGCCGTCTACAGGATTTTCAAACTTAAATGGAGCAGCTTTTTATACAAATAGGGGTGCTTTAGAAAATAAAGGATTAGAAATTGCCGCAGTTTATCAAATTGTAGATACAGACGATCTTAATTTTTCAATAGGAGGGAATATAGCATTTAACAAAAGTAAAATAGGTGATCTTGGTATTGCACTATCAGAAATATATATGTCTAATGGTGTGCTTGAAGACAGGTCATTTTATTTAGGAACTCCAGTTTCAACAGGCACATATTTTAAATACCCTTCTAATATATTTATTGAAGGTGAGGAGCCAGGTCTTTTCTATGGTTATGCTACTGATGGGATTTATCAGTCTACTGATGTAATATCTGTTGATAATGCTCAGCCTGGAGATATTAGAATAATTGACCAAAATGGTGATGGAGTAATTAATGCATTTGACAGAACAATAATTGGTAACCCAAATCCAGATTATGTATATGGTATAAACCTAAACTTAAATTATAAAAACTGGTCTTTAAGCGCACTTGTTAATGGTGTTGAAGGAAATGATATAGCAAATGGTATGCAATTAGACTTAGGTGTTGCAGAGGGAACTTATAGTAATGTCTTAAGTGATGCTTATTATAATGCATGGAGACCAGATGCAGAGAATAATTTATTTCCTAGACTTGGATATACTGGAAACAACAATGCTTTAGCAATGAATGACAGAATAATTGAAAATGGAAGCTATTTTAGACTAAAGAATGTAACTCTAGGTTATGATATTCCAGTCAAAGAGTCAGGAATGTTTTCTAGATGTAATATTTATGTTTCAGGACAGAACTTAATTACTATTACAGATTATAGTGGCTATGATCCTGAAATCACATCATTTTTATGGGATGCAACTAGAATTGGTGTAGATTTTTATCAATCTCCAAATGTTAAGGCATGGACAATTGGACTTAATTTAGAATTTTAAGAAATTTAACTAATAATATTATGAAAAAAATATCAATTTTAATTTTATCAACTTTATTAATATTTAACTATAGTTGTACACTAGAAGAGGAGCCCCCATTTTTAGCTAATGAGAATGTGTTTAGTAATGCAGATAGTGCTGTAAAAGCATTGGATGGTATTTATTCTTCAATGACTCAATATTTTTATTATGCAAGCTCATATCATACACTCTTCACTGTTTCTTCTGGAATGTGTTTTACTAAAAGAGGAGGAAATGATCCTGGATCAGTCTACAACCTTAACGAAGGCTCATTAAATGTTGGTTCTGGTAGCGTAGATTTAGGAAGAGTTTGGAAGGGTGCATACAGTATAATTGGTAGAGCAAATGATGCAATAGCATCAATTGTACCTTCAGAAGATTCAGTAAACTCAGATGAAACAATAATTAATGATGTATTGGGACAAGCATATTTTGTTAGAGCCCATACCTATTTTAATCTGGTTAGAGCTTGGAAAGAAGTACCATTGAGATTAACTCCTACAACTTCTGAAACTATAAATTTAGCTGTTTCTTCAGAACAAGAAATATATGATCAAATAATTGCTGACTGTAATAGCGCATTGACATATATGTCTAACAGTTTACCATCTCATTATCCAAAATCTTATGCAGTAAACATGCTTTTAGCTAAAGTGTACATGCAGCTGGCTGGTAATGATAGTGGAAGTGAATATTGGCAAATGGCATATGATAATGCCATTCAGGTATATGGAAATTATACTCTAGTTGATGATTATGCTTCATTATTTATTTCTCCTGATAGTGATGGTTCTTCTGAATCAATTTTTGAGATTCAATCAAGTCTTGAAGAATCATTAGACTTTGTAAGAGCTTTTACTCCATCACAATTTTCAGTTGCTAATACTTTTGGATGGCTTAAAGTAAATGTTGATATATATGAATCTCATAATACTACCTATCCAGGAGATTCAAGAATGGCATCAACTTATATATCTGAATTTATTAGAATGCCAGCAAATAATCCAAATAACACATTTAAATGCTATCCTACTCTATGGACTGTTAATAGAAACAATCCTACAGTAGCTTTTCCTTTCTTCTTTAAATGGTCTACTAAAGACAGATTTAATGATGTAAGAGTTGGAAACCAAAATTTTAATGTCTATAGATATGCAGATCTATTATTAATGTTAGCTGAGATATCAAATGAGCTTCAAAATGGACAACAAACAATGTATGTAGAAGAAGTTTTAACTAGATCAGGCTTAACTCTACATGATGGATATCTTATAGATCAAGTGTCATTTAGAGATGCCATAATGAGAGAGTATCGTTATGAGTTATTATTTGAGGGTGAAGATTGGTTTAATAATAGAAGAAGAGGGCATGACTGGTTTTTAGAAAAAACAGTTATACCTCACAATACTCAGTCTTTAGATGATGCAGGAAATGTTGTCTATACTTTCAAAGCCAATGTAGATAATACTTTAAGAACTGATGAATCAATAATGAAACTTCCAATTCCAATTGAAGAAGTTAATTCAAATGAATTAATTGATTAGTGGATATAAAAAATAAAATATATTTTATAAAAACAATGAGAGTTATTATACTTTCATTGTTTTTTTCTATTGCGAATTTGTATTCACAATCAGATAAGTTTTTTAATTTTTATATAGATAATTTAGAAAGCTTAAGTAAGGTATATAATAAAGATTTTATAATAGGAACAGCAGTTTCATATAACGATTTAAAAAATCCAAAACTAAGTAAACTGATTACAAAACATTATTCTTCAATTACTGCAGAGAATGA
>MDTB01166047.1_pt1 | contig 10225 bp, 4 predicted proteins | sample 811161 | NCBI WGS metagenome assembly MDTB01 (sample SAMN05326650, study PRJNA326480) | marine metagenome | isolation source: seawater | place: Mediterranean Sea | collected 2009
CAAGACAAGCTTCAAATATCTCTCTATATTTTTCTTTATCAAGCCAAGGGGAATCGTTCAAACTTCTTTTTTTACAATCAGCTCTCCACGCTTCTTCTAATTGTTTTTCTGTGTAAAGTATCACTTGTATTTATTATTATACTAAATTTCTTTTTTATCAATAATTTTAATTATGTCAGTATCAAATATAGAATATTCAATATCGCCACCTAAACTCTTTCCAGCTAGTTTTTTATTAGAAATATCTTTTTTTATTCCTTTAATACCATATTTTAATAAAATGTTTTCTGCTTCATCGTCTAGACTTTTTAGAATATCTTTGTAAAAAGATTTTTTATTTACATCTATATCATCCTCTAATTTATAATCTTTAATTAGTTTATTAATTTTATTTTGAACACTAGGATTTTGTTGGTCTAAAGAGTTTCCAGTTAATAATAATTCATTATCTGATACTTTAACTTCTACTTCATAAAGAAAAGGAGTTTTATCATCTTGTTTTGCTTTTGTAATCTTATCTTGATATTTTGTGCTATACATTTTATAAATTTTTAAAGGAGTCATACTAGAATAATTAGAGGCAATTTTTTTATCTGGAGTAAAATATATACCTTTACCCATGTTCCCTAGTATTGCTTTAGACCTTTCAAATTTATTAAAATTTCTTCCAGAACCATGAAATAATTTTAAAGCATTTTTAGCTAAAGCACCTACAGCAAAACCTTCTCTATCTTGTTGTTTATATTTGTTTTCTATCTCCTGTATAGCTAATTTGTATGCCTCCTCTGGATTTCCTTTAGCTTGTTTTAATAAATTTACACCTTTTATATTATTTTGAATATCTTTAACTGAGTCAAAAAATCGACCTTGTGTTAATATTTGACCAATTTCCCTTGCATTTATAAGGGTAGTTCCTATAGCACTATTACCATATTTTATTCCTAAGTTATAATGTTTTAACTCATTAAAAGGGTCATTACTTCCTTCAACATATCTAACTTTATCTTTATCGCCTGTAATAGTTAATTTATATTCTTCCGGTAATCTTTGTTCATTTACTAATTTATTTAAACTTTCAGCTGCATTAGCTTCAAAGTTTCTTTGCTCTTTAGCATTCATAAACTGTTTACTTAAATTATCAATAATATTTTTTGAGTCGTATTCACCACCATTAGCAAAACCTGTTCTTTCTTCTAGTAAATCATCCATCTGTTGCTCAACTGAAGTTTTACCTTCATAGGTTAATCCTGTTCTAGGATTGATGGCTTCAGCTGGGTCTTCTTTTGTGTTTTTAACTTTTGGTCCTTCTACTAATCCACCTTTAGTAAAAGCAATAGGTCTTTTTGTTGTATCTCCTTTTGCTAAGTTAGTAGCATATTTATCTATATCTCTACCAATTCTTTTTAATTCTTGTCTTACATCTTGAGGTAAAGCTGAATATCCCGGAATATTTTTCATTACAACTTCTCCCGGTCCTTGTCTGTATAAGATAGTATCAATAACATCAGCAGGAAGAGGTCCAAAAGGTGCTTTGTAGGTAGCACCTAGTAATCCACCCCCAGTTTCTAAATTACTCTGCCATCTTGAAACATAATCTAATGGTCCAAAACCACCCCATCTTCTCCAAGAATCAGCTATAACTTCTCCTGTTGGTTTATCTAAACTTCTACCCTCACTTCTAACAGCATTTCCTAATGTTGCTACAGCTGTCATTAACAAAACTGTACCAAGAACTTTAGGACTTGAAATTTCAGGATATCTTAATGCTTTGTTAAAAAAATCTTTTAAAATAGTATTATTAAATGCAGCTGGATATTTAGCAAATTGAAATAATACTTGTCCCATAGGCGAGGAAAATATAGTAGGAGTATTAGCTGCTGATAATCTAGTGTCCATAACTATTTCATTAGCAAATCTTTCTGCTCCAAAAATAATTTTATCTTTATAAAATGTATCTTCAAAAGCAGAATCATGGTTAAACTTTTGCTTAACATCTAATGTGTTGTTATCTAAAACTGAAGGTTCAGTAGTGTTTTTTAAATGTCTTCTATAAAACTTTATACCTTCTTGTTCATCTATACCTAATTCATTTAATTGATTAGTAACATATTCAAGTTTTCTTTTATTTAATTTTTTAATTCCTTTTAAATGTTTATCTAATTTTCCTAAGTTTTTTATACTTATTAATTTACCAACATTAAAAGCAGCAGCCTGAGTAGCACTAGTAAAAGGCTGTAAAGCATTCATTTGGAAAAATAAATTTTGTAAATTTTTAGCTGTCGGATTTTGTAAAGCTCCACCAGTTAATCCCTCTAATACTTGTGTTGTTGATTGTTCTAATGCTAAAGTAGCTTCATAAATTTCTAACCAATATTCATCATTCAAATCTTTTAATTCTGTTGTTTCTTTACCAATAACTCTTTTAGCACCTTGTAAAGTTCGGTCTATTGTTTTAGCTGTTTGTTTTGTAGTAGCTCTAGCTAATTCTTTAACAACCATTGGTACATCTTCAATATCAACTTTAGAAAATAAAACAATAGGCTCTGTTATACTAGAAAGGGTCGCAAAAGGAAGGTGAGCCATTTGTTGTGATAACCTACCCCAATCTGATAAAGCTTGTAATGCTGGATTATCTATTGATTTTTTACTAACACCAGTAATAACACTGTGTATTTTATCAGCTTCTTTTATAACTTTTAAAGCTTCATCTTGAGATACTCCTGCATCTGTTAACTCATAAAATATACCTGTTTTATTTTTATCATTCTTTAAAAAATTTTTTTCAAATTGCTGTTGAGTTCTACCAAATTTATTTGCTCTAGCAATAGCAGTAGCAGAAGCAGTTATGTAATCTTGCATAATTGTACGCACATCTGTTTCAATAAAAGGCAACATTTCTTCAGTTGGGATATTATCAAATACTCTGTGTTTTAAAAAACCATATCCTCCGGTACCATGATTAGCAAAACCATATTCAAAAGGTGAATATTTTTGATTTAATATATCTTCAACTATTCTGTCAGCTTTTAAAATTTTTGCTTCTTTTTCTATAACATCTTCACCAACATCACTTCCTAATTTATTTTTTGCTAATTGTAAAAAATCAACACCAAATACTTCTAAGTCTGTTCCTAAAGCACCTTCTGGTATGACCTCTATTAAATTACCATCAGGGTCATATCCTTTTACTTTTGCTTTATCAGGAGGGTCATTTAAAATTTCTGCGTGTTTATACCTAATTATTTTTTCTTTTAAAAGTGCTTTGTTTTTTTCTTGAGAAAGTTTTGTAAAATTAAATTTATGTGGAAAGTAATTTAAAACTTTTTGAAAAGATAAGAATAAATTTTCTTTATATCCTAAATCAAAATGTTTGTCTAATATTGCTCTAATTTCTGTAGCTGCTGCTTTTGCTTCAGGAGTAATTTTTGAATTATCAAAAAAATTCTTAGTAGCTTGAGGATTAACTAAAACTGATAAAACATCATTATTGGCTTTTTGACTTAAACCATTATCCATAACTGATGTTTTAGAAAGAGGATTTAATGCTTTTTCTAATCTAGTTATAGAAGTACCCCAAATATGTTTGTAAGTTTCATTATAGTCTCTACCTCTTACAACTTTTTTCTTTTTTCTTCCTAAAAGATAATCATAATCATATCTAATGGCAGCTAAAAATTGACTAAATTTTGAACTTTCATCTACTTGTAATTTATCAGCAGCTCTAGCTAAAGGTGTTGTTGGTTTTTCTGTTAATAAAATTCTTCTAAGTAAAGCTAAAGGAGTTTCTTCGTTAAAATTAAGTTCTACTTTACCTTGGTCTGTAATTGCTTTACGACTTATTAAATCAGTGTGTTTTAAAATATCGCCTTCATTAGCATATTTTTTAACATTATGAATATAATTATATCCAGAACCCACACCAATTCCAGCACCTAAAACTCCTCCTAAACCAGCACCTAAAGCAGTAGAACCAAAAACCTGTGAATAATCAATATCTTCTCGTAACCCTAATCCAATGTCTCCTCTTTGACTAAAATAATCATATGCTCCTGTCCAAGCTCCTCCTTCACCGGCACCAAGTAAAGCAGACCTAGTAGTAGTGTCAGTAACAATTTTTGATTTAGTTAATCCTTTTAAAGCTTCTTGACTTAATTTACCAGCTACTGCTTTTGCTCCTAATGAGGTACCAAAAGTAGGAATAGCAAAAAACACACTAAGAATATTTAAAGGGTCAGCTACCATGTCTACAGTAAAATCTTTAGCAAAAGCTAATCTTTCTTTAAGCCCTTTTAATTTAGCACCAGCAAATTTATTTTTTAAATAGTTATAATCTTGTTTTTGTTGCTCTGTCCATTTGCCAGTTTCAAATGACCTTTGTATAGCAGAACTTAAACTGTAATCAGAGTCTCTTAAAAATTCAAAAATATTTTCATTACTTTCTAACCCATTTAAAAATCTTTCAGCTCGTTGCATAAACTCTCTATTTTTTTCTAAATCGGTAACACTATAATTTTTAGGTAAAACTTCAGAAGATATTATATTTTTTTCAAAGAAACTTTTTGTTTTTGGGGTTGAGGGAACAACAGAGGAAGGTTCTGATACTGAATATTTATTAAAAAAAGCAGTAGTAGGAGAGGTTTTTTCTTCCTCTTTTTCTTCTTGTAAAGGGTTTACCAATGGGTATTGTGAAAAAAAATCACTCATTATTAATTTAGGTTAAGAATTTTTTCTTCAAGAGCTTGTTCTTCAGCTTTTAATTCTTTTAATCTATTCTCAAAAGATTGAATATCATCAGGTCTAAGAGTTCTTTGATTCTGTAATCTTGCTTCTATATTTTTGATTGTATCTCTTACTCTAAATAATTTAGATTGGTCAACACCAAATCCGGCATCAGTTAAAGCTTTACCAACTACAGTGAAACCTCTATTTTCTATTAAGCCATTTAGATTTCTTTCTACCTCTTTAATTCTGTCTCTTGCTCTATCTTTTTCTGCTTCAGAAAGGTTAGCTTCAGGATTATCAAGTTTTTGTAATAATTTTTCTCTAGTATTTAGACCTATTCTATAATTTCTTTGTTGTGTCGGAAGCATTTCATCAAGTTCTTCACCTGTGGCTTCTTGGAATGGTTCCTCACCAATACCTAAAAGTCTTTCTAAAGTTTCATCTCTAGATTGAAATTCAGTTTTAAAATTATTGTATTGTTGTAATTTTTCTGATTCACTCATTGCTCCTAACTCTATTCTTCTTTTTCCAAGCATCACAAATTTACCTTTTACTTCTTCAGGAGGATTAAATAAAAATTGTAAGTTGCCACTCACATATTCTTTTTTATCATCTCTAGATAATCTACTTAATTCTTTAGATACATCTAAACCTTGGTTTCGTTTAGTATTTATAAGTTCATTAAAATATGAATTATAAGCTTCATCAAAAGGTTGTGTATTATCAGTAATAAGTTGTTCAGCATCACTTACTAATGCATTAACTTCATTTATTGCTTCAGGTAAAATATTATATCCTTGTCTCAAACCAAATGTTTTAGGGATTTTTAATACAACTTGACCAAATCTACCACCTTCTTTACTTAAAACACCTGTTTCAACTAGTCTCTCAATAGCTCTTCTGTTTCTTTCTGGTGTACCAACATCATCTATCCCTCTTTCATCATTGTCAGCTTTTTGATAAGCAGCACTGTAAGATATTAATTTAGCTAATTCCATTTTAGCATTTCTATTTTTATCCTCAACCAACTTATTATCTGGTGTTTCAACTAATACTTTAATATTATCTAAATCATCAAATGGAGTAGAAGTTATACTTTGTTCTGGATTATCTGAAAGTTGTAATTCATATTCATTATTCTTAACACTCTCAAAGTCACTCTCAATTATGGTTTTTTGGTCTTTATCAATATCTTTAAAATATTTGTTATATATTGACTTTCCTCTAAAAAAACCTATAAATTCGGGCTGCTGTTTATTTGCTAACTTTGTATGATAATTTTTTAATTGGTTTTCAAATTCTCTTATTGGATTCATTATATTTTCATACTCTGATTTTGAATCCTCTACAGCTATTTCCATTTCAACTTGATTCTTTGCACCTATACCAAAAAAATTTTTAACATCATTAAGAAATCCATTAAGAAGATTTGTATTAGCTGGGTCTTGTTTTATACTTCTTGCTTTAGTTTTTATTTCTTGTGCAATATCTTGAGTAAGTTCTTCATAACTCTTATATTGTAATAAAGGGTCTTTTCTTAACAGGGCTATCTTCTCGTTTATTTCTTTTTTCCGACCTTCTACCCAATTATTATAAGCTGGTTCATATTGTGTTCCTTGTAATTGTTTTAAGTCTTTAAACTCTATTCTGTTCTTTATTGAAAAATCAGAAGTAGGAAAATCATTTAAAATTTGAGTATTAACATATTTTGTAGGGTTTCTATCATATTCTTCTAATATTTTTTTATTTTGTTGACTTCTTGAATATTCACCTTCTAAATTTTTCATAATAGGTTTATACTCATCTTCTAAGTCGACAAGCTGATTAGTTAAATCTCTTTCTTGTTGTCTATCTTTAGCTTTAAAATATTCTACGAGTACAGTTGCTGCAATAGTTTGAGCTGCATCAACTCTATTTGTTACTTTTCTTTTTTGTAATAAAGCATTAGCTGTTTTACCAAATTCTGAATCTTGAAAATAATTACTCATTATGTTCTCCTATCTAATAAATTTTCTCTAATTTCTGGACCAGCTTCTTGTACTTGTTGTAATAAACTATTATCAACAACACCTTCTTTTAAATTTTCTGGTTTTATATCTCGCTTTGACATATCCCCTTTAATTTGTTTGAAAACATTATCCAATTCATCAAGTTTTTGTTGTACTTCTACCTCATCAGGTTCATCAATATCATCACCATCAATATTATATTTAATATTAGCCTCTTCTCCGATAGCCATTATTAAATACATTACTGGCTCCATAGCCAATAACATAACATCTGGATTTATTTTTCCTTCGACAAAATTAGCATAAGTAACAGCCATAGCTAAATCTCCAACACTAGCACCTTCAGATAAAGCTTTAACTGTGCTTTTAACTGCTTCAGGTTGTAGTAATACATTTAATATTTCTTTAACAGCTATTCTTGGATTAGAAAATTGAGGGGGAGATTCCCAAGGATATTTTTGTTCAGGACTATTAACTAATGATTGTCCCGGAATATCATTTCCTTGAGACTTTAAAGAAACTAATTCATTTAAAGCATTATCATCTTGTCTAAGTCTTCCTTCTAATTTAGGACTATCATCAATATCTTCTAAATCAACCCCTGCATCTTGTGCATCTAAAATAACTTGCTCTATTGCTGAAGTTAAATCTTTTGTAAGAACAGGTCTTAATTCTCTTTTTTGTGTCATGATGGCATAACTCCTAGTGTTGGTTGTTGATATAAATTTTGTCCTGCCATATTATAAGATGCATCTGCTGTGCCAAAATACAGGCTTTGGTACATATCAGATAAATCAACTTCAGAAACAAAACGACTTATGCCAAGTGGATTTAAATTTATTCCTTGTTCATCTGCTACTCTTCCAGCTACAACTCCTATTTCTTCTGGTTCAGGTTGTAATGATTGTAATATAGCACCTGTTCCAACACTTACAGCTGTGCCTCTGATAACATCTCCAAACACTGTGCCTTTTGCAAATGTGCCTACTTTTGAACCTGCAGTGCTTTGACCTAGTTGACCTACTAAATCTGGAACTGGTACTTTAGCAGCTGCTTTAATAGCTTCTGCACCAGCACCTACTCCCGGCTGTGCAAAACCTGCACCACTACCACTTACAGCACCCATATTTATTTGACCGGGTTGATAACTAGAAACAACTTCAAATTTTCCTGTTGCTGGATTAAATTGTGTTGAAGTTACAGGATTGCCAAAACTTCCAGCCTCCATATTTATTTGACCTGCTGTTGGTCCTACACTACCAAGTTTAGTTGCTAAATCTGGACCTAATCTACCAGCTTCAGTTGTAAATCCTAAGAAATCTGAAACTTTACCTGCACCTGTACCTATCATAGTACCGGCAAATTCAAATGGTTTAGCTAAAAACTGAACAGGTCCTAAAGCAGCCATAATTTTTGCTTTAGCTCCGATTAAAGCCTTACCAATAGCAGACGATGCAAATTGACCTCCAAAAGCTGTTGCTGCTGCACCTCCTGTTACTAAAATTGCTCCGACTAAAGCTATTGTTTTTAATACTTTACTTTTACTAATTTTTTTAGCAATTTTTTTGACTCCTTTAAAAACTTTACTTACTCCTTTTTTAACCTTTTTAACTATTTTCTTTAAAAATCCCATTTTATCCTCCCATAATTAATTTAATTAATTCTTGAATAGCTGCTGTATTAGTACCATATTTATTAGGGTCTGAAGCTAACGCAGTATTAACTATTTGAGCTATTCTATTTTTTTCATTTTCACTTGTTCTAAAATCATAGTCAGCTTTATCTCTTAGCTCTTGCCACATATAAGATAAAGCAGTTTGAGACATATTAAATGCGTTCATACTATTTTGCATATTGATGGCATTTTGTGCTGCTGTATTAGCAGTATTAGTTTGTCTTCGCCATTGAGTATTAGATTGTTCTACAACTGCTTGATTTTGAGCATTCCATTGATTTCTAGCAAAATCTTGATTTGCATTAAATTCTGCTATTTGTGTTTTAAGTTGTGTATTAAATTTATTTAAATCAAACTGTCTATTTGCATCTCTTGCAGCAGCTGCATTTTGTTGTGATACATTAAACTGATTTATTGCATTAGTTTGTTGCACATTAAATCTTTCTACTTCAGCTGCTAATCCAGCATTAAACTGTTCAACTTGTGTTTGAGAAGTAGCATTAAATTGTCTTCTAGAATTTTCAGCAGCTTGATTACTTAATATTCTTTGTTGTTCTTGTTGTGCTTTTAAAATATTAGATTGTTGTTCAGCATTTAAATTAGCTAAATCCATACTTAAAAAGTTTTTAGCATTTTGTATTTGAGCTTGTTGTGCAAAATTAGCTTCAGCTACATTAGCTTGTGACATTAATACAGCTTGTTGTAAAATACTTCTTTGTTCATTATTAGCATTTGTAATAGATACAGTTTGTAAAAATTTACTATTAGATAATTCTCTTTGTTGGTCAGCATTAAATTGTGCCATATCTAAACCAAAAGCTTTGTTAGCTCTATCTAAAGCAACTTGTTGTCCTCTTTGTGCATCTGCTTCTGCTGCTTGAGCTTCAATCCCTCTTTGTTGAGCTACTGCTTGTTGAATAGCTTGAGCATTAGATTGAGCTATTGGTAAGGCTGCTCTAAATATTTGATTAAGTAATGCATCTCTACCGACAGTAGAAACTGATAAACCTCTTCTTGCTAAGTTTGCTTCAACTGCCTCAACTGCTGGTCTTGCCCATGCTGGTATTTCACCATTTTCCATACCTGATATTAAACTATCAAATTGATTTGAAACTAAAGCTTCTTCAGGTAATCCAGCAATAATCCCTCTTTCTTGCTCAGTAAAATCAGTTAATCTATCTTCTAATGTTTCTGGGTCATTACCAAGCTCACTAATATCAGCTTCAGATAATCCTGCATTTCTTAATTGTTTTTTAGCTCTAGTAACTCTTGCTAAAGTTGTTCCAACATTTTTAACCACTTCAGCTTTAGATGCAGGACTTAAAGTTCCTACTACTCGTTGTGCTAATGCTCCCTCTTCTATTTCAACTTTAGCTGCTTCAATAAAATCTATTCTAGCGACCTTTATAGATTCAGCTAAATTTTCAGGTTTAATTTCTCCTTGTGCTATTTGCACAGCAACTTCTTGAGGAACTTTTAATATTTCAGCAATAGTTGATGCTTTAACATCTACAGGACCTTCAGCTTGAGAAATACTATTAACTAAATTAACTATTTCATTTGGAACACCTGTTGCTTCTTCAATTTCAACACTTGTTGGCTCTGCCATAACTGTAGCAGTTTGTTTAATATTTTCATCTAACTTTAAAGCATCAGGAATTATTAATTCTTCTGGAACTTCACCCCTAGCTTGAGCTTCTATTTGTTCTCTTAAAGTTGATGCCGGTGTTGGTGCCGGTGTTGGTGTTGGTCTACTTTGTCCATAATCATACTTTATGTAAAAGTCTAATTCTTCTGGAGTCATTTCATATCTATTACC
>MDTB01219585.1_pt1 | contig 10225 bp, 10 predicted proteins | sample 811161 | NCBI WGS metagenome assembly MDTB01 (sample SAMN05326650, study PRJNA326480) | marine metagenome | isolation source: seawater | place: Mediterranean Sea | collected 2009
GCTAGGAGCCGAAGGCTTAAATACGCTGCATTGCATCCACACCGCAAGTGCCCCCTACGAAGCTTTTCTGAAAAGAGTTCTTCAGGAAATGGGCGATTTAAATGCCTCTTCAAAAAATTTTTTCAGCAAAGACGCTCTAGCAGAGCGTTCAAAAGGAACGCTGCTAATTTTGCACCTGCAGCCGCAGCTGGCAGTGAGTTTTGTTCTATCCGCTGGCAACGTTTTTAGCCTATGAGGGGCCTGCTGCTTTGAGTCAAATTGAGGCTAGAAGCGAGTGTGTCGCCGAATGGATGTTATCTCGCAGTTCTAAGGATATAACCCTGATGTTCGATGGGTTGGCATTCGTGGGCAGATATGGGCTTTTCTCGGGCATTTTGCCCGCAATTTAGTGGTCAATCTGCGGAGTGACGCTTGACAAAGCCTGACTGCTTCTACATTCTTCGAGGGTGGTCAATGGTGGCGCCATTTCCAAAAGGGGGGTGGTGTGGCGTTTTTTCTCATTGGCTAAATAAGAACAGAGCAACAATCCGAAATAGGTATGATCATGAAACAACCAAAAATCAGGGCAGGACTGCTCGCAGTGCTGATGCTCTTGGCGTCAGTTGTGCAGGTGCAAACCGTCGTAGCACAGTCACTCGATGAAGTCCTAGGCGTTCGCGCTGTTACGACACAAGCTGGAAAACAATCACAGCTTAAAATCGATGAAGTTAAAGACCAGACGCGAGACTTGCTGACGCAATACAAGCAGATCATGAAGGTGGTCGATGGCCTGAAGGTCTACAACCTGCAGCAGGAGCGATTGATCCGGAGTCAGAACGAAGAACTGGCGGACCTGGAGGAATCCATCGATAGTGTGACGGTGATTGAGCGGCAGATTGGGCCGCTGATTGAGCGCATGATCGACAATTTAGAGAACTTCGTCAGCCTTGATGTTCCGTTCCTGATGTCCGAAAGAGTTGAGCGGGTCGAATTCCTCAAAGATACCCTGGACCGGGCGGACGTGAGTGTTGCGGAAAAGTTCAGCCAAGTGCTGCAGGCTTACCAGGTGGAAAATGCATACGGTTCGACGATCGAAGCTTACACCGACGTCATCGAGCTTGATGGTAAAACCCGCCAAGTGGATATGTTGAAGTGGGGCAGAGTGTCTTTGGTTTTTCAATCCCCAGACGGTGAAACAACAGGGGTTTGGGATAATGAAGCGCGTAATTGGGTCATTTTAGGCGATGAGTACAGAACGGGCGTCAGGGACGCACTGCGAATAGCTCGTAAGACTCAAACCGCAGATCTCGTGAAATTACCCATTAAAGCGGCAGGAGAGTAAGCATGAAAAAGGTATTGATGAGTATTGCCCTCTCTGCAGCATTGTTGGGCGCACAGTCGCAAGCGGTTAGCGAGGAAGTTGAAGCCAAGTCGCTTGCGGAGTTACTCCAACTCGTTAAAGAAGGCAAAGTCGTTAACGCACGTTTGAACGAACGCCGTGAGCAGGAGTTTCTGGCCGATAAGAGTCGACAACAAGGCGAGGTCCGAAAAGCGCAGCGTGAGCAAGCCAATGAAGAAGCTCGCTCCGAACGCCTTGAGGCGCAATTTGAGAAGAATGAGCAGGATATTGCTGCCAAGCAGGAAATTTTAGCGAAGCGATTAGGCTCCTTGCGCGAATTGTTTGGCGTGCTTCAGCAAGTTGCTGGAGATACTCAGGGCGTTTTCGAAGGGTCGATTATCAGTGCTGAATTTCCGGGACGCGGCCAATGGTTAGGTGAATTCGCTCAATCCATGGGTAAGAGTTCTAAGCTCGCCACGATCGAGGAAATTGAAAGACTTTGGTTCGAGTTACAGCGAGAAATGACGGAGTCTGCCAAGGTCAGTCGCTTCTCAGCAGAGATGATTAAGCTTGATGGCGAAAAAGTAACGCAAGAAGTGATTCGTGTCGGCTCATACAACCTCGTTAGTGGAGAGGGGTATGTGACCTATGATATTGAAAATCAGCTGATTAAAGAGCTGCCGAAACAGCCTGAATCGCGGTTCGTGGATTCCACTCAGACCTTACTCGCTGCATCATCGGGTTTTGTTCCCTTTGGGCTCGACCCAACCCGTGGTCAACTGTTGGCGCTGCAGATTCAAGTGCCAACCCTTGAAGAACGCATTCATCAAGGCGGCATTCCAGGCTATGTCATTATCAGCTTAGGGATCATTGCTTTGATCATCGCAGTCGCAAAGTTTGTATCGCTGACGCTGCTAGGAATGAAGGTGAACACACAGGCAAAAAATGCTGGGAGCCCTTCTTCAACCAACCCCCTGGGGCGAATCGTCTCGGTCTATCAGGAAAACAGTGATGTAGATTCTGAGACCTTGCAGCTCAAGATCGACGAAGCGATTTTGAAAGAACAGCCTGCGATCAACCGCTTTGTCGGGTTCATTAAGATTATCTCGATGGTTGCGCCATTGCTGGGGCTTTTGGGTACGGTTATCGGAATGATCGTGACCTTCCAAGCGATTACACTGTTCGGTACCGGTGATCCTAAAACAATGGCGGGTGGTATTTCCCAAGCCTTGATCACAACTGTGCTCGGTTTGACGGTCGCGATACCCACCGTTCTTTTGCATTATTTTGTGCACAGCCGCGCTCAGAGCATCATGCAGGTGCTCAATGAGCAAAGTGGTGGGCTGATTGCCGAACACGCAGAGAAAGCGAGCAAGTAATTGTGGAACCATTTTTCGTAGCAATTAGAACCTTCATGGAGGCCGGTGGTGACGTTTTGTACCTCATCGCCGCAGCCACCTTCTTGATGTGGGCAATCGTGTGTGAACGTTTTATGTTCATCAGGTCCGAGCATAGGAAAGATGTCAGTGATGCTTTGACGTTCTGGGAAAGCCGAGCGGAGAGAAATTCTTGGCACTCTAGAATGATTCGGGAGCGGTTGATCTCCGAAGTGAACGAGCGCTTGCGTGCGAACATGGGACTGATTAAAACGTTAATTGCTTTGCTGCCGTTGCTCGGACTGCTGGGCACCGTGACGGGCATGGTTCAGGTCTTCGAAGCAATGACCTATTCCGGTGGTAATGCGCGCTCTATGGCGGCAGGGGTCTCGGCAGCAACGATCCCAACCATGTCGGGTATGGTAGCGACTTTATCGGGAGTACTTGCCAATTCGTTTCTAACAAGCAAGGTCGATACTGAAGCAATATTTTTGGAAGACACACTCACCATGGATCATTGATCCGGTTGGTTTGGACTTCAGTTACTAAGAGAGCAAGATGCGAAGAAAGATAACCCAAGATGATGAGAAGGTTGCGGATCTAACGCCAATGTTGGATGTCGTCTTTATCATGCTCATATTTTTTATTGTGACCGCGACCTTTATTAAGGAAACGGGCGTTGAAGTGAATCGACCCGACACTAAGACAGCCGAAATGAAGAAAACGGTTTCGCTGCTGGTCGGTGTTGGGCCTGACAGCGGTATTTGGATCGATAAGAAGAAAGTCGATGTGCGTAATGTTAGGCCGCTGATGGAGCGTCTGCACGCAGAGAACCCTAAAGGTGGATTGGTGATTCAGGCAGACTCTATTTCAAAGGTCGAGAAAGTCCTCGCCATTATGGATTCCGCCCGTCAAATTGGTATTACGCAAGTCGCTATTGCGTCTGAAGAGAACTAAGAGGTTTAATTTATGTTGATAGCGATTCGAGTCGGTCTCTCAGCGATTGTCGGTGTCATCGTGACCCTGGGGCTCTTCTATCTGATGCAATACCTCATTCAAGGTGCTGATAGTGCGTTGACGGATGACAAGATCGGCAACCTCGTGGACTTTGTGCGCGTTAAGCAAGAACAAGAGCTCGAGACCAAGCAGCGAAAACCGAAAAAGCCGCCACCTCCTGATGAGCCGCCACCGGATGTTCCTCCTCAGAATTTTAATGTGGCCGTGGACAACGCTGGGTTCAGTATGGCGAACGTTGATCTGTCAGTGAATGTTGATGTTGGCGGCGGCGGTTTTGGAATCAGTGATGGTGAGTACCTGCCTATTGTAAAAGTTCAACCGCAGTATCCCCGTAGGGCGCTTTCACGAGGGCTAGCGGGTTACGTGATTGTTGAGTTTACGGTGACCGAACAAGGGACCGTCAGAGATCCGATTGTGGTCGAGAATTGTGGATATATCCCGAATCCTCGTGCTCCCAAAGAATGTGTAGACAGTCCGAACAGTGTGTTCAATTCTTCGGCCATCAAGGCCGCATTGAAGTTTAAATACAAACCGAAAGTGATCGATGGTGTGCCCATTGAGGCCGCAGGCGTTCAAAATAAGATCACTTTTGAATTGGCCGATTCTTGATGAGGAGCTTAGGAATGAAGGGCGCTCAAAAATTGTTCAGAACCTGGGTTTGTTTATCGGTGCTTGTTGCGTTCAACGTCGCAGGAATTCACGCCGCGATGGCGGCGGATGAAAAGAAGAAACCTCGACGGGTCCCTGCAATCAGTCAAAGTCTGTATAAGCAGATGTCTGAAGCGCAGATCATGATTGACCCTGATTCCATACCAAGAGAAGAAGGCGAACCGGCGCCCGTTCCAAAAGGCACCCCCCAAGACGGAATTAACAAGTTGTTGGAAATGACCCAACGCAGAAAGTTGAATTCTAACGAGTTGTCCCAGCTCTGGAATTTGTTGGCTTTTGGATACTACACCCTGGAGAACGTTCCACGAACGATCTACGCTTACGAGCAGGTGGTTGCTGCCGGTAAAGTGGGTGTGATTACCGAGGCGCTTGAAAAAAATGCATTGCGTGCGTTGTTCCAGTTAAATTACTCCATCGAGAAATACCGCGAGGCACTCAGCTATATTAAGCAGTGGGAAACCCTCAACGGCGGTCCGGATGCCGCCGTAAGCTATTTGAAGGCCACAGCGAACTATCAGCTGGAAAACTTTAGACAAGCGCTTAAATGGGCGATCGAAGTCGAGGATATTGTAAAAGCCGAAAATCGTGAAATGAAGGAGAACTGGCTGTATTTGCAGGTCGTGCTCTACAACGAGCTTGAAGACATGGACAACGTCATTCGTGTCCTAGAGCGCATGGTGGTCGACTTCCCCAAGAAACAATATTGGATGCATCTAGCGGGTATGTATACCGAGAAGGAATGGGATGACCGATCGTTGTCAGCATATTACGCGATCTACGCCCAGGGCATGTTCAGCAAAGATTCTGAAGTGGTCATGTTATCCCAAAGGTTGCTTAACGCGGAGGTGCCATTTGAGGCTGCTTCAGTGCTCGAGCAAGGCTTGAAAGATGAGATTGTCGAAGCAAGCGAGAAGAATTTACGATTGCTGGCGACCTGTTACACCTTGTCCCAAGATATGGCTAAGGCGATCGACGCATGGGAGCGTGCGAGTCAATATGCCGAGGATGGAGAAATTTTCTACCGTCTAGCTCAAGCGTTGGCGCAGGAAGATCGACATAAAGAGGCTGTCGGAGCTTATGTTAAAGCGCTTGATGACGAGGAGCTAAAATCGGCTTCCGATGCGCATTTTTGGTTAGCGATATCGCATATGTCCCTGGAGAACTGGGATCAGGCTTCGAAGTCGTTCCGTTCTGCAGGCAAGTTGGATAAGAAGTTAGCCAAACAGACCCGTCAATATATCCGCTACATTGCTGGGGAGAAGAAGCGTCAAGCCGCTCTGAAAGAGATGTTAGAGTCCTAAGATTCGATAAGTTGTTGTTAACCGATTCAAACGGCCCCAGTAGGGGCCGTTTTTTGTTGGGGCAGTGGTTTTGATCCTGGGGGCTTTTGAGGATGCGTGCCCCATCAAATGATTTGAGCCAATCCACCAGGGCATCGGACTTACTTACTTTACCCAGTCCCTAAAAATGCGTCGCGGGCTGGCCTAAGCAGAACCCGATCACTGATCTCCAGGGCTCGAGCCTATTGCGCGGGCGCCTTCTTAGACAAAAAGTGGCGGGCTCATTTTGGAACAAAGGGTTTAGCCGACACGATGAGAGGACTGTAGTTGCTGGAACGTTCTGCCCTGCAGTCAAGGGGTGTCATCGAGTGCATCCTCAAGACACCAGGCACTTCACAATCCGCGCCCCTGATCAGTGGGGTCAGCTGGTCCTGATTAAGTCAGACACATCAGTGATGCCGTAAGCCACCAAACAATATTGCCGCCACAAATGGTCAAACTGAGTATTGACTAGGGTTTGCTTTTTGACGGCGCAGTCCGGCTCTTCCAGGTGGCGACAGTTGGTAAATTTACAGTCATTGGCATGACTGAGCAACGCTTGGTAGCGGTCTCGCAGTTGATCCTCGTCATACCAAATTTGCGCCTCTCGCATTCCCGGGGTGTCGATGATAAGCCCGCGATTATCGGGTAAAACACACAGCTCCCGGTGAGTAGTCGTATGTCGACCTTTGTCGTCAAACGCCCTGACGGCTTGGGTGGCCATCTGATTGACGCCTAACAGTTGATTGACGAGAGTCGATTTTCCGACACCTGAAGAGCCAATTAGAGCGGCACATTGGCCTGTTGTTAGATGTAAAAGGGGCGCTTCGAGACTTGCCCCGTCGTGCATGTTGACGGGATAGACCGGGGTCCCATATAAAATGGGTTCGAGCAGTTTTAACTTCTCTGATAACCCATCAACCAGATCGGCTTTGCTGAGTAGCAACACAGCAGGGAGCCCGCAGCTCCAAGCCATTGATAAAAAGCGCTGGATTCGGTTTGGGTTAAAGTTTTGATCGAGTCCCGAAACCACAAAGACAATATCAGGATTAGCAACCAACACCTGTTCGACGGGTGCGTCACCTGCGGCGCGCCTCGACAATTTTGAAAATCGGGGGAGTAGCATTCTGACGGCGGGCATCACAGATTCTGATGTGTCTTCCTCGATCTCGATCCAATCACCGACAACCGGCGTAAGGATTTTATTCTTCTTAGCGAGACGGGTTTTTGGACTTAAGATTGCCCTAACGGGGCCGTCTGCAGTCAAAACAGTCAGTCGCTGACGGTCTTGCCGGGTAATCCGGCCCAACGTGATGCCTTCAGCGGGTTGATAGCCCTGACGCAGCAGTGCTTGTAGCCCGAGCTGATTCAGTCGTTCACTCATGGTGCTGGCGTCTTAAGGCGTTGACGGGTGAAAATTGGCGAAGAACTGGTATGAGCACGGCACAAAGGATCAGAATCATGAGTAAAAGGCTCGCAGGTCGTTCAAGTAGGAAGCTGAGCTCATTTTGACTGACGATCAATGTTCGGCGGAGATTGTCTTCCAGAAGTCCGCCTAATATAAAGCCGAGTAGCAGAGGTGCCATTGGGAAATCGTAACTTCTAAGGACAACGGCAGCGAGCGCAAAACCTAGCATGAGGTATAAATCAAAGAGGTTAAATGACACGAGATAAACTCCGGTCATTGAGAAAAATAAGATCAAGGGGGCCAGCACTGTCCGGGGAATGACGAGCAGTTTGGCGAGGAATGGAATCATCGGAAGATTAAGAAATAATAAGATGAGATTGCCAATGTACATCGAGAGAACCACTGACCAAAAGACAGTCGGTTCATCGAGATAGAGGCGAGGCCCTGGCTGAATGCCATAAGCAATCAGCGCGCCAAGTAAGATGGCTGTTGTTCCTGATCCAGGGATACCTAATGTCAGGAGTGGGACAAAGGAGCCTGTACAGGCCGCATTGTTCGCCGACTCTGGGGCAGCTAGACCTTTCAGGTTGCCTTGGCCAAAGGCTGGTATTGGCTCCTTAGTGAGCACTTTTTCGCTGCTATAGGCTAAAAAGGAGGCGATCGTTGCTCCCGCGCCAGGTAAAACACCAACCAAAAAACCCAGAACAGAACTTCGTGAAATAACTGGCACGATGGTTTTGACTTCTTCCTGATTGAGCGCGAGGGAGCGTTTGGACACCTCCAGGGTAGGGTTCTCACGACTTTTAGGGGCTTGTAACATGAGCAGTGCCTCTGCCATTGCAAAGGTTGCCATCGCCAGTAGTAAAAAACTCACCCCATCAATCAGATCCATTCGGCCAAAGGTAAAACGGGTCACGCCGGACGCGAGATCTGTACCGACGGTGGATAAACCAAGACCCAGTGCGACCATCGCTGTGGCTTTTAGATAGTGGCCACGTTCTGAGAATGAGATGACGAGGCTCAGGCCGAGCACCATCATGAGGGTATACTCGGCGGATTGAAACGAGAGCGACAGGCTCGAAAGCGTCGGTGCTAAAAACATGAGCAAAATCACACCAAGGGTGCCGCCAAAAAAAGAAGCATAGGCGGCGACTGCAAGGGCTTTTCCCGCCTGGCCTTGCTGAGCCAGTGGATAGCCGTCAAAGGCTGTTGCAACGGTCCCTGCAACCCCCGGCGCATTGATCAGTATCGCGCTGGTGGAGCCCCCAAAAATTGCGCCGTAGTAGACGCCCGCGAGAAGAATCATACCGCTGGCGGGGTCGAGGTTGTAGCTGATCGGAATCATGAGTGCGATTGCGGAGATCGGTCCAAGACCGGGAAGCAGCCCGATCATCATTCCTGTCAGACAGCCTGCGGCAACAAATAGAAGGTTGTGTAGGGTTAAGACCGTGCTTAGACCAATGAGGAGTCCGTCAATCATGGGGAGAAGCCTAACTGTCCAATGATTGCACCGGGGTCCAGATAGATGCCGAGTAAACTAAGGACAAAGCCGAGTAAGACTGGAACTGTCAACGCCACAGTCAACAGTAAAAAATAGTGCTTAGCGCCGGAAAGCCATCCGGCAGCTGCAATGAAAACAATGCTGCTGAGGACGAATCCCAATAGGTCGATCAATGTGATGTAAATCGATATCAGCAAAACCATCCGTAAAAGCGGCGAGTAGCGAAGTGACCCGGTCGATGTGGGTGGCACTGACCCAAGAGGGCGAAAGTAGGCGTGACCAGCGATTAGAACCGATGAGATCAGTCCAAGCCCTCCCGCAAAGAAAGGGAAGGATCGAGCCGTAAAAAAACCATCCATTGACCATAGATCGATATGGATCTGGGTTGCAAACCAGAGGTAGGTCGCGAAGAACAAGGATAATCCAATGGCGGCTGGATTGACGCGATTTGAAAGGGATGCTCCGGGAGTCACTAGCGAAGATAACCAATGCTTTGCATGAGGGATTTGATTTGGGTTTCTTGCTGCTCTAGAAAAGTGTAAAACGCTGCTCCTTCGATGTGTAGATCGATCCAGCCATTTCGTCGACGGATGGCGTCAAATTCAGGGGAGTTCGATACTGCTCGGAGCGTGTTCTGCATCCTCGTATATTGGTTTGTCGGCAGTCCTTTTGCTGCAAAGAAGCCACGCCAGTTCGCAAAAACGAGATCAATACCTTGATCTCGTAGCGTTGGAAGGTCAGGCAAATCCGGTATGTTCGATCCCGCGGTGACACCGATAATTCGAAGAAGGCCTGCCCGATGTAATTGGAGTGCTTCACTGAGTCCGGTGGAAAGTACGAGCGCTTCTCCGGAGAGTAAACCTGTCGCAGCCTTGCCGCCCCCATCATAGCCAAGATAAATGAGAGGTTTAGGATCTGCGCCAGCTAACTGAAGGGCTTTCGCGAGTACAAAATGATCCGTGTTACCCCGAACTGATCCCCCGGCGACGATCACCGAGCGGGGGTCTTTTTTGAAGCGCTCAGCGAGGTCAGAGAAGGATTGCACCTTTGAATCAGTTCGAACGGCAAAGCAGCCGTAGTCGGCGATCATAGACGCGATTGGAACGAGGTCTCTAAAGGACTGAGGGAAAATACCTTGAAGCGATCGGACAATAATTGGTGTGGAGCTGATCAGCAGCGTGTTTTGCTGTCGGTCCGCTGTTTCTATGAGCTTAGCGATGGCCCGTCCGCCACCACCTCCGGCTATATTTTCGAAGGTCGTATCACCGGTGAGATTGGCTTCGTTAAGTGCCAGTCCAACGCCTCTTGCTGTCCCGTCCCAGCCCCCTCCTGGACCTGCTGGAATCATAAAGTGGACCCCATCCATAAGCTCCGCAGCACGGACTTGTACAGTGCTGGCGATCAATAAAGACAAGACCAGCAAGCCTGCTCTCATGCTAGATGATTCTCTAGAACCTTATGAAAACTCCAATCAAGCCATGCGGTAAGTGTTTGGAGGTCCGATGCCTCGACGGTTGCTCCGCCCCATAATCGAAGTCCGGGCGGCGCGTCTCGATAGGCGCCCACATCGAACCCCACTTGCTTGGCATCGAGTTCAGTGGTCATGGATTTAATAAA
>MDTB01030519.1_pt1 | contig 10224 bp, 8 predicted proteins | sample 811161 | NCBI WGS metagenome assembly MDTB01 (sample SAMN05326650, study PRJNA326480) | marine metagenome | isolation source: seawater | place: Mediterranean Sea | collected 2009
ATGTATCCCTGGGTAGCACCACATGTATCTATGTCCCGAGGGTTACCTGGTTGGGTGACTGCTATGTTCTGCGCAAGACACCGCTGCCGTCCACGAAGAACTTGCGGTCAAACACAGCCAGGATGTTGCACTCAGCCGCCAATGATGTTTGGAGTACTAGGTCAAGCTTTCTGATGCGTTGAGTATTGAGGTGACCAGCAACTGCATTCAGCTTAGGAGCCACTGTAAAGTCAACCCTGTTCGCGTCACGGTGACCGTTGAGGAAATCTTCGGCCTCTACCTCCTGCTGGGTCTCAAGCCTCTTATAGTCCTCGCCGTCCAGTCTGCAGATCAACTTACTGAGGGGAGCCTCTGCAAAATAATCTTTCGCGGCCTTGGATGCACTAGGCAACACATGAAGATGCAAGGATCGCACTTGGCCAGACAGAGCACTCGCATCAATCTCAGTGTCCGCCGCAGCAGCCATCGCCTTACTGGATAGAGTTCTGTAGTCCCTCGCCTGGTACTGGAACGGAGCCTTCAAATGTCTCTGCCTCAGATCATCCTCAGCCATTTTCTGCTGGAAAACAAGCTCAAAGGAATCAACCAGGTTCGCCGCTGCACCGTCCGAGGAACAGAATGCACCGTTATTGAGCTCCAATTCAAACTTAAGGCCGTTAGGAGCCAGCTTTCCTGCACACAGGGGTTCGCTCATCTGCATATTATCGCGGCAGAAGCTAGACCAGAAACAGGGAAGAGGAAGGCAACACACCTTCGCAGCAGCCCCGCCAGCAGTCGCAGCACCTCCCAGAAATGACTCAAACTTCGCTCGCTTCTCGTCGTCCATATTAGACTTCGCGTAGTGCACCCAGGTCTGATAGTTATTGATGTCTTGGATCAGCTCACCTCCCGAGAAAATTCGGAAACTCTTGATCACACAGCCGCCCACCTCCTTCGCCCAATTGCCTGCAGGGAGCTTGCACAGAACATAGCAGTCACCCAACCAGGTAACCCTCGGGACATAGATACATGTGGTGCTACCCAGGGATACATTACTCACTTGCTGCTTTCGGACTCGCACTGCGACACCTCTGAGGGTATGCCGCCGCTGTCCTTGCTTGTAGATATCAATGTACTGTGTAGCGTTGTTGTAGGTCGCCGCCGAGAACTCTTGAGACTTCAACACTGTGTCCGTCATCTTTCTTTGCTGGAACACAAAAGCACTTACTTCGGGGTTGACTCAATAGCAGTCTCAATGCCGTCCTTGATCGCAACACCTGCCGCAATATCAAAAGCATCCTGCATGAAATTCCCCTTATCGCCTCTTTTTGTAGCCATTTCGGCCAGGGAGTGCATCGCAACAATATACATCACCTGGTTCACTATGTCTATCGCCTCACGCCCCACATTGGTCTGGTCAGAAGATTTTTTGAACTTCGGAAAGCTGGTAGATGTCTCAATAGCACACCTATAAATCCAGTCAGCCAGGCCTACGCGGGTCACGAAGGAAGTATCCACAATTCGGTCTCCAGTGTTACCACCGCGAATATAGCGAACGCCCTGAATGCCGAGGAGATCTTTGAGCACAGTCATAATTTGGGAATCGTCTGACGCCATCTTTCTTTGCTGGAACACAAAAGCACTCATTCCTCTCGCTTCCTCTTACGGCGACGCTTCCTTTTCGTGGTTGTACAGGTCTTGGTCTCTTGCTCCTCAACTTGCAGGTCGTCGTCCACAGGGGGTCGCTGAACCTTCTTAGTAGCGGGTGACCTTCGCCGAGCAGGGGCTGCATCCTTCTTGTACTCCGCCTTAGCTTTCTGCAGAGCCTCCTTCCACGGCAGCTTATTCTTCTTTGCGTACTTCTTCACGAACTCAATCCACTGATTGCCCATTTTGTTATGGGACACAATAGCACACCTACAGAGACCTGCTAGTAACAGAAAGAATCGCCCTATAGTCCCCTGTGAGTTGCAGATCTTCGTCGCTGGTCTTCTCCCGCACACCAAAGGAAATCTTCTGAATATCAGCATTTGCAAACATCAGCGGCGGAAGCCTACGCGAGTCAGCCAGGGACAGGGCGTATGCCGAACTAGTGGTACTTTGCGTAGTCACCCCGCTATACTTTGCGAGCATCCACTCCTTCACCTTGGCCGCCGCAGCAGTGCTCTTACTCGGCAAAATCACAATGTGGCTGAATTCAGATCCAAGCATCCCGCTCTGGGCATAAGAGATAAGCCAATTCACCCCAGGGCTCTGTGTCTGTGCAACAATTATCGGCATCGTCGCAGTCTGCTCAACGCCCGTCTCAAGATTTCGCAAAAGGAAAGTGAATTCAACATTTGAGTTGCGGAGGACTTGGACCAAATAATCTGTGTCGGCCGCCGTAACCAACCCTGTGCTCCTAACTGTACCTGAATTGGACTTATCCACAAACGCAAGAAATCTGTTCTGAATCTTAATTTTATACATACGGCTCACCCAGATCCAATAGGACGCCAAAGTACCTGTATTGAACATAAAAGTGCAAGAGGATTCCAGGTCTTCCTCCTTGTTCGGGGTTGAATTATCGCTGAAGCCGTACCAGGCAACACTTGATCGCACACACTTGGTCGCCCCGAAGTCCTCCAGGGTGAAGCCAGCAGCCCCCGCGTAAAGCAAGGTATCTGTCCCAGTGTCTGGTAGGTCTCGCCCAGCAATCGCAGTGAGATGTGTACCCACTACCTGTGTCTGCGGAATCAGCTTAGTAGACTCGCTCCAGTCCAACCACACTGTAGGCTGCAAGGCAAGAATCTCAGCGTCCGTCGTGGATTGTGTTTGGGTCGTAACCTCCTCAGCCGAAAAGTTCAGAGGGGCAATAAACGCAGAACGCTTACCGTCGCTCTCTTGGGCTGTGTTCACCGCACGGGTACCTATAGAGGAGTACAGCGAGTAGTGGGATTTCTTCGTAGCAGTCGCCGCATCAAACTCTAGGAGCTGAATTGATCGCACGCCTCGCAAGTCAACATCCCAGGAAGCATTCGTCGCATCGGAGCTGTGCAGGTTAATCAGTCTTTGCTGCATCTTTCTTTGCTGGAACACAATAGGACTAATTCACCCCAGGCCAATACTTCTCTAGGGCAGCAATCGCACGGTACCCTGTCTCAATAACCTTGCTGTTGTAGGTCTCTGGGAGAAGATAGTTCAGCTCGCGTTCAATAGTTATGAGTGCCTTCTTTGCCTTCTTCGCCTTATCCAGGTATTCCTGCCCAACAGCCAGGTAGTTAGCGGTCTCGGCATCAGCATACGCAATCGCATCAGAAATTACCTTGGTAGCAGCCGCGTAGGCCTTCTCTGTCTTGCTCGGGTAAATATTGCTGATCGTCGCAGCGTCCACTCCAATTACAGGATTCGCGTACAGATGCTGGGGCTTAGGAACATCATCACTGGGCACTGCCGCACCGCTCCCTGAATCCTCAGCACTTATCGCATAGAACCCCGCAATAGCTGCAGTACCTATAGTGTCGTCAGTGGTCATGTAGTAGCCTGCCGCAAGGAGAGCCCAATAGGTACAGTACTCCTGCTCCCACTTCTTTCTCTTTTTATTTGGATCGTCGTGACCGTGAGGAGGATCATGTGGCCCAACTGGGGGTTCGTCGTCGTCGCCGTCTATAGCTCTCGCCGTAGCAACCAGTGCACCAATCGTAGCGGCCGCTCCCAGACCTGCAGTAGCCCCCTGCAAAATTTTCTTGCCTGTCTCTCGCTCCACTTCCCTGTCGCCTTCAGTCCCTCCCTCGGGGTCAGCCAGCCTTCGCTCATCGCTGGAAAGTAGCGGGTCATCCAAGCCCTCGCCTGCAGCCTCGCTAGGAGATCGCACAGAGTAAGGCCGCGGCTGTCCCTCGGGTCTCCCTGAACTATCGGTGGATCCCCCTGAAGCATCACCTGAACTATCGCTCCTGTAGTTGGGACTCGCTGGGGCATCCTGTGGTTCAATAGCTCTACCTGGACTCCCACTCAGCCTTGCCTCCTCCCGCAGCGACTCAACCTGATCAAGCATCGCAGTCATATCTGGGTCACCTCGCACAGCCGCCCTAGCCTCCGCATTTCTGCTGTACTTCCGCCCTAGGCTCTCTAGCTGTCTCCGTGCAGGATCAGGCAACTCATCGGGCTCAGGTATTTTTTTCGGAGAACCCAACTCAACGCGAATCGGCTCCAGGTTCAAAGGCTGGGTAACCTCATAGCGAACTCCCCTGGAATCAATATCTGTTATGTATGGGTACTCGGGAACAATTGTGCCTTGCAGGGATCTCTGGTAGCGGTACAGGGAACTCTCTGCAGTACGCAACTCATATTGGGATTCAAATTCGCCCCACTCGTAACACGCACGCAGCCAAGCATTCGCCAGCTCAGACCCTGGTGCAAAATCAATCCTGTTGAGGCCTGCCTTGGATCCAATAGCGAGCTCTGGGTGCTGTTCCCTGAAGTATCGCCAAACCTTCTCGGCATCTTCAGTCAGCCCTGCATTTCGCAAAGTATCTGCCTGTCTCGCAAAATTTCCTGGTTTCTTCAGCCAATCAAAAAATTTCTGTTTCTCCGCGGCCGTGAACATTTCTTGGTTCATTCCCTGTGTAGCTGCCTTGAGTCTCTCTGCAGTCCCAAATCCACTACGGGTGACTACTGGTCTACTCTCTGGAATTGCAGGCAGGTCTCTGCGGGGCTCCATGGGTTCGTTAGCCTCGGGCATTTTTGAATCGCCGTCCTCCACAGGAATATCTGCAAAATTTTCTTCAGCAGCCCTACCCAGCTGATCCACCGCAGCACCCTCAGCATCTCGCAAAAGTGGCACAGAAAGTTCAGCAAGATTTCTCTCTTCTCCTCCAGCGGCAAGTCTTCCTAGCTCAAGCTCTCCTGCTCCGCTCATTTTAACTTACGGACAACAAAAGCACTATAGCAGATCCCAGCAAGGCCGTCTTCTTCATAGCCAATTCTGTATCGCTCACTGTAGCTTGCTGGCGAATCATAGGTTCCATTTTGATCTGCTGGGTGACTACAGGGGGCTTCACTTCTTCCGCTGGGACTTCCCGTACAAGCTCTTCGTCTGACTCAGGCCAAACATAATCATCTTCCACAGATTCCAGGGGATCCTCGTAGGGCGGCAACAAAATATTCGGATTCTGGTTGTGGATTTCGTAATCTGCGTTGAGCTCCTCGTCGGAAACCCCAGACATAAATGAGTCCATACTGAAGGGCTCCACATCGTCTTGCTGAAGGTCTACTGCAGGCAACTTTTCTTGCTGGGTAGGTATAGGTGACTTGGGCTCGTACTGATTTATGATTCTCGGAACCAGCCAGGGGTTATATGTGGAGGCGTAGTAAGACTCTTGCTGAACTTCACCAGGGTTTGAATCTGACTCCTGGGTAACTACCTGTGACTCATTTTTGGTACGCGTCGGATCAGGAGGATTGTATATGCCCGTCGTGGGTAGCACAACCCTTTTTCTGTTCAGCCAGATCCTCGTGAATTTTTCGTAGTGCATCGTGAAATCGTCGTAGCTCTGTCTCAGCTTTTGCTCTATCTTCTTCGGCAGCCGCGGCAAGATCTTGCGAACATATGCTGAGTCCCTACTCATAAAGAAATCAAGTCCCTTCTTGTCGGCCGTGGGCACTGCATAGGGAATCTGCGACCAGGGCTCAGCGAGGATGCGATCCATATTCATATTGAGGCCTCGGACAGACATTTTATCTACGCCTTGCAGGTAGGGGTCTGCAGTGGGCTCTCGGAAATCTCCTATGCGTCTGTTGCCTCGCAGGTGCCTATCCATCAACGCCTCAGTCCAGAACTGACTCTCCTTTGTTGCCCAGTGTGCGGCAGGACTCCAGGGGCTGTACCCAGAAAAATATTGATTCTCTCGCAACTTCTCGGTATAGTCACACGGAGTCTTCAATAACCCTACGCCTTCCCAGTCGCTATTAGGAGCTGCCCAGTCAAAGATTTCAGGTGCCCTATGACTATACAGGTTGTGGTATTTTCCGTAGAACTCAAGCATGTACGCTGCGTAGTCAAAGGCGGCCTCCAACATTTCTGCGTCCGTGAATCTTGCTCGGTCATACAAATTGTGGACGAACTGCGGGAGATATAGTTCATCGCTCGTGATCGTCGTATCCCTATCCAGCAATCGCAAAAATATGTGGTGGGCTGCCGTGGCACTTGCTAGGGTGACTCCCTTAGTCCTCATTTCTTCTTGCTCTGCCTGTGTGCAATACTGTAGCCACGGTGCACGAATCTGACTCATCTCTAAAGTCGGTACAATCAGGTTTCCGTCACGCAACAATTTCTGTCTCTCCTCGGGGGTCTTGGCGTCCCTGATGTATTGGTCACGCAGCATCCTTGCATAATCCATACTCTGGGTCTCCTCCAGTTGTACCCCGCTCTTCAGGTTCACTAGCTGTGCTGCCCACTCTTGGAATGTTGCAACGGCCTCCATTTTATTTCAGGATACACATTAGCATCTTCAGCAGGTAGTAGTAGGAGGGCTTGTTTGCTTGCACCCACGAGTCAATATATGCGATCACATCAGAGTCTCGTAGGTCTACCTCTGCCCACATCTCTATCGTCTCGTTCAGAATTCGCTGCAACTCTCGCGTCTGCATTTTTCTTTATGCGACACATTAGCTCCCCCAGATCCATATTGCGGAGGCTGCGAGTTTTGCGGAGTTCCTCAAGGGCTGCTAGCTGCGTCTCCCGTGGAAGCTCAGTGAACCTCTGCTGCAAAGTTTTTCTGGACTCCTGTACTGGGTCGTACTCGCTCTTGCAACAGAAGATTTTACGAAGAAGAACCTTGACCCGCGAGGTGTGGCGGACGAGGCTGCGAATTGTATCGGATCCCATTTTTTATTTTGAGCTCTAGATTAGCTCCAGTGAACCAGTAGGCGGCCGTCTCTAGTAATCTCTACGAACCACCAGCAAGAGGCTTCCAGTTGTGCCTTGTAGTCCCAGATGAGATCCACGAGGCATTGCGGGAGTTGATCAGGAAGGTATACCATTTTCTCCAGGCTGCACAATAGAGCTCTCTCGCATCACCTGGCGAACTATAAAAATCGGCGGGTCATCTTTTTCTTTGCACTCGCATACACACAGTGGCCAGCAGGAGACTCTCGTGGACTTCTTCTGATTCGTGTATGACCACTCGCGAGTGCAGTCTTGTCTCTTCATTTTTCCTATGGGACACATTAGGCACCCCAGGGCATTGAGTCTATGTTCTCGCCGTCGTTGATCTGCACGCGTTTGTCGTAGGTGAGTCGCAGCTTCTTGTTCATTGTGCGGTTGATCAGGCGGTCGTTCTTCCTGGTGATCTGCTGGTAGTCAGGAGTCTGCAGGCGTTTCTCTGTACCCAGTACAATTCTCACTAGGGAGTCTGGGTTGATTACCTCGGAGTTCTCGTGGTTCAGAGTGAAGCCCTTGACTTTCATGCAGTGCCCTATTGAGCCGTCCTTCTTTTTGTAGCGATAGCCGTAAGATTTTGCACCGCTGCTTACGAAGAAGTCATGCATGTGCCCGCCGTCCAGTTCATCCGTCCACTGTCCCAGGAAGTCGCCCTCAGCCAGAAACCACTCCTTTGAGCCTGGAGCCTTATCCTTATTCAGGTACTTGTCGGTCTTGCTGAGTCTCGCCGCCCGTGCCTTCTTCAGGTTCTCCCTACACTTCTCTTTCTGCTCCTCGGTCATCGGCTTGCGTTTCTTGCGGGGCTTCTTGGGTGCAAGCTTCTGTGTGCGGTCGCGGACATCTGTGTAGTAGATTACCGAGTCGGTGTCGTAGTAGCAGACCCTGATGCCTAGCTGATCCAGTTTGTCGTAGAGTCGCAGGCGTGCATGGCTGGTCGTGAACACCCCGATCGCAACATTTCCGAACTTGAGCGGGTGGATGGCCTCCTCCTGAGTTTTGTAGACAATCTCGTGCAGCTCGTTCTGCTTGATCATTTTGTCTTTCAGGATCGTAATCTTCTCGTTAGTCCTCCACTTGTAGTAGTCATCGGCGTTGTTTACCTGTACTGTCTTGTTCAAATTATCTCGCTGGCAGAACTTCCCCCAGAGATTATTCAGGCAGAGCTTGGCCATCGTCCGCTTCCCTGGGTTGTAGTCCACATCCTCGTGTTTGATTTTGAATCCGTAGACCTCCTCCACCCTGGCTCTGAATGCATCCTGTTGCTCTTTGGTCTTGCACCAGTGCGGGTAGCCGCTTGCCTCCGTCTTGATTTTCAGGAAGAGCTGCACATACTTTTTGAAGAGATCGGTAGTCCACTCCTCCCAGTGCCAGGCCTCGTATACCTGCTTGATCTCGTAACCCTTTTGCACTGCCCGCTCCAATTCAAATGTAGTCCAAGTCCCGTGCATCTTCCGTATCTCGTCGCTGTGGTCGCACTTCCTTTGCTGGGTAGCTGTGCATCGTGTGCAGAAGGCGAAGCAGGTTTTACCGTTGATGCGTGCAGGGAGGACTGGGTGATACTGGCCGCGGGGAGGGAGCACATCGCACTTCACGAGTCCCTTGATCTTGGTGTCGCCGCTAGTAAGGTCTGTGCTGACTTCAGTGTGCACTGTGTGATGACCCAGGGGATACTCGTCATACCACTGCACTGTTGGGTAGAGACTGCAGATATCTATGTACTTGCCTACTCGCTTGTATCCCTGCTTGGGTGCTGCCTCTGCTCCGAATTTTGCGAGAAGCTTTGTAGCGTTGGTTCGTCCTCCGAAGAGTGCATCGCGGGCGTCTAGGCGGTCTACCACAATCTGATCATTCTGAGCGAGCCACTCCCTGATTTCCCGAGATTTGCTTTTCATCACATTCCACTCACATTGCCACTTGATGTGCACTTTTCCTTTCAATTTGTTGACTTCCCGCTTCCAATTCTCGTGTGTGCGATCCATAGTGAGCCCGTTGCGGTGGTTAGTGGTTCCTGCAGTCTCGTCGTCGGGGTTGATCCAGGTAGTGCCTCGTGAGTTCCTGTAGCAGCTTGGGCACCCGTTGTGGTAGCAGGCGGCGAAGACGAATTTTATTCCAGTTTCCGAGCCGACCGCGGACACATGTTTTTCTTCGCTGGGTAGCATCTCCTCGCCGTTCATCCACCCCTGCCAGGCCAGATATTCCTGTCTGAACTTCTCGTGTCTCTTGTGCACCCTGGGTAGTATCGCGATGCTGTCTTTGGGCATGTGCTTGGCTCTGTATATGTTGTTGCAGACCTGTGCGATCGTGATGAATTGCGTCGGGTCTATGTCGCAGTTTTCCGTGAATGTTCGCTTGAGCTCTGCAATACCCTCGTGCAACAGCTGAACATCCGAGGCACAGTAGGACATCAGTTCGTATTCCATATTCCACTCCTGTTTCTGCTTCTTGTAGTGCTTGCTGCTGAGTTTGTGCCACTCTAGGAATTCTGCCCGCTTCTTGGCTTTCATCCTGTTGGGCTTGTAGTATTTTGTTGCGGGGAACTTGCCGCTGTAGTCCTGGTTCGCCCAGACATTTTTCCAGTGCGGGAAGAAGCCCTTGCGAGTCTCTTTGAGTCCAAACATTTTCGGGAATGATGCGAGGGCTGCTGGGACGAAGGAGAGCGAGTCTATCAGTTTCACACCGCAGATTTCCATACCCAGGTACTTGCCTCCGCGGGGTACTATCCCAGTCACATGATGTCCCTTGCGAGCTGCCCAGTCCTTGATCGGGAGGAAGTCGTAACCTTGGCCGTTGTGGGCGATCGCTGTGTATCCTTTGTGGTCTCCCTGGAACAGCCACTCACAAAATTTATCAGTGACCTCCAACAAGTCCGCATGCTCTAGACTCTTGCTCCTGTTCTCCTCGCTGTACCTATCCCAGTAGGCGAAGTTGTTGGTCTTCTTGCTCGCTGTATTAAGGTACTTCCACTTCTCCTTCTTCTTTCCGTATTTCTGCGTGTCCCAGGAGCGGCTGGTGAAGGCTTTCGTGTTCATGTCCTCCTTCTCGTATTTTGCAAAGACCGCGTTCATGTGGTGCTCCCCTCCGTCCTGGATAGCCTCAAAGTCAAAGCAGATTGTTCGCTGCTCCTTGCTGTTCTTTTGCTGCTTGGTGTTCATCGGCGATTTGCTTTTGGGCACGAAGCACTTGTGGGGCATTTCAACGAATTTCTGGCAGATCCTGCAGTGCACATTACCGCATTTGTGGACTGATTTTTTGAACTCTTTTTTGCTGATTTTGGTGCCTGGCTTGACTTCTCGGTCTGTTCTGCAGTTCTTGCCGCAGTCTTTGCA
>MDTB01010168.1_pt1 | contig 10223 bp, 16 predicted proteins | sample 811161 | NCBI WGS metagenome assembly MDTB01 (sample SAMN05326650, study PRJNA326480) | marine metagenome | isolation source: seawater | place: Mediterranean Sea | collected 2009
ATATCAAAATTATCTGTATATGAAATACATCCAGATAACTGGAAAGAAATTATAGATGCCAAAATAAAAAGAGATAAAATGAAATATGAAATTAAACCTGAAGCAATGACCGAAAGATATAAATGTCGTAAATGTGGTAGTCGTAAATGTTCATATTATGAATTACAAACAAGATCTGCTGATGAACCGATGACTCAGTTCTTTACCTGCTTAGACTGTAAGAATCGCTGGAAAATGTGATTAAAATATACCCATACCGTGTGGGTTAGTGGTTCTTATTACACAATTGTCGGTATTACAATCTTGTTTTAATTCAGGTTCTATTATTTTGTATGGATAAGCAGAACATCCATAATTTTGTTTGTATTCTTGATTCATGTAATTATCGACTTTACCAGCTCCATTAGTTAAATAATATGTATATTCCCAACTGGTTAATGGTTTTGAATCGAATAATTTTCCGAGATTTCTATTTAATTGGCAATTCGGTAAATAACTGGTGAGAAATCTACCATCAGACATTAAAGCAGGACAGTCGTCATATACATTCGTGGGGACTCCTTTGAATCCGGCGTGATTATTATTTGAATTTACTGCATTTACAGCATTTACATTAGCATTTACATTAGAATTTACATTAGAATTTACATTGGCATTAGCATTAGCATGTGAGTTGTTACTGTGTGAATTACAATTAGGCATTATATATTAATTTATATTTTTTTTTTATTATATTTTATTTATTAAATGTTATCAAATCTTAACACTAATATGAAAGTTTTGATTGGTATATCTTCTGTAGCGATTATAGGTATAATATATTCACTGATAAAAAGTTTTTTCACTCCAAATAAAAAGAAAATGGTTGAGGGTCAGAATGATAATGGTGGTAACGGTAATGGTAATGGTGATGGTAATGGTGGTAATGGCGGTAACGGTAATGGTAATGGTAATGGTAATGGAAATGATAATGGTAATAAAGAATTAAATCGTAATATGGAAAATTTATTAGAATTACATAAAAAAACATCAACATATTTAAATAATATAAATGATAAACATTCAACTTTAATTGATTTATTATATCAGAATTATATTTTTAATAAAGAATTAAATTTTAATACTACTAGAACAGAAAAAATAATTATAATGAATAATATAACAACTGATATTATAGATGATATTCTTAATATAAAATTAGAATATTTAATAAATGAATTTAATTTTCCACATGCTATTTATGGTATTAAATATATAAGTTCAACTATACCAAAATCTGGAACAGATACACCTTACGTATCTATAAAATTGATAGATAGTAGTCTGCGACAATTTTTATCATATAATAATGTTATAATAACTGTTCCAATGAGATTAAAAACGGGTACCTCAGTTAATGAAGAATACACACATGATGTATCACCAACAAAAAAAAATACATTATTATCTTCACCAGAAGAACATTCTGAATTAAAATTACAAGTATGTAAGTCAGATGGATCAATACATGATTTAACCGGAAAAACATATTCATTTGTATTTGAAATTACCGTTGATATAAGAAGTCAAGTGCCTATTATTCAAGAAGACGTAAATCCAAATAATAAACAACCTCCATCAATTGAAACTCAACAATAATTATCTTAACCCAATTTATCAACTATACGTTGTGCCAATGTGTGTTTATTACCGGAATGTTTTAATCCTAATTCAACACATTTTTCCTTAAGATCCTTCACTGACATATCTAGATATTTTTGTAATTCATCAGAATGATTATCACCTAAAACAATTTCATCTGTGATTATATCATTATCATCTAAATTTATAGTATCATCTAAATTAATATCATTTTCTAATTCAACGATTTCATCTTCATCATCAGAATTGTTATCAGAAACATCATCAATTTCATCTTCTAAATCATCATCATTATTATTTTCTTCTAATATATTATCGATAATATCATTATCTTCATCTATAATATTATCTTTTTTGTCATCGATTTTAGTTGAATCTATATTGAAAAACAAATCATTATTTTGATTTATATCTTTTTTATCTGAAACAATTTCTTCTGTATTTTTTTTCAATACTTCTTCAACAACACCATTACCTTCTATTATTTTTGTTGATGATCCATCTGATGTTTTAGTAGAAATATTTTCATTTTTTTCATTTTTTTCTTGAGATACAATAGGTTTTTTATTTATATTAAAGATTTGATGTAATCCCATATTGATTTGTTCTATATCTTTAATAAACATTTCATTGTTTTTTTCAAGATTTTCTATTTGTAATTTCATTTTTCGCGAATCAAGATAAAAATATACACATATTAATATTATAATGATTATTATTAATATAATAGAAATATTCGATTGAAAAGATATACTACCAATTGCCATATTTTATTATATGGATAATAAAAAGTTTATTTTTAAACTTATTTTTTATATAATATAATATAATATGAGTACATTCTACAATTTCAAACTGGATTTAGAACCGAATGTAATTGATATGATTTATGATATACTCCGTATGTCGACTATACAGTTGATTACACAAATTATGTTTTATATGAATAATAGTTCATTGTCTCTATTTAATGAAACATTTATTAAAACATTTATATTTATAAATATAAGTATAATATTTTACTACTTAGTTGTAAGAAAATTGTTCAGTTTTGTATCTGATGATTATTTAAATGAAGTATCTAAACCTTATACTAGTACTCCACCTATAGGAGGCGCCAGAGCAGATCCTCCATCAATTCCTCCACCACCACCTCCACCACCACCTCCACCACCACCTCCACCACCATCTCCACCAGCAACACCATTACCCATGCCTAATGCTAATGCTAATGCTAATGCTAATGCTAATGCTAATGATAATGCTAATGCTAATGCTAATATGGGCAGTATGAATTCTCTCAATTTACCTACCGGATCAACTACAATTAATTAAATATATAAAGATATATATTAAGATAAATATATAATGTCTGAAGTAATAAAAAAAAAAAGAGGTAGGAAACCTAAAGATACGCATATTATAAATAATAATCCTATATTTGCTGATGATAATGACAGTATAGATGATCTAATTATTAAATTAAATTATAATGACACATCTAATTCTAATATATTTTTCAATATAGATGATTATGATGGTAATATATGTCAACATAATTCTAATATCAGTGATATCTGTTGGAATTGTTGTCATAATTTTGATAATATGATAACAGGTTTACCATTCAAATATGTTAACAATATTTTTTATACTATAGGTGATTTTTGCTCATTAGAATGTGCATCAAGATATGCTTATGAAAATTATAAAGACAATATTTATGAAATTATTAATATTATTAATTTATACAATAATATTAAATATAATGACCAATCAAAAATTCAATTAGCATTATCAAAATTAACTTTGAAAAAATTTGGTGGAAATTTAACTATCGAAGAATACAGAAAAAATTTCAATAACTCATATAACGTTGATATACCTATAGTAATACCTATAAATATCAATATAGATAAATGTGAATATAATAAAAATAATCCATCTAATTTAAAATTATATAGAAAAAATATTAAAAAAACAAATATTTTTGATAAGATTCAAATCAATGGTTGATAATATTGTTGAATTGAATTCATTATTATTATAGATTTTATATCCGATTTTGTATCCCATTTTATATAATCAGATAAAATCATATCTAACTCATTTGAATTTATATTATATAAAGTATTTATATAATTTATATCTTCTATATCTAATTTTTGTATTCTTTTGTATATAAAATTATATATATTTTTCAATTTAAACATTTCATAACTGTTTAATATATCATAATATATATTAACATTAATATTATTTTTACTTAGATTGTTAAGAAATGTATAATTATAATTATTTATTTTATGTATAGGTGAAAATTTATCTGTATCGATATTTAAAGAATATTCCATACAAGATAAATATATTTATTTTTTATAAATGAAACTTGAATTGTGGGGTTTTGGTAAATCAAATATTATTTGTTTTTTGGTTGTATCAGGATTTTTATTCCATTGATCATTTAATTTTTTAGATGTGTTTTTCAACAAGATTAATCCTTCTTTATATAATGAATCAATATCATATTTAAGATCAAGATTGTCGCTGGACAACATTAGAGAATTAAAGTGTTTTATTGATTTATTTAAATATTCTTCTGCATTATCATATTTATAATTATCATAATTGTTATTATTAATATTTATAATAATATCTGTAAACAATGAAAAATATTTCATGCCAAATTTATATTCAATTTCATTAAAATTTTCATATTCTTTTAATCTGTATAATATGTATGATATATTATAAGGATATTTATTATCAACTTTATTATGTGATTTATAGTATTTTAATAAAGAAAATATAATAATTAATAATAATATAATATATTTTAAATCATATCTTGATATGATGATAAAAATTATGATAAGTAAAAAAATTTCATACATTATAAATTAATCATATATAATAAAAAAGATATTATAATAAAAACAATACCTAAATATATCATATTTTCATTGTTTAAAATCATATCTTTTAAAGTTTCTTTAACTACTATATTTTCAGATACAAATTTATCATCATTTTTCAAATTCAAAGATGTTTCTAAATATTTTTTATGATAATCATTATATAAATTTGGTATAAGATTAACTATTTTATCATATATTTGTTCAACTGTCATATTCATAAATTTATTATTGTTTAATTTTGTTTTGTCTTTATTTTCTAAAAAAATTTTATTTTTCAATTGATTCATTTGTGCTTTATTGTAACTATTCATTTTATCAACATTACGACCATTACTCGCTATTTCTGGTCTATGATCATATTCATAAGCAGTAACCATTATATAATATAAATATATTAAATATATGTTATTAAATGCACATTACCAAGAAACATTCTACGACAACAATATCTATGTAATTCTAATTCATCCATTACTTTACCCTCGATTGATTTATTAGGATTTTTTAAATCAATATATTCGATATCTAAATCTTTGATTGAATCATTACTGTTCTGTTTTTCTTGATTGACTCTTTCGATAAATGGTATCCATTTATCTGATATAACTTTATTACAAGTAAAACAACGAACTGGTATAATCATTATTATTTTATATATTATATTATTTTTAAATCAAATTTATTTGTTAATATATATATATGTATTTATTTATAGTAATTTTGATATTTATTGTAATAGTATCATTGATATTGTATTTCAGATATTTATATAAGGAAGATATTAATCCTCAAGAATTATATGATAATTTAATGAATGATTTTAGTAAGATATTTCCAGATAGAAATAGAAACTCAGGTGGAGCACAATTCTTTCATCATATTATGAGTTTAAATCCTACTAAAGATGAGTTTGATCACTATAATAGATATTATTGCGCAGTTAGTGGTTCACCTATAGATGTTAATCGTAAAGACAATAAATCATTTATTTACATAGAAGACTTAGATGGTAATAAAATATGTGGAGATTATTATAGGTGTTGTGTTCCTTGTAATTGTGATCTGATGAAATATTCTAAAGTAGAGAATATGACATTATCTTTAAAAGATGGAGATTATGATTATTATGTAATTACAATAGATGATCCTTGTTCAAATGAAAAATCAATACCTTCTTCAGTCACAAGTTTTAAGTGTGTGAATGGAAAAACACAGAATGGATTACATTCTCCATCTGGAAGATTAATAAAAGGGATTTTACATAATGGAAGAGTATGTTCTGATAATGAATTTAAACAGATAGATGAACATGATGTGACTGGTGATTACTGTAGAGAAAGAAATTCAACTAAACCAGAAGATTTAAGAGGAGGTATGGGTGATATATTTGTTCAACTTAGTTTAATAGGACGTGATATAGTTGACAAAATTGATGAATTATTTCATCCAGATCTTAAAAATATATATGGAGAACCATTAAAAAAATGTCAAAAGTTTTCAGACGATCAAAGAGGTTCTTGGGATAGTGAAGGATATTGTAGTGAGCGAGGTGGAGGAGTTCATCAAATATGTTTCGACGTTCGTGAAGAAAGTAGTAATTTTTCTAAAGATACAGGACAAAGCGATTGGTCAAGGAGTAGAGTTGGAAAGAATCATTGTATGTGTTTAGGTGCGTGGAGTTTATATAAAGCAAAACAGAATAATAATTTAATAGATGATACTGAGAATGAATTAAATTGTGATGCTATTCCAGAAATGTCTTTAAGCGAAGGATATATTGGTAATTGGAATACGTGGAATGGCAATGAATTAGACGATCAAATTGTTGATGGTGTTAATAGTTTGATGGAACAATGTTATAGAAAAGGTAATGAATCACAAAGAAAATATCTTAAAGATAAGTATAATTCTCTGACTAATTCTCGTTCAGAATTTCACAATACAGAAATTTATAATAAATATCAATTATAAATATACATTATATATATATATATATATATATATATATGAGTAATTCTTCAAGTGATTCTTCAAGTGAAAAAAAAAGAAAGAGAAAAGCACAATGGAGTAATGGACAATATCGTGTTATACCAGAAAATTTAACTAAAGGATTATTTAGAATACCCGATTATAAGCATGAACCATTACCTGAAGAATATGCTTGTTTATTTATAATATACCATGGTTCTGATCCTACTCCTATTCGTGGAAAATGCTACCCTTATGAATTTGAAGAAATAGAAGAGAAAGAATCAACACAAAAATTTATTAATGATAAAGCAAGATATATTACAGCTTGTAGTGATCAATGTTCTGTAATTTCAGTGACGGAAGATGTAAATAGACATATTTTAAATTCATTTAATACTGATAATCCTGAAGATAATTTTAAAAGTTTATTTGAATCAAGAGCATCTTTAGATGATTTTAATAAATCAATATATGAAGGATATTTTGCTATACCTGGAAAGTTATATGATACAAAAGAAAAAAAATGGAAAAAAAAATCTGTACTTGAATTCAATTTAAAACAACGTGTTCTTACAAAGAATTGGTCTTTTAACGTTAAACAGGATATACCATATAGAGGAATTTGGTTGATAACCGAACGAGGAACAGATATTATTTATATGGATAATGATTTACATAATGAAAATTACTTTGATAGTAATTCATTAGAAGAATTCAATAAATTAGTATTAGAAAAAAACGGAAGTATATGTTTAACAGATATTTTAAAACTACTTAGAAATTCAGATAAATTTGGAGAAAAAGAATTACTATTTTTTATATTATCTTGTCATAATGATTGCAATGCAGGATATGATAGAGGTTTTTTTTATCCTGGAGTCAGCGGGTTTTACAATCAAGCATTATATAAAAACAGAAAACGTATGAGATTTGGAGAAAAAAAATATAAGAAAAAAACATTACAAAAATATATGAAAACATTAAAAAAATATAAGAAAACATTACAAAAACATAATAAAAAAAAGAAAAAACATAATAAAAAATATAATAAAAAAAAATATATAAATATATATATATATTATAATGCTATATGATCCTGGTTCAGAATTTAAGTATGCACCTAAAGAAGTAAAAATTGAGAGTGAACCAACACGTGCACGTACTTCAAGACGCGTAGCAAAACAAACTAAAGACGATGTTTTTTTTATTATATCATATCATGGTGCTTGTCCAGGTCCTAATGATTGTATTAGGAAATTTGTTGATGATAAAGATAAAAAAAAAGTTCAAACACTACTTAATCATAAAGCTAAATATATAACATCTTGTCAAGATCAATGCTCTGTTCTTTCATATCAAGATGATTTTCATGAAAAAGTTCTTGGTTCAAATAGTGTATTTGCACCAAGTAATGAAGGAATAAATTTTTTTAAAAATTTGTTTTTAGATGATAATGAACTACAAGTATTTAAAAGTATGATGAGTCCTTTTGGTTCAGAAAGTCATCAATACGCGTTAGATGATAATACAATTTGTCATTTAAAATTTGAACATAGACCTCTTGTAAGAGATTGGTATTTTGATTTGACTGAACATATACCATATAAAGGGATATGGGAAGTTAGAGAAGATGGTATACACAAAGTATTTGATTTAGAGAAAGGTAAGTCTACTGATAAATATGATTATTATTATTTTAGTGGAGATGAAAAGTTTCGTGCTGATTTTGAAGGATTAGTAGATTTAATAACACCCGATTCAAGTTCTTTATGTTTATCTGATTTTATAAATCATTTAAGAAATCGTTATAATTATAATTATAAAGGTAAAGTGTTTCATTTTTTAATTTTATCTTGTCATCATGATCCTAATTGTATATTAAAAATAGACAAAGATGGAAAATACAGTTTACATGGTCATAAAAAGGAAATAATAATAAGAAAAAGAAGAAGTTCAAAATCTCCAGTAACTCCTCTTTTATCCAAACCTGGTAGTGATAGTGATAACTCTAAAAAAATATGTAAAGATGGAATATGTAAAAGAATTAGAAATATGATTGGATTAAAAAAGAAAAAAACTTTTAAAAAACATAAGAAAAAAAGATTTAAAAAACCTAAGAAAAAAACATTGAAAAAACATAAAAAAAAACGAAAAAAAGTTTATTAATTACAACAACCAACTAATCTTAACAATCTAAGCTATAAAACTATTTTTTACAATAATGTTTTTTGTTTGATTTTTATAAACAACTATATAATCGTCATTCTGCTGATTCAATACTACTTTAACTAGATCGTTTGGATCTTTACCTGGAGGACACAGAGATGTTCGGTCATACAGAGTCAAATGACCCAAGGTGCCCACTACACCGTTATCGATGGAGTGGATCCCCGTGAGATCAGTTGATCCATCAGCGATGTTGATAAGAGAAATTGCGGACATTCTGAGTCAATGTAGATTTAGAGATTTAAAACTGTTAAATCTTTATCTCAAATTTATGAGATTAAATAAGATTTTTTTTCTATTATATATTAATTACTATTATGAGTATTAATTTTAATACAATTGCCCCAATATCAGCAACTGTATTATCTATAGGTGGAGTATAATTATTAAGAGATCTTGGTGCTTTCATATCTTTAGTATATTCTTTTGCGAGCATAAATTTAACCATATTCAATTATAATAAGATCAAATGTTTAAATATTATAACTTTAATAATCAAATTTAAATTTGATTTAGATTTAAAGGATATCTAATAATTAAACAATATGGCAAACAATATGGATATCGATCAGATTAATCCAAATAATATTCCTATCAATCCAAATAATATCCCTATCAATCCAAACAATATCCCTATCAATCCTCATAACATAAATAACATAGATCAACAACTTAATCAGATACAAGCATTACTCAATCAGATTTACAATTATCTCCATATCATTATTACTAACAATTATGCTGGTAATAATGATATAAACAATATCCAGATGATTATTTATAATATTCAAAATCACATAAATGGAATATATAATAATAATAATCAACTGATTATTATAAATAATGTTCTCAATAATCAGAACAATCTAATTAATTATATAATCAATAATATGATTAATAATTAATAATTTAAAATCTTGTTTATATTATAAATAATAATGAAGTGTGATATTTTTTATCCTTTATTTAGAAATATTATAAGATTAAAAAAATTACCTGTTAATAGATATAATTGGAATATAGAAATGAAAATATTAGAACTAAATTGTGAAATTGATACTTTTATATCACAAGTTAATAAAAAAATAGAAAATGATAAAAAACTAACATATAATCTTACTAAATCTAATGATATTTCAAAATAATTACGAATATTATTATTTAACTTTATAATTAAAATATATCTTATCTTCCATTTTTTCTAATTTATTTTTTATATCTTTTATATTGTTGTTCATATCATCAAGTTTTTCATCTGATCGACTCATGAATATTTTCATATCGTTGATATATTTATAGTTTTCATCTACTTTTTTTTCTTGAGCATGAACTTTGTTACTTAATATATCTAATTTTTCTGAATGTTTACCTATTTGAAAAATTATACCACCTATAGATAATACAGTTGCTGATATTGGGGCAATTGTATTAAAATTAATACTCATAATAGTAATTAATATATAATAG
>MDTB01057359.1_pt1 | contig 10223 bp, 9 predicted proteins | sample 811161 | NCBI WGS metagenome assembly MDTB01 (sample SAMN05326650, study PRJNA326480) | marine metagenome | isolation source: seawater | place: Mediterranean Sea | collected 2009
ATTCATCGTGGTCTATTAGCCGAGCGCGTATCGGTTCAGTTGCTCGGCGGTGAATTAACAATTCAATGGGCGGGAGGCAATAACTCCTTATTGATGACCGGCAGTGCAACCAAAGTATTTGATGGGAAAATAAACCTATGACAACCACGTATTCAGACAATACTTCGATTGATCCATCGCTTGCAAGCGACTCAGCTAATAGCACCCAGCTATCGGCACAGGCAGTGGCAAATTACTTACTCGACAACAGTGATTTTTTTGCCCAGCACCCTGAGATATTGGCTGAATTATCCCTACCACATAATAGCGGCAGTGCGGTTTCTTTAATGGAGAGACAAGTCGCTATTTTACGTGAAACCAGTATTCAAACTCGGCATAAACTCAGTGAATTCATTCAAGCCGCAAAAGAAAACGACAGTTTATTGCAGACCACTCAATCATTAGTGATCGATTTAATTAACTGCCTATCGCTAACAGAAACGTTTGAGATGCTCGAAGAAAAGTTAGCCAAGCGATTTGGCGTCGAGTCGGTGGGTGTGTTGTTGATCAGTGATACAGATGCCGCTAACCATGACCTCGATCCACGCTATCATCAATTGCAAACCGATGCCGAAAATGCCATCGCCGGTATTCTGCAAAATAAAACGCCTTTGTGCGGTACGCTTCGCGACAGCGAAGCGGAATTTATTTTTAGTAATAGCCAATACGCTATTGGCTCAGTGGCGATTACGTGCTTACCGATCACTGGTAAGTCTAGCAACAGCACTCTGCTGTTAGCAGTCGCACATCATGACAGCCATCATTATAACAGTGACACTGGCACGCTATTCCTCGACTACCTTGCTGATATACTGGTCGCTTTAATTAACCGTTTCAATAGTACAGAGTAAAACAGAGCTCATGGCTACCATCCAAGCGACCATAAGTAATGAGATCGATCAAGCTATCTCGACGTTCATTGCCCATCTCTTATCGGTCAGGCGCTTATCAAAACACACAGCCTCGGCCTACCGCGCTGATTTGCATAAGCTGGCTACTTACTGTGCCGCCCATCATTGTAATAGCATTGCTGCTATCGACACGGCATTGGTCAGGCAGTTCGCAGCAACACTGAATAGAAAAGGTATGTCTGCCGCATCAATTCAACGCAGTTTATCAAGCATCCGCAGCTTTTTCGCTTATGCGAATCAACACTTGAGTGAGAAGGTGTTAACGGTAAACTACAATCCTGCCGACGGTGTACGCGCACCGGCGGGGGTTAAAAAATTACCCGTCACGCTCGACGTCGATCAATTAAAAGGCCTGCTAGACCAACAACAAAATAGCCATCATAAAGATGCTGATAGCGAAAAATCACTGGGTAACAAAAACCTGCTCGCCCTACGTGATCAAGCAATGATGGAAACCCTTTATGCTGCAGGGCTTCGACTGGCCGAGTTAGCAAATTTAGACATAAACGATGTCGACCAAGCAGAAGGCCTAGTGACGGTCACTGGCAAAGGAAATAAGCAACGCTTAGTGCCCATCGGCAGCATTGCCCTTCAAGCGATTAAAGCATGGCTGGCGGTGCGCGCAAACTTGGCCCAGCCAGAGCAAACGGCACTGTTTGTTAGCAACCGTGGCCAGCGGATTTCGCACCGTGCGATTCAACAGCGATTAAAGTTAGCAGGCCAACAACTCGACCAACAACAACACTTGCACCCACACATGTTGCGGCATTCATTTGCCAGTCATCTGCTTGAATCCAGCGGTGATCTCCGTGCGGTTCAAGAGTTACTAGGGCATGCGAATTTGTCGACCACACAAATCTATACTCATCTCGATTTTCAGCATTTGGCCAGCGTTTACGACCAAGCACACCCGCGTGCTCAACGAAATAAAAATAAAATTAAAGGCAGCAATGACCTCAGTGATTAAAGCCATTACCTTCGATCTAGATGACACACTTTGGCCCCTTAAACCCACCTTAATTCGTGCTGAAACGGAATGTTATCAATGGTTGCAGAAAAACGCGAAAGCGCTTACTGACAAATTTAGCTTAGCCGACATAGGCGATTACCGATTCAAGCTTTTCTCTTCATCAGCCGCGTTTAAAAATCAAATCAGCCAATTACGCATTGAAACCATCAAAACTATGGCGATCGAGAGTGGCTATAGCGATGAAGACGCCACGGCATTATCGGCCGAAGCTTTTGAAGTGCATTACGAGTTACGCCAGCAAGTGAATTGCTATGACGGAGTGGAGTCCATGCTGGAGACCCTGCAAAAAGACTTTATTCTTGGCTCGATCAGTAACGGCAACGCCGATGTTAAACAAACCTCGATCGGTCGATTTTTTTCATTTGCCCTGTCGGCAGAACAGCTGAATATTAGCAAACCGCAAGCAGGCATTTTTACTGCCGCGCTAGCACGTATTAATGGTCATCTTGACTCCGCAATAATCGCGAGCCAAGTGGTTCATATCGGTGATGATTTTCATTGTGATGTGGTCGGTGCAAAACGTGCGGGCTTTAAAGCTATTTGGCTAACCAAAGATCAGCAGCAAGACAATGCTTCGACACCCTATTTAGCGACTGAAGATATTGAGGCCGCAAAACATTATTCAGCGGATGCAGTGATCAGCACTCCAGCGGCAATTGTCAGCACTGTCAATGCACTGCAAGCACTGAATTAATAACAAAGACGGGATTAAATAGGCCGACTACCGTAACTGCTTTCGGGCTTGCGAGGCGGGTCGCCCATGACATTGGCGGCGATAGTATCAATTTTACCCCCTGCTTTTAGAAATCGCGTGACTTCATCATCTAGTTCAGAACGAACGCGTTGTCGACTGGCGATATTTCGTGTTTCTGCATGCTCGTCCTTTGAGCCTATAAAGCTCAAATCGGGTGAAGCAATAGAAGAACGTGTTTTAGCTTTTTGCTGCTTAGCCATTACTACATTACCTGCGGTTTTAAAATAAGGGTTTTCATTAAGTGGCTTATAGTTATAGCCAAGAACTGCAAGAAAACCACAGGCTTTATCCCACTTTAACGTATTGCTGCCTATTTTTTAGTAATTATCTTTGGCCGGCACAAGATATTGTGGCCAGCGGATCCGTGACCCACAATGACTAAAAAGGGAATATTTATCATCTGTGCGGGACGCATTATTTAGAACCTTCACGATTGAGCGCCGACTGAACAACTTGGTGCTGGTTTTTAATCACTTGAAGTGAAGCGATAATCCAGCGGCTAAAAAAAAGCCGCTAATGCGGCTTTTTTCATGCAAGCAAAATCAACTTACACAGCATCATCGCCGACTTCGCCGGTCCGAATACGTACAATCTGCTCTAGATTAGCAACAAATATTTTACCGTCACCAATTTTGCCGGTATTTGCCGAGCTGGTAATAGCTTCAATAACAGCATCGACCATATCATCAGATATAGCAATTTCTAATTTCACTTTAGGTAAAAAGTCTACCACATATTCAGCGCCTCGATATAGCTCAGTATGGCCTTTTTGTCTACCAAACCCCTTTACCTCCGTTACAGTAAGACCTTGAACACCTACATCAGAGAGTGCACTTCTTACATCGTCTAGCTTAAAAGGTTTAACTACAGCAGTAACTAATTTCATAGCGGTCTCCTAAAAGATAAGTATTCTCATGATCATAAATACTTATCGAAATTCTAATTATTTAAATAAATATTTTTGATTTTATATGAATTTTGATGGGACTATTATAATGATTACCTAAATAAAAAGAAAGCGCATTTTACAGCGCTTCCTTTTTAAGGTAGGTGAATTTAATTATGAGAAATGCTAACTGTCAGCAAACTCAGGATAAGCCTCAATGCCGCATTCAGAAATATCAACGCCTTCCATTTCAGCTTCTTCACTGACTCGTAGCCCGATAATAACATCAATAATTTTCCAGGCAATTAAGCTTGTTACGAACACCCAAACAAGTATTACTAATAAGCCTATTAATTGCCCCATAAAAGTAGCATCAGCGTCAGATAAAAGAACAGCAAAGATACCCCAGATACCGACTGTTCCGTGAACAGATATAGCACCTACAGGATCATCAATTTTAATTTTATCAAGGAACACGATACTTGCGACAACGATAACACCGCCAATTGCACCAATGATAGTAGCAAGCAATGGGGTAGGGTCTGCAGGCTCAGCTGTAATTGCAACTAAACCAGCTAGGGCACCATTCAAAGCCATTGTTAAATCTGCTTTACCAAAAACTATTTTTGCTAAGACTAATGCTGCTAACAATCCACCAGAGGCTGCTGCATTGGTATTGAGGAATACATTTGCTACCTCATTGGCAACATCTATACCACCCAGTTTCAATGTTGAACCACCATTAAAACCAAACCAGCCCATCCAAAGTATGAACATACCTAGCGTGGCCAATGGTAAATTAGCACCAGGGATTGCTTGCACTGAACCATCAGCAGCATATTTACCCTTTCTGGCGCCGACTAACAAAACGCCAGCAAGTGCAGCAGCTGCGCCAGCAATGTGTACGATACCCGAACCTGCATAATCAGAATAAGATAATTCACCGATAAATGGTACTGGAGTACCATTCCATGTCCAGCTACCTTCGATTGGATAAATAAAGCCAGTCATTACTACAGCAAAAGCCAAGAAGGCCCATAGCTTCATACGCTCAGCGACCGCACCAGAAACAATCGACATTGCCGTTGCTACGAATACGACTTGAAAGAAGAAGTCTGATGCACCTGAGTACTCTCCCATATCAGCAAAACCAGCTTCTGCAGATGCTGCTAATATCGCGGCTGAATCAACAGGACCTGCTGTGCCAGAAAGGAACATACCACCGCCGTACATTAATTCGTAACCACAAATCAAGTACATGGTAGATGCAATTGCAAACAATGCAACGTTTTTGGTTAAAATTTCAGTTGTGTTTTTAGCTCGCACTAACCCAGCCTCCAGCATCGAAAAGCCAGCAGCCATCCACATAACCAATGCGCCACAAATTAAAAAATAAAATGTATCCATAGCATACTGGAGTTCAAAAATATTATTTTCCACTGTTATTTACTCCTTGGTAATTTAAAAATCTAAATGAATCAAGCGTTTTAAAAATCTATATTGCTTCGCCACCTTTTTCACCTGTTCGAATTCGAACAGCTTCTTCAAGCGAAAAAACAAATATCTTCCCATCACCTATTTTTCCCGTGTTAGCGACAGATAAAATTGCCTCTATCGCTTGGTCATAAATATCATTCTTTACCGCAATTTCAAGTTTTACCTTAGGGAGAAAATCAACTATATATTCAGCTCCTCGGTAAAGCTCCGTATGGCCTTTTTGCCGACCAAAACCTTTAACGTCAGTTACTGTAATACCTTCAACTCCTATATTCGACAATGCTTGCCTTACATCATCTAACTTAAAAGGCTTTAAAATTGCGGTAATAAACTTCATTTACGCCCCATTTTTATAAACGAATTCCGAATTGAGTCGGCTGCGAACTATTTTTTTAAATGTAAAAAAAATAAATTCGCTAACAATCATTTTGCATGTGCCATGCCAGTAATTTTTTTTTATTTAAAAACATAGGCTTATATTAATATTATGCCGCTCGCCTTAAAATTAAGAGCTGCTACGCACCAATATATAATCTTAACGCACCAATATAGCGCTTTAATTATTTTGACTTTTACGATTTTATTAGCTCGGAACAAATGACGCACTTGATCCATTAAACCACCTAATTAATAATGCTCTGGGAGAAAACTATGACTGAAAAATTTGCCATCACCGATCTATTAAAACAAGCCGCTAGCCTGCTGCCTGCAAATGCAGCAGATATTCGCGATGAATTTGAACAGAACTTACGGCCATTAGTCGAAGCCAGTTTTGCCAAAATGAATCTTATTACTCGCGAAGAGTTTGACCAACATCTGGCTTTATTGTCGCGGCTAGAAGAAAAAACTGCGGCGCTTGAAGCGAAGCTTGAAGCCCTAAAGGCTTCAACAACTCATAAAAATCACCATTAATATCAACAGCTAGAGCCCTCTCGCTCACATTGTCGACTTAGCCGAAGTAGCTGGTCAACCTTTGGCTAAACGCGCATTAGAAATCGCCGCTGCCGGCGGACACAATTTACTGCTTATCGGACCGCCGGGCACAGGTGAGGCCGAGCTGGCATGACGGATTCTATCAATCACGCCACCCTTGAATTGCATTCAAGCCGCGCCCCTAAACAGCTAATTGCGATTGACTAACGTCATTCAAAAGAAGCTTTGGCGTTTTGAGCTCGACAAAAACCTGCCCAACTAAACCGATTAATGCATGACGCTGATTATTAGAAAGTGCAACGAGTGGATCTAACGAGTGTAATCGAGACAATGAAATTAAGGCGGTTACAGTGATAGCCTATTTATCGACGATGGACAGGTAGCTTGGTCTTGAGGTCGCGCCTTGTTGGCGCAGAAGTTTGGTAAAGTCATCGAAAGTAAGCGGCTCACTAAAAATAAAGCCCTGCATTTGATCGCAGTTATTTTCTATAAGAAAGTCTTTTTGACTCTCGGTCTCAACGCCTTCAGCAACGACTTTTAAGGTTAGTGCATGGGCTAAATGAATCATCGCTCGAACCATGTTGGCACTGTCTTGATCATTAACCACTTTTTGAACATGGCTTTTATCTAGTTTTAAGGTGGTAATGGGTAATCGCTGTAACTGTGGCAATGAGGAAAAACCAGTGCCAAAATCGTCAAGTGAAAAACGAACCCCTCGCTTCTCCAGTTTCTGCATATCAGCGGCAATTTCAGCTAAGCTTTCAATCACATCGGTTTCGGCCAATTCAAATTCAAAACGCGAACCCGACACTTTATTAGCGCTTAAGATCGATTCGATCTTGGTCACAAAATTTGGCGCAATAAATTGCTCGTGAGCGACATTAAATGAAATGCGTAAAGGGGCGAGTTTTAATTGATCCATCGCATTAATATCTTGACACAAACGATTCATCGCCCAGTAGCCCACCGACGATAATAAGCCCAGCTGTTTGGCGGGCAGTATAAATTCGTCGGGCAGTAACAAGCCTCGCTCAGGGTGATGCCAGCGAAGTAAGGACTCAGCGCCAATTATTTTTCCCGTTTGTAAAGAGATGCGCGGCTGAAAATACATCGCTAACTCGTCGTTATTAATCGCCGCACGCAGCTCAAGCTCTAGGCGACCTTGATCGAGCGCCTCATTGTTCATTTGATCAGTGAAGAACCGGTAGGTAGACCCCTCCATGGCCTTCGCTTCATACATGGCCATATCAGCATGTTTAAGTAAAGTCTTTGCGTCGGTACCCGCTTCGGGATAAACCGCAATACCAATACTACTGCCAACACGAAGTTGTTGGCCATCAATATTAAATGGCTCGGTAATGACGTCTATGATTTTTTGAGCGACCATCACGGTATCATTGGTCGAATTAATTTTTTCAAGCAAGACCGTAAATTCATCCCCCCCAATTCTAGCCACCGAGTCTGTTCGGCGGATGCATTGACTCAATCGCTCAGCAATACCTTGCACTAATTTATCACCAACATCATGGCCATGCATGTCATTGACGGTCTTAAATCCATCAAGATCTACGTACAGTAAGGCAAACGGACTGTCGCCTCGATCAGTACGTTGCAGCGCGCGATCCAAACGATCATTGAACAATAAACGATTTGGAATGCCCGTTAAGGCATCATAATGGGCTAAACGAGCCAGCTCGGATTCGGCTGATTTTCGATCCATAGCGTAGCGTATGGTTCGCTCAATCTGTACAGTATTGAGCTGATCTTTAATCAAATAATCGGCTGCACCGCCGCGAATCGCAGCCTGATCAAGATCAGGATTGTCCTTCGCCGTTAAACACACAATAGGCGTCGAGCAGCCATGAGCGCTGGCGGCACGCAATAATTCTTCACAAGTGTCTGGGGCGTGCTCATAATCGAGCAAAATAATATCGTGAATAGGGGCCAGCATGGCCTCTAATGCGTATTGATAATCTGCGCACCATGTCATTTCATAATCAGAAGCCGTCACATCGCCAAGCAGTCTCGCCATTTGGATGTATTGATCTCGATGAGCGTTAATCAATAAGGTTCTGATAGTGTTTTTTTGCATGCTCTCACTGCGGCCGGCAAAGACCGATTCCTAGCTAAATCTGACAATTGTCAACACACCTTAATAATTGGCTAAAGCCTTATTAACACTAGGCCAAATAGTTGCTTTTCGCCATTTATCAGGTGATTTTTTTAAGGTATTTTTCGTTCTTCTACCATCTTTCAAAAAATAACCTAATAGTTTCACCGACTCGACTTAATGCCTGATAAACTATAGCTATTGGCAAACCAGCTCTTTTGTTTATTGGCGACATTCCTCACCCGCTAAAAGGTAGATCAACACTCATTAACGCTTCAACCCCTAATCCATTGGAAGGCCTTAATCCTGCACAAAAAAAGGCCGTTCGCTATACCGACGGTCCGCTATTAGTGCTGGCCGGCGCCGGCAGCGGAAAAACCAGCGTTATCACCCGCAAAATTGCTTGGCTAATTCAGCAATGCGGCTATCGAGCGCAGAATGTAACGGCTGTGACATTTACTAACAAAGCCGCTAGAGAAATGAAGGACCGGATTAGCAACTTATTGCCATACAATGACAGCCGCGGCCTTAGCATCTGCACTTTTCATCACTTAGGTCTTAAAATTATTCAACGAGAGGCCTACGCTTTCGGGCGCAAATCAGGTTTTACCATCTTTGATGAGCAAGACAGCAAAGCCTTAATCAAGGAATTACTGCTCGATCACAGTAATGCTGGCGCTGATATCACCGAGCTGGCACAGCAACAAATTTCTCACTGGAAAAACCAATGTCAGCCTCCCGAAGCCTTGATTGGAAAAGCCGAAAGCCCACAAGAAGCTAGAATTGTAGAGCTTTATAGGCGCTATGAGCAAGCGCTTACTTCATACAACGCCGTTGATTTTGATGACTTGATAACATTGCCGGTGCAACTTCTTGAAACTAATGAACAAGTTCGCCAGCGTTGGCAAGGAAAAATTCGTTATCTACTGGTTGATGAGTACCAAGATACCAATACCAGCCAATACCGCCTTGTTCAACTATTGGTTGGCGATCGAGGCAAACTCTCTGTGGTAGGCGACGATGATCAGTCTATTTATTCCTGGCGGGGGGCAAATCCTGAGAATCTTATGCGACTCGAGTCCGACTTTAAAGGACTCAAAGTCATTAAGCTCGAACAAAACTATCGCTCTACCAACCGGATTCTTCGCGCAGCCAACACCTTAATCCAACATAACTCGCACATTTACGACAAGCAATTATGGAGTGAAAAGGGCCTTGGCGATGCCATCGAGGTGATTCAAGTGGCGAATGAAGACGCGGAAACCGAACTTATCGCCAATCAAATTATTGAACAGAAATTGTTGCTTGCCGCACGATTTAAACAATTTGCTGTCTTGGTGAGAAGCAACCATCAATCGAAGTTGCTTGAGCTCAAATTTCAGGCTAAGCAAATTCCTTATCACTTAACCGGTGGCACGTCCTTTTTTGCACGTAGTGAGATTAAAGATATTATGTGCTACCTCCGCGTTTTAGTTAATCCTGATGATGATGCCGCTTTTTTAAGAATCGTCAATGTGCCCCGTCGTAAGATCGGAATTAGCACACTAGAAACGCTGGGGCGATACGCTAGTCAACGTCACGTCAGTTTGTTTTCAGTGATTAATGAAATTGGCCTGCAACATGCCTTGCCAGTCGCTAGCTTTGACCGATTAAAACGTCTCAGCGATTGGTTTAGCGGCCTACAGCGACAAATTGAGAATGGCTTTGCCCGCCAGGCTATCGATGAGATGCTAGACGATATTGATTACTTAGGCTGGTTGCATCAAAACAGTAGCAGCACTGCTGTGGCCGAACGCCGGATGGAAAATATTTACTTCTTAATTAACTCCATCTCCAAAGAATTGCGTAAACCAGTGGATGGTTCATCTTCAGAATCAGATGCTACAGAGGAAACAACCAACTTAGAAGATGTGATTAAAAAGCTGTTATTACTGGATTTACTCGACAAACAGTCCGAAGAGCAAGCCGATGATAAGGTGCAAATCATGACCCTACATGCCGCTAAGGGCTTAGAATTCCCGCACGTCTATATCATGGGTTTCGAGGAGCAGATTTTACCGCAC
>MDTB01235698.1_pt1 | contig 10223 bp, 7 predicted proteins | sample 811161 | NCBI WGS metagenome assembly MDTB01 (sample SAMN05326650, study PRJNA326480) | marine metagenome | isolation source: seawater | place: Mediterranean Sea | collected 2009
AAAATTACATAATGCTGATTTCAAAAGTATTGGTCTAAGTGATTACGGTAAATATGAAAACTATATGGCCAGACAAATCGCTCGTTGGTCAAAACAGTATAAAAACTCCGAGACAACTTTAATTCCTGAAATGGATAACTTGATCGAGTGGTTGCCACAAAATATTCCACCTGGTGAAGAAACATCTATTGTTCATGGTGATTTTAGACTAGATAATATGGTCTTTGACAAACATTCAAATCAGGTCATTGCCATACTAGACTGGGAACTATCAACATTAGGTCATCCAATTGCTGATTTTACTTACCACATGATGACCTGGCGCATGCCTTTAGGGGTTCAAGGAATTGGAATTCTTGGTGCCAACTTAGAAGAGTTAAATATTCCTAATGAGAATGAATATGCAGAGGCTTATTATCAAAAAACAAATCGTAATGAAATTCACAACTGGGACTTCTTTTTGGCTTATAATATGTTTCGCTTAGCTGGTATTACGCAAGGCATTGCTGGTAGAGTGAGGGACGGCACTGCTTCAAGTGATCAGGCTAAACAATATGGTGCTTTTGTCCCCATCCTATCCCAAATGGCCTGGAAGATTGTAGAAGGAATTAAATAAAGTAAAATTATTCCTTTTTAGATTTCTCTCTCTCTTTTTTTTGACGAATGGACTCTTTCATAGATAAGCTCTCTATTTTATGAAATTCTTCCCAGTATTCATCAAATGTTTTAGTTTCAACATATCTGCCATAAGAGTCTTTTACTGTCTTTTTTTTATCACTCATAACCTTTTCTAAATTCTTTCAAATACCATTGTATCAGGATTAATCATTTCAATTTCACCAGTGGCAATGTTATTCCATAACCCATGAACTTCAATTGAATTAGAATTGATACCTTGATTAACAAATGGAAATCCAAGTAAATTTATAATCGAATTTAAAATACTGTCTTTTTCTAATCTATTAATCATTGTTTGATCATCATTGGAGTTATCTAATTTATTAAATGCTGGCTGTAAAATCTTTAGCCAACGATTAACAAATAATAATTGCTCAGTTTTGCTGTCACCCTTACATAAATGATAACCAGTCTTAATCCCCGCACAGCCTGAGTGCCCAAGCACAATAATATGTTTCACCTTCAATACATTTACTGCAAACTCGATAGCTGCTGAAGTTCCATAATCATCACCTGTTGGGTTATATGGTGGAATAAGATTCGCTATATTCTGATGCATAAAAAATTCTCCAACATTGGCTCCAAAAATTTTAGTTGCATTCACTCTTGAGTCACAACAGGAGATAATCATTGCTGAGGGATGTTGACCTTCCTCAGCTAGTTTTTTAAATAATGATTTATTTTGCTTAAATTCATTTATTTGCCATTTATGATATTTATTGACTAATTCATCTGGTAATTTTTTTATAATTTTTTTTAAATGATCCATTTAAGAATTAGAATAGCATTTATTTAAAAATCACAAAATAGTCTTTTGCAAACCAATCAGATTTAAGTTGGGAAGAACGCAAGCCATTTTGAATTATTTCTTTAATGGCAATACCCGCTTTGCCTTCCCATTGAAGATCGCCTTCTGATATCAATTCATCTGATAGAAGACCTATTATATCGTCAAGTTTACTAGTTGAATAATGTGGCAATAAATAATCATCTGGCGCTTCTACAACTCCAATAAGAGATAACGTTATTAATATATTTACATCTAAAGAGTGGGAACTTAATCCTTTTGTAGAAGAGAGACTTTTAGATTTTTTTGGGAACGAGATAAGAATTGCATAAGCAATGAATGTGTGTGTTTTTATCAAAATCAATAGCGAAAGTAATACATATATATTTGGCAAGTTGTTAAGTATATCAATTGGATTTATAGCCAATTTTAATGGAACAAAATTATCCTGCTTTATTTCAGTCCATTTAACCTTATCAAATTCATTCATATTCCAATCATTTATATTACAAACACTAAGTAAAGTCTGAAATTTTTCATTATTAAGATTTTCCTTTGCCCATTGACAAATATTTTTTTCAAAAGATATATCAAATGCCGAATATAAATTAATTGTCTTATATGTGTGAGCGTATTGAATATACTCATTAACTAATTCTTCATTATAGTAAATAGGATTAATAGGATCACTTAATTGGTCTGTTTTACAACAATATGAAGGTGTTAAAAAATGAAAAATGTCTGTTTGAGTTAAGACAAATAAAAGATTTCTTGATGCTTGAGCAGGTAAAATTTTTAAGGTCTCTGCGTATTTTTGATTCAAAACCTTAAAAGGCATGGAGCCATTTTTTTCTAATAAATTAGAAATTAATTGTTGTGATTTCTGCATAGAATTTGAATTTTTTACTCTATCGTCCAATTCTTCAAATTTAATATTTTCTTTGCTAATTTTTATATGATGACTAAAATTTTTAATTGGTAAGATAGATAATCCATAATTTGGATTAGGGGTTTTTATAAATAAATGTGGGCACTTATCTGCAATATGCATAAATAAATAACGATAACTATAGTCTCTATCAGAAACTAAATCTCCCAATGATTTCTCTAAAAAATCAATTTTATTCAGATACCTTACACCAAAGTTTTGATGAATAAATATATACAGATCGACTGCTGATTTTTGTCTGAAGTGATAATTTTCAAATTTATACCCAGGCTTTAATAAGAAACCTCTATACATTTCTAATCCAGCTTCTCTATAAATAAAATCATTAAACTCTAAATTAAGGCTTTCAGTAAAAGTTTCCTGAAATATAGGGAAATAAGAGACTTCCGCTCTAGATATAACACTGCTGATCATTTGATTTATAATTGACGTATCCTTTACTTCATTAATTAACCAAACTGGTGGATGATGATTAGGATACTTAAAAGCAATGTGATCTAAAAGAAGCTCTATTGAATTTACTAAAGTATTAGATTTATAGAGTATTTGAATTGATATTTTGTCTAATGAGTCTAATTTTTTTATTATATTATTAGATATTGAAGAAACAAAAGTATTGTCTGAAAAAAATATCTCATCTAGCAAAAATTTTTTTCTATTATTAAGATAATTTTTAAAGATATTTATTCTAATTGGATGGGTTAATTTAACTTGTATTTTTCTTTGAATTTGTCTAATTCTTTCTCGCGTAACATTAAACTCTTTACCTACTTCATCTAAAGTTTTTAACTCAACATATCTTGAATAAAAGATTTTCTTCTGCCTATCATTAAACAATTCAGAAATAATTGTATCTAGACTATTTTCAGTTAATTTAAATTCATCATATTTATTTGTTAATGATAAGTTATTTTCTATAATTTGATCTAAATTATGCGGTTTCCAGCCTGGTATATCCATATTAAAGGTAAGAGACATTTGCTTTAAGACTTCTTTAATTATATCAATAGACTTTCTACCAAAATATCCAAATTTTATGAGGGTACGCTCACTCATAGTAACTAGATCTCCAATGTAGATTAAATTAGTTTGTTTAAAACCATTAGATATTCTTACTGTCCACTCCAAGTCATTTAGTTTGGTAAATATGTTGGGATTAAAAAAAAATTTATATTTTAAATTTCTTATTTTAATTTTTTCATCATAATTTTCTGGAGGCCAATCTGTTAAATTCATTCCTAAGTAAAGAGAGTATGATTCTAAAAATAATTTTACCTCATCTAAACTATTATTCCCAAAATTTGGCATCCTTAACAAATCTTTTTCTGATAATATTACTAGATCCCCAATTGTAAGAATGTTTTCATAAGCAAATACATTTAAAGTTCTAATAGATAAATCATAATTACACTCAGCTATCAAATTAAATAAATTTTTGTTAAATCTATTCGTTGAACTTGATTTCTGTTTATCAATATTCACTTCTGTTGCTGTAGAGACTATTTTATTATTATTGTCATAATTTTTAATTTGCTCAATATTATCAATATTTCTGTCTGGTAGAATATCATTATTAAAATTTTGAATAATAAATTTAAATTTAACTGGATTAGACGTCTCTTTATTATGTGACTTATAAATCAGCGCTCCAAAGTATGTAAATAAATCAGAGTCATTAATTCTTATAAATAATATGGGGATTTTTTCTCTCTTAATAATCTTTTGTAGCAATGGATCATTAATACCTTGTCTATTTTGACTTTCCCAATGGAAAATTGATTCATTAAAAAAATCACTATACTGATAATCTTTACTTTTATTTTTTTTGTCGAGTGTAACAAATAAAAAAATATAGTTTTTAAACTCTCTAATTCCTGATGGAAAAACTTCTTTTATGTCAAATATAATATTTAAATCTGACCTTCGATATTTTTGACCTATATTTAAGTAAATTAAATTTACATACTCGTCTTTGGTCATGAATAAAATATATATTCAGGGAGTTAAGATTAAAATAATTTAATTATTTTTTTACTGTATTTCCTATTTATCTTTTAATCGAGACAAAGTTCTATCGAATTGTTCAATAATTTTTTCAGTACAAATTTTCAATTTTTTGAGGTTTTTTATAGATATTTTCTCAATCATTTCACTTTCATCTTTTTTATCCAAATCTTTTAACAGCCTATAAAGATTTTTTTTGGCGTGAATAAATTCGCTATGAGTACATGATGAACTTAATTGCAATAAATCCATTAAATCATCAAATAAAATTGCATCTTCTTTTTTTTCATTTATTAGCAATCTCCAAAACCTTGTCTTAGTTAATTTTTTTAGAGCATCTGAGTCTGCGCGCTCTATTGAAATGTTTGCTATATTTATTTTTTTTTCTAAGTCTTCTTGATCTTCAGTCTGCTTTAGTATTTTTACAACGGTTTGTTTACCGGCAACAGTTACAGAGTAGATCTTTTTTGAAACTTTTTTTAATAAATTTTCATTTATCAAACCTTTACTTCCCATTATACTTGTAGATACACTATTGGAATCTGGGTACTCTTGTTCATATCCTTTAAGACCAAAAGTTTCAGGGTACCTCTTCCAACAAGCTACTATTAATTCTTCGCTACTAAATTCCTCTTTTGAAATATCATTTGCAACTAGTAAGATTTGTTGATGCTGACTTAATTTCATAACTATTTAATCATATTACTTAAAAACTTTGGATTTACTTTATTTAATTTATTTACTAAATCCATTTTAGCTCTTTGCATTTTGCTCATAAGTTTTGAGGTTTCAATTTTTTCTTCATTATTTTGTCGCATTTCTTCATTTACTCCTGCCATAATATATATTTCTGTATTTAATATTTTATATTCTGGTGAGTTAATATAATTTGTTTTTGTGCCTTGATATTTATTTTTTATTACCTCAAACGAATAAGCTAGTGGATTAATCCAATATGTTTTATTTACTATATCATCTGGCCTTTGAATCATTTCAGGTTTTTCAGGTCCTGGAATAAGTGTCTTTTCTGGATCTTGCGAGCTGTGTACTTTATGAACAAGATCAAAGTCTTTACCCATTATCAAGAAATTAATTCCTGCAGCATTATTTTTGTTTTGCTTTTCTTTTCCTTCGACAACATTAACTGTAGCAACATTACTTTGCACTGACATTGCTTGGGCATAAATATTTGCAGTTTTATTTTTTAGTTTACCATAAACATGACCTTTTTCATTGACCCTTGCTATGTGATTGTCTGGCGTACTCCAATTAAGAAAACAATCAGAATGTATTGGGTCACCACCTCTTGTTTTATATACTTGAAATTTTATTTCGACAAATGAGTTATCTGGAGCCTTTATTGTTGCGGGATCTATTTTTATTTCTTTTATATTAATTGCCTCAATTTTTATTTGGTTAGACCTAAGCTGGTAATTTTTACTATCATCTGAAACAACTCGCACCTTAGTTATTCCTGGCTTCACAGCAATAATTCCATTTGTTTTTCTAATTAATTCGAAATTATCATTTTCTAACAATACCTTGTATTTTGGACATGTTACTGGTTTGTTATTTTCATCCACTGCAATTACTGCTAAATTAATTTGGACACCTAATGCCGTATAATTATGAGCAAGATATAAGTTAAGTTTATGAGGTGGAAGAGGATCTATATCATCAGTAGACGTTTTTCCGGTGTTACTTCCTACACCATCTTTCATATTCATAGCCTTAGACAAGTCTTTTTGAAGTTCATTGCGAAGTTTTTCGTAATCGGACATCTCTTTTTCTTCCATTTGTTTTCTTTCAACTTCAAATATCTCATCTAAGTACTTCACAAACTCATTTCGCATCCAAGCATCCATAGCAGTTTTCAAAGAGCTGGGGACAAGCTCTTGTCTAGCATTGCCTTTATATGCAGCTAGTGAACCTAAGTGGAGCTCTCCATAGATATGATTTGCAAACCTATGATTAGGAACTAATTTATCTATATCAATATAGCCAAAATTTTCCTCAGAATTGTTACTTTTTTCGTACTTAAAAACTACAGTGTGCCTTGTACTATATAATGTTGTATTCATAGTACTTTTTGAAGTGCTCATAATTAAATACGAATCATCCTTCGCGTAAGTTTCGATTTTTACATCTGGTTCATCTACTTTTGATACAAATTTAGGTATTTGAATAATCCGTTTTTTTTCAAAACCTTCATAAGGAGGAATATTTGGTATTTCTAGAAAACGTTGGCCGTTATGCTTATAGTGTCGCTTATTTATAATGATTGTAATGTCATTATCTCTTAATGCAGTATTAGATTGATGATGATTTGTAACTGCATCAAAAAATTTTTTATGATCTGTAAGCTGCTTAGCGTATTTTGGCATGGCTTCTCCACCAATAATAGTAAAACCATTTCTTGTTTCAAACATATCGTTTACCCATGGAAACTCTTTTCTAAGTTTTTTACAATCAAATCCAAATTCTTTAATTTGCAAGTCTAGAAATTCAGTCATACTATAATCAAACTGTTTAGAGTTCTTTTTTATTCTCCCATTTTCATAGATTCCATTTTGCCAAATGTGCCAGTTTGGATTGCCAACCTTTGATTCATCGTTATGATTCATTCCATTAATAGAAAATTTATTTGCAGCACCATCTAAAAATGATGCGACTGAGTGATTCTTAAAAAATTTAATTAAAAAGACTTTTCCTCCATTTCCATGTCCATTTGTTGAACCTTTCTTTGAGTCAGTTCTTGGATTCATCCAGTCAAAGTAATGTTGCAGGGCAGATTCTGTCATTCCACCAAAGTCCAAAATAGCGAATGATACTTTTTCTTGTTGCCGTGTATTTTTTTGAATGAAAACTATTATGTCCCTTTTATCTTTCTTTTCTATTTCTAAATCAGCATAGATATCTGAAGAATTTTTAATTCCTTCAATAACACCCTCTTCAAATTTTGAGAATGATCTAATTGTTTGAGCTACTAGACCTTTCATGTTCACTGTACTTTTCGGCGGTTCATTGTTTGCTAATTTCATATGTCTATCTCCTCTGTATTAAATAATTTACGAATTAAATTAGAAACTCTTCCAATTTATAATTCCCATTTATTTTTAGTTTTATTTTTTTGCTGGGCAAATTTTGCTCTTAGATCTTCAAATGCCAATTTTAGATCATTCATAATCTTATTTGCTTCTGGCTCACTATATTCATAGTTGTTTTTATTTGATAAATTTCCAATCAGTCTTAAGTACTTTAGTGCAGCTTGCATTCGAATAGGTGCTAGCTTTTCAAATCTGTCTCTTTCTGGCGTTGCAGTTTTGATATTTTTTTCAGTCATAATATTTCCTTTAATCAATTAGTCCTTAATAACTTGTGGCCTTACTAAACTAACCAAACAAAAAGAAAGAATATGAAAACTTTATGCTTAGTAAGGCCAAATATAGAGAAAAATTATGTTATTGCTCTATATTGCACAAAAACACTATGAGTCTATCAAGATAACTTTTATGTTCTTGTATAATGCACATTAATGTTTTGTGTACATATGTCAACTAAATAAGCGTCAATTCAATAATATAATTATATAAGATAAATATTTACACTAAACTGCTGAATTTATTAAATTTATTTTATTAGTTAAATTATATTCACAAAAATAATATCTTAAAATAAATGAATTTTATGATTAATTCATGAATTAAGTGTTTTATTAGAATAAATCGGTGTGAATTTGATTCTTACTTTTTAATAATCAAATGTGGATTGTGATGAAACCTAAATTCAGAACTTTTAGCATAATCTTCATCTTGCTCAATTGTTACCCATTTTCGATCACAAAATTGTGCAGCTTGACCTGTGGTAGCTGACCCAGCGAATGGATCCATTACCATACATGAGTTTGACTTTGCATTAGGTTTGTATTTGTTGGTACAAAAGCTAATAAAGAATTCAGCTAAGCGCAAAGGCATACGTGCATCATGTATCTTATAATTATTTTTAATGCATAGTCTTTCGTATTCACCATTTGAACTATTATTGCCCATTGTAAATACTTTATCTGACAATGACTTATTTATTGTTAATTTAACTTTATCATTTAAATCTAGAACATTTCGAGGTATTGCACCTTTATTTCGCTTAAGGAATGATTTGGTACCAATAGAATGACCTGATGGGCGTTTACCCGAATTATAATCTTGTTTTGTTAATAGTTGTTCCATGCGTTTACTGTATGGTTTTAAAACTCTTTTGTTGTCTGCGTAATCATTTGGAAGAATGCCCTTGCCTTCTTTTGCCAACCACCATATTCGTGAAAATGCATCAGTAACTCGTGATCGTTGTTTTGTAACATACTCTGCTGGTCCTGGTAATTTTCCGGAATTATAGTAAATGAATTCTTCACATAGTTTTAAATTACTATTTTTTTTAAATTCTAATAAAGCTTCCATCGGAACAGTACTTTGATATGGTTTTTTTGCCTCCCAGCTATTACCCAATTCAATTACTATTGAGCCTTTGGCAGATAAATACGATGCAAATAGTTTGCCATAACTTGAGAGCCAATTAATATATTCTTTACCTTCAGTATTGCCATAGGATTTTTTATTATTTAAAGCAAATGGTGGTGAAAAAAAAATAAGATCAATTTTACCCTTATATTTTTTTTGAAAATTTTTATCTTTTAAAACTTTTTCACAACTACCTAGATATGCTTCACCTACAACATCTTTAGTCTTATTTTTTGGTGTTTGCTCATGAGTTACTTGATAAATAAGTTTAGGCTTAGTCATGGTTATCTGTAAGAAGTTTTATGATTACTCGAAATGTTGCTGATAATAATTATTTAGGTTTTCTAAATTCAATCGTTGTTGTTGCATTGTATCGCGATCTCTAACAGTTACCGTATTGTCTTCCAGTGACTCAAAATCAACTGTAATGCACATTGGGGTACCAATTTCATCATGACGTCGATAACTTTTACCAATATTTCCTGAATTTTCTAGCATTACTCTGCCCATACCTAATTTTTGAAGCGTGTTTTTAATGTCTTTGGCTAAGCTAACAAGCTCTTCACTGTTTCTTTTTAAAGGAATTACCGCTGCCTTTACTGGAGCTAAGTGAGGTTTGAGACTGAGGACAATTCTGGTTTTACCATCTACTTCTTCTTCTCGAAAGGCTTCATTTAGTAATGCGAAAACTCCTCGTTCAACTCCAGCACTTGGCTCAATACAGTATGGTATATACCATTTTTTTGTTTCCAAATCTTGAACTGCCAGTTTTGTTGTAGAATCTTTGTTCTCCATGACTTCAGCAGATATTTCAAAATCAGACTGATTCTTGGTATGCGAGCCTAAGTCAAAATCTTGCCGGTTTGCAATACCTTCCAGTTCCTCAAAACCGTGGGGGAATTTATATAGTAGATCGGTAGTAGCTTTAGAATAGTGTGAAAGATCATTGGTTGGTGCCTCAAGTACCTCTAAATTTTCTTTATTAATCCCTTGCTCAACCCACCAATCGATCCTAGCATCCACCCAATACTTAAACCAATCTTCATCTGTTCCAGGTTTTACAAAAAACTCAAGTTCCATTTGTTCAAATTCTCTAACTCTAAAGATGAATTTTCCTGGAGTAATTTCATTACGGAAACTCTTTCCCATTTGCCCAATTCCAAATGGTACTGATCTACCAGTTGAGTCTATTACATTTTTAAAATTAGTAAAAATTTGCTGAGCAGTTTCAGGTCTTAAATATGCAAAAGAAGAGCCATCGGCAACTGGACCAATGTTAGTTTTAAACATT
>MDTB01053906.1_pt1 | contig 10222 bp, 8 predicted proteins | sample 811161 | NCBI WGS metagenome assembly MDTB01 (sample SAMN05326650, study PRJNA326480) | marine metagenome | isolation source: seawater | place: Mediterranean Sea | collected 2009
GAATCCAGACCCCGGCCGAACGCGACAGTCACCGGCGTGTCTCGATGCTCTTGAATTCAAAATAGTGTCATTGAATGGTCATTCAGCACTGATGGTGGTGAGCGGATAGGTGTATCGACCGGCTGATCCAACCCTAGGTGCTTCAATATCTTCTGGATGACATCAGGATCTTCAATCGATGCAATGATCCGGACAGGCCCGCCACACTTTTCACACTTCTCTATCCGAAGGCGGCCCCATCAATACCAAAAACGCGCTTGAGGTTAGTAAGAATAAACACCCTTTTTCATCATTCAGAAAAGTGTCGTCATCCTTGGGAGTTGCTTTCAATCCCATCTTTCCGCGGCTTCATCCACGAGCTGAATGAGTCGGGCATTAGAAATTCAGTGATTTGTCTCTAGTTGCGTAGTCGATGGGCTGGAATTCAAAATAGTGTCGTTCGTTGATCAGTCAGGTCCTTAGGCAGTGAGCGGTTTCGCGGATCACTTGGCCGATCCAGGCCCAGGTGCTTCAGGATCTGAACGGTCCGACGCATCGGGAATAACATCAGGATCTTCAATCGATGCGATGATTCGAACTGGGCCACCACACATTTCTCAATCTCGATGGCAAATACACGCTTGAGCCGCTGTGCCCCCAAAAGAACAGTGGGTCATCGAATAGGCCTTTGGTTTCGGGTTCTCTTGTTCTTCTACGGGTTTCTGCGGAACGACGTACTCGCGCAGTTTGCTGTTTTACGGAAGGCCGCCGCGTGAGGTTGACCCGTGGTCTGGGCACCAGCTCTGCCAGGCGCCCCATGAATTCCATGGGATTGAGTACGACATGGGTGGTGCCATCGTCGCAGGGCGTCTTTAGCGCGATGACGACGTTGCCGTTGTTAGCCAGGGACAATCGTCTCTCTGCAATAGCGGGTCGCGTGATGTAACGGCACAGACGCTCAAGCTTCTTACGCTAATGAGACTTGCAGGCGATTCCGGCATGCAGAGAGAAGCCAGCTTGTTTGGTTACAAGGTCGTCGCCCTTTATCTGTTCAGTTCTTACAGGGACTGTCTGTAACGTCAGCGCTTTCCGACCTGGATTAGGACCGAATGCCAGGCGATAGGTACGGTCCGACGCTTCGGTAGATGCACCCACGATCGCACCCATGGCATCCTCCTCAGGCTGCATCAGATCCAGATAGCCCCCAGACTTCTTCTCAAAAATAGCCACAATCAGAATAATTTTGAAATCTGGGGTAAATGCCGTTTAAATTTACTATCTTCCATGAAATCGTGGGCTTTTCGGTTCTGGCTTATACTTAACTCATGCATAGAGTTGTTTTCGCTTTAGTTCGTCAGGGTGACTATCACAAGCCCAAAGGTGTGCCTAGCGCGCTTTCGCCCTATGCACTCAATGAAGCGGGTATCGAACAAGCGGCGCATGCTGCGCCTGGATTGTCTGAATATGCAGAAGCAGAAGAGCTCCATATCGACCGTTCCATTCATTGCTCCAGGCAACAACGTGCCTGGCAAACTGCATCGATTATTGCGACCGAGCTGGGGCAAGACTTTTCAGTGATTGAGTTCCAGGAACTCTCTGAGCGAAGTGTCGGCGCCGCTGCAAACCTCACGGCTCAGCGGCTTCTGGCTCGGTTTATCTTCCCCTGCCTTACGCGCGCCCACACTCATCACAGCCGTCGCTGGCTTGCTCATCGCCCTGGTAACAGGGTTGATGTGATCAACCCTGTTGGCGCCATACGAGCGGGTGCTGCTAGCCGATCGCTTCGACCCTAACAGGCACCGACTTGTGCCACGGCGTACCAACAAACTCGTCAGCAAGATGTGACGATGTCAGTTCGTTGGGCGATGATCCGGTGACTTTCAGTTGGCCCTGCTCGTCCGGGTAGTCGAGGCCCAATCCGTTTGGAATGGAAACATGTCCGCGTTGCATTCGATCGCTAACTTCCACAATCGCCTCAACACTACCCCGTTCGCTCGTGATGCGAGCATTTGAGCCATCACCCAGATTAAGCCGTGCCGCATCTTCAGGATTGATATACATCGCCCCGTCGGCGTCTTTTCTGCGCCATGCCGGGTTGCGGAAAATAGTGTTGGCGGTGAAATCCCGACGTTCACCAGCTGACAACAAAAACGGAAACGTTTCTGTTGTTTCTTGTGGCTCTTCTGAATTTAGTTTGCTGGCGGCTTTCAGCATGTCAGGTAGATCAAAGTTAACGCGGCCTCCCGGCACCCGTTGCCAGATGTCAGCCCACGCTTCTTTGCTGATCACAACCGCGCTGGGACCGGCTATGATTGCATCAAATAGATGCTCGCCCAGCAACATGTCTTCGCCAGAAAACCCTGCGGCCTCAACCGATTTACGATTCGCCATCGCGTGTTGGTGGCAAGTGCCCCACAATGCGGCAGCGTTCTGCATGCCTGCGGGCAATGTCTTACCCAACGTCCGATAGAGGATCGCCGGAGTCACTGGTGCCAGCTCTGGGTGCTCGCTCAGCCCGGCAACGAAAAGTTCACGAAAGGCATCACGCCCCCCTTCGGCCAGGGCACCATTCAATGCATCGATGGCGTCTGCCGGTAGCGTACCCAGCGCTTCGGCGATGCGCGCGTGGATTTCGGCTTCATCCAACACCCCCTCGGGCGGTGAAAACAGCGGCGCTCTTACGTGAAAATAGTTATCAGGAAATTCAAAATTAAAAAACGTGGCTTCTGCTTTTTCAAATTGCGTCGTCGCCGGTAACACATAGTCTGCCTGCCGTGCAGTTTCTGTCATGGCGATATCGATAACAACACTGCACTCGAGTGCACGCATGGCTTGTCGCCATTTGGGGCTGTCAGGCAGCGAATGTACCGGGTTGGCCGATTCAATGATCATCGCGCGATAGTGATTGGGGTGGTCTGCCAAAACCTCATCGGGAATAGTATTTGCGGGTACAATGCCCGCGATAATGCGGCCACCCGCAACCGGGCTTTTACCGCCCTCGTGACCGGCACCAATGTTGCCAAGACCGTTGGGTGTATAGGCGCCGCCGGGTTTGGCAAAGTTTCCATTCAACATCCAGGTTAGACGCTGCAGGTAGCTAACAAGCGTTGAATGGCGATTCATCTGTGTGCCCAGGTCCTCAAACACTGCCACACTTTTCGCTTTTGCGATGGTCCGCGCCGTTGATCGAATGATGGCCTCACTGATGCCTGACTTTTCAGCACAGTCTTTAACATCGACATCCTGAAAGACCTCCACAACGGCCGCAAAACCCGTTGTATGTTCAGCAAGCCAGGTGTCGTCCTGCAAGTTTTCCTGAATGATCACAGCAACCATGCCAGCCAGTAACCAGGCATCACGACCGACCTTTACTGGCAAATGGATGTCTGCAAGGTCCGCGGTTTGTGTGCGCTTGGGATCTAGCACGATCAGCGTGCGGTCGGGGTCTTTTGCCATTTCGCGAATTTCGGCGCGAGCGCGATGAAAGCCATGCGATTGCCACGGATTTTTGCCCACGAACATCACCACTTCTGCGTGCTCAAAATCCGCATGGTTGTAGCCGCCTGCCATGCGATCGGCCACCCAGAACTCACCGGTCTTTTCCTGTGCCAGGGCGTTTGAACGATACTTAACACCTAGCGAGCCGAGCGTCACGCTACCATAGGCACCCGGCAAATGGTTGCCCTGGCCCCCGCCGCCATAATAGAAAATCTTGTCGCCACCGTGTTGATCGCGGATGCCGCTAAGCCTAGCGGCAATCTCTTGAATCGCTGCATCCCAATTAATGGGATCATAGCCGCCATCAGCATTGCGCTTCATCGGTGATAACAACCGGTCGTCGCGATTCTGGTAGAAGTTCAGGCGCGATGCCTTGTTGCACAGATAACCCCGGGATGCCGGGTGATCCTCATCACCCTTGGTGCGGACAATCTCATTACCCGCGTCATTTAACTGCACCTTTACGCCGCAGTTTAGTGTGCAGAGAATGCAAGCAGTTGATATCCATTCACTGTCGTCGTTACTTTTCTTGCCAGCCATGAAGTGCTCCAAAATTCGGTTATGCGTTAAGAGTATCAGTAAGGGAGGCTCAGAAAAAAGCTGCCGATTATTGGCATGGCGCTACCTTGATGGTTTGTGTGGCAGATCGTCCTGCCTCGACAGCGAGTGCAATACTACCGCAATCAAGCGCAGTGTCTTGCACCGCAAATACCTGGCTACCATCCAAAAATCCCGAAATTTCGCTGCCATTGAGCTGGAGCGCTAGTTCATGGGTTTCACCAAAGGTCCAGGCAAAAGGTTCGCTTGCAAGCACAACGGCCACGTCGAGCATTCTGATTAACCGCAGCTCTCCTGAGCGATGCCAGCCCAGCGCGTAGTATCGCCGCATACCTTGCACACGCCCAGCAAGTGCCACACTTTCTGCCAGGTGAGGCGTCACATCAGCGCTGACCCTATAATTGCGCCAGTCCCTGCTGCCCTGGATCAAGAGACCAGTACCCTCGTTTTGAATGACACGCATGGCTTCGGCGCGCGAGTCAAAAACGTCTGCCCCGTTCACAAAAGCGCGACGCCACATCGTGCCACGATGATCCGGTTTAGACAGTGTCAGTGTCGGCTCGCCATCCCAGCGCACAGCATCCAGATTCAGACACCCACCGGCTGGCAGGGATATGCCAATTTCGAACACAGGATGTGCGTCAGCAGGGACAATTAGCGTTAGCTTTGCTTCACCACTGATCGTCTGCTGCTGGCACATGACTGTTCTGGGTTCATCATTTTCGCCATAACATCGAATATAGAGGGCCGCTTCAAGCTCGCCCATGCTGCTAACCAAAGCTGTGATTATCTGCCCGGGATAAACCCGTGGCGAACTCAGTAGTGCATAGCCAGCATTGTCGAACATCTTTGCAATCGCCTTGGTCGGCGCAAATACCGGCGTACCAAAATCAGCCCGCCCCTTGGCATCCAATTGCAACTGGTGCCGTCCCGCAATCTCCTCGTTTGAAATTTGTCCATCACCTTCTGTGACTGTAAAGCCCTGGACGGAACCCGCATAGGAAAAGTGAAACTGGGCGCCATCTTTGGGCTGCTTATAAGTGCCGCCTGACAAACGCACACCTGCTTCAATCACGGCCTCTGCCTCGCGAACACAATCGGAAATGCCCCATGTAGGGTCAGCGGTGGGTACATAAATGCGGTCCGCAACAGGACCGCGCCAATCTGTTAGCCCCGCATCAATCCCGGCGATGCCATTTTTGATGCCCATCAGGCAACCCAGGTTACCGGAGTTACAATCGGTATCCCAACCGCTGGTATTGATAATTTCCATCCCTAAAGAAAAATCATCGTTGCTGTGCAGCAGACTTTGAATAATCAACCCATGGTTAGGCACCATGTGACAGTTGCCACCATATTTGTCGTAGCCGTAGTTTTCTGCAATTTTCTGTCGGGTGTCGCGCCAGTCGTTGTGGGCGGCATGCCAATCGCGAATGTCACCAATTAAGCGACGAATAATGGAGTCGTCAGGGATATAGGTCAGCGCATCGTCGAGAAGTTGGTTGGTATCGCTCTGCACAAACGCCATCGCTTCCATCACCGCAAGCACAACGGCACCGTCGACCGCGGCACCATCGTGGCTGACCTTTGCTGCTTGAGTGGCGAGATACGCCGCACGATCTGCATCACCAGGGGTCATCATTGCCCAGCCATCAATAAATATCTGCGCACCAATCTGCTCTGCTACCACCTGGCCATTCATTTCAGTTGAACCGCTCATTGGCGCGCTAACGCCCTCTTTGAGGCGCAGATAGGCAGTATGTTCGGTTGAATTGCCAAGGCCACCCCACCAGAGAATAGTCCGATTCTCTATCAAGTAGTTCATCCAGGTTCGGCCGATATCGGCGCTGCTGATGTCCTGGCGAAAATTGTTGTCCGCGACCGCTCTGGCAAAGGTAAAGGTGCCAGAGATGTCATCGTCTGTAACCAGCAAGGGTACATTGAGTTGATCGTGAACGTAGTCTGTAATGTTGCCCAGCCGTTTCTGTATGAGCTCAAAAGGCCAGCCTTCAAACGGGCGCCCCAGATATACGCCGATCACTTTGCCCAGCACGCCCGCGTAAACACGTTCGGCATAATCTGCTGGCAGACTTCTTACAGTCATAGGGTCGCACCTACAATTGATATGATCATGATCATATGAGATGCTTTTTCGTCTGACAACCATTACCGCAGGCCATGTCCTTGAGCCAGTCACTCAGGCAAAAACAAAAAGCAGCATCAAGAGAGCGCATCCTATTGGCCGCAAGTCTGCGCTTGCGCGCTCAAGGCCTCGACGGGCCCGCGATTGGCCCGGTGATGAAAGAGGCCGGATTGACCCACGGCGCGTTTACAGCCCATTTCAAGAACAAAGATGAGCTGACCCGCGAGGCGTTTCGCTTTGCGATTGCCCAGAAGAAGCCGCATTGGGTACGCACGGAACCCGCGGGCTTTGCTGCAAAACTCATCCGCATGGCCGGGGAATATCTTGAACCTCGTCACATCGATAATCCCTGGGAGGGATGCGTGATCGCGGCGCTGGCAACAGAGGTAACATCGGCGCGCAGTGAAGATTTTCGTCAGCTCTATACCGACGAGATGCTGCAGATGATCCTCAGCATTGCCGAGCTTGAGAGACCTGAGGATGATCCGGAACGGTATGAACAAGCCATCGCTTTTCTTGCAATATGCGTTGGCGGCATAAGCCTTGCCAAAAACACCCGCACGCGTAAACAGGCAATCACCATTCTCAACGCTTGCCACGAGGCTGTGCGCAAACTAAACCAGACTGGCACGCAGTACCCAAACGACAAATCAAAGGAGTAAGCGAACAACGTGACGAACCTACTTTTTGTCTTTTCTGATCAACAGCGATACACCGCATTGGGCTCTAGCGGCAACAAAGATGTAAAAACGCCAAACCTGGATGCATTAGCTGAACAGGGCATGGTGTGTGACAACATGTTCTCAAATCATCCTTTGTGTTCGCCGTTTAGAGCCATATTGCTCACGGGCCAATACGGCTGGCGCAACGGCGTCATTGATAATGAATACGAACCCTTTCGCAATATCCCGACACTACCTGGGGAGCTACGAGCGGCGGGATACCACACCGGACATATCGGCATCTGGCACTTGGGCGTTGGCCCCTATTCTGAAGAAGACCGATACGGACTCGACTATCTGGCGGCAGTAGAAGGCACCGGGGGTAATTATTATGATCAGCACTACTTCGAGAACGAAGCGGGCCCAACGCTGCAGGAGGGTTGGTCACCTACTGCTGAAACAAACCTTGCTATTCAGTTCATGCAGAATCACAAAGCAAAACGAGGCGATGACCCATTCGCGCTGTTTCTCTCATGGCGCCCACCCCACTGGCCGTACCCACAGTACCCGGACGAATTTGGTGGCTACAACCCAGACGAGATAGATTTGCCGCGCAATGTACCACGGCAAATGGCGCACTTCGCCCGCCAGGAAATAGCCGACTACTACGCTTGCTGCACTGGCCTGGATGCGGAGATGGGGCGGCTACTGCACGCGCTAAAAGAAATGAATTTAGAAGACGAAACCATTGTTTGCTACACCTCGGATCACGGGGATCACTTATCCAGTCACGGTTACGGCAAACCCATGGACTGGTGGATGCATCACTCCATGCGGGCCTCAAAAGCCACGCCCTACGACGAATCGGCACATGTGCCCTTCCTGATACGGTGGCCTGGCAGCACGCCTGCCGGTTCTAGAAGCGATGCGTTTATGGGCGCCATAGATATTGTGCCCGGGCTGCTCGGGGCCTGTGGCCTACCGATCCCTGAAGAGCTGCAAGGTCGTGATATTTCACCCATTTGGCGTGGTGAGCCTATTCCCGATGAGACCCCTCAAACAGTGGGGTCCAAAGACTCTGTCTACTTGATGAACATGGCCCACGGCTGGCCTGATCGACATGGTTGGGTTGGGCGCTGGCGCGGTGTGCGGACCGAGCGCTATACCTATGCGCGTTGGTACAACAACGAACGCGGCCCCTGGTTATTCGATCGTGAGATTGACCCGACAGAACGACGAAACTTCGCAGGCGCCTTAGAAGCACGCCCGGCGCTCGAAGAAATGGAAGCACGCTTGCATCGTTGGATGGAGGCCACCGGTGATCCATTTGAGCATGGGAAGCGCGGGCCGCGCGGGTTTTTAGAAGTTGGGCAAAAGTGGGCTGATCCCGAACAATGGAAAGACTGGGGAACAAGTTAGGACATCAGTGAAAAATATCGCCTTTTAGGACATCAGATCTACCGACTAACGGTTAATGGGGGAGAAAGTTATGCGGTTAGTAAGAATAAACACCCTTTTTCATCATTCAGAAAAGTGTCGTCATCCCTGGGAGTTGCTTTCAATCCCCTCTTTCCGCGGCTTTATCCACGAATTGAATGAGTTGGGCATTAGAAATTCAGTGATTTGTCTCTAGTTGCGTAGTCGATGGGATGGAATTCAAAATAGTGTCATTGAATGGTCAGTCAGCACTGATGGCGGTGAGCGGATAGGTGTATCGACCGGCTGATCCAGCCCCAGGTGCTTCAGGATCTTCTGGATGACATCAGGATCTTCAATCGATGCAGTGATCCGGACAGGCCCGCCACACTTTTCACACTTCTCTATATCAATGGCAAAAACGCGCTTGAGACGCTGGGCCCATGTCATCGAGTAGGCCTTTGGTTGCGGGGTTTCCTGTTCTTCTATTGGCTTTTGTGGACGTTCACCTACATGGGTTTGAACTGGAGTAGGTTACTTTAGGAGGCTCGGGTAAAAAACATAGGCGGGGGCGGGTAAACATCTGTCGTGGTACGAGTTGCGCCTGAGCAGATACGTCAGGCTGAGTTTTGAGAAAGGTGATTGCTCCCCGAATATTGTCTCTTTGTTGCTCTGTATAAATATCGGATATTGGGTGCGCTGGCACGATGTCCACCGGCACTTTCTTTAGGTTTGTGTGTCTTTAAGATCCCCGTAAGGACTGGTTCCGAACTATAAAATACCCGATTGTAGGAAGGGTGATGGGAAAGCAAACGATCCAAAAGAGGCTCCCCAACCAAAAGGCAAACTGCTCCGTACCGGTTGCTCGCTCTGGACCTGCAGAGTGGGGGGGAAAGTAAGTAGCTGAATATAGTGATTCATAATTTGCGAATCGGCTCTGCATTCGGCCAATCCATTTGCGCGTTAACGATAATCGGGTATCCGTCTGCAGTTCCAGTACCGTAGGAACCGGTATGCTGCAATGACACTGTACGATACCGAATAAGAGCAAATCATTAGCGTCTGGGATTTCTCCACCTAAGAAAGGAGAGTTCTCCTGCGCCAACCGCTTTTCCCAGGTTAGATATGCGTCGGCATGGCATCCAGGGTCTCTGTATCCCCTGATGAAGACACCGCTTCGTATGAGGATGAAGAAATACATAATCGTGAACGCACGAGTAAAATTCTTAATGAATCTAACGACGAATTTAGGGTTTGGGTCGCTTGCTAAACTGAACTCTCCCCAGAACCGGGGCCAATAGTCTGCGCGGTGCATCACCCCAGTCCAGGCTTTTCGTATGTTTTCCATGTCCTCTTCTGTAACTGGCGAGTAACCCAATCTATGTAAAATTTCCTTTGACTCCAAAAACCAAGACCCATCATTGATACTGATTGCTGGCATCATCGGGCCCCATTTTCTAAAAACCTCAACGGGTGGAACTGTAGACCGTGAGTACTTTAATTCCTTCTCGTGCAGGGCCAGCATAACGGCCTGAACCCAAGGGGAATGATCGTTGCCGTAAAGTCTGATTGTCGTGTCATGCATATCTAACAAATAGGCCCTTTGCTCAATCCTACTCACTTTAACTCTAGCCCTGGCTGGTGTCCCGCTCAAGAAACCAAACTCGCCTAATTCTCTAGAGTGGCATTTCCTGCCCGTTTATTGCCCATTTCTGGGCTGATTCGGGTAAATATCTAGACCGATGCATCTGGTGTTGAAAAAAGACGGCACCGTCGAGGTCTATGCGGCGGTGAACACTTACGCACAGCAATTCGACTGACGGCGCAGTCCAGAATCAACGAATACGGCTGAGGGTTCAGGCAGCCAGGTAGAGTTCTTTCATTGCGTTGAACGTCATGATGGCTACGACCTCATGATGCTCATCGAGAATTTCGTAGATAGGTTTTTCAGCGTCATAGGGTCTGA
>MDTB01077425.1_pt1 | contig 10221 bp, 10 predicted proteins | sample 811161 | NCBI WGS metagenome assembly MDTB01 (sample SAMN05326650, study PRJNA326480) | marine metagenome | isolation source: seawater | place: Mediterranean Sea | collected 2009
AACCACGCACGTCACAAGGAAATCAGAGACATGGCCACAGAGTATCGCTTTTCTTTCGGTCCCTGGAATATTTCGGAAGGCGCCGACCCTTTCGGCCCCGAGGTCCGTTCGCCTTTTTCGATGCAGGAGAAATTCGATATGTATGGCCCACTCGGTTTCGAGGGGGTCCAATTTCACGATGACGATGTCGTTGAGGATATTGAAGACCACGCCCCTGAGGCGGCCCTCGCCCGAGCTCGCGAAGTCAAAAAGATGCTTGATGACCGAAGCCTGGTTCCCGAATTTGTCGCCCCGCGACTCTGGTTTGATCCTCGCACGGTAGATGGCGGCTTCACCAGCAACAGCGCCGAAGACCGGCAATACGCACTCGATCGTTGCCTTCGGGCTATCGACATCGCCCGCGAGGTGGGAACACCGAATATCGTGATGTGGTTAGCCCGTGAAGGAAGCTATATCCGGGAGTCAAAAAATGCTCGCGTTGCGATTGATCGCCTTCGCGAAGGAATCGACCGGATGCTTGAATACGATGGAGAAGTGAATATCTGGATTGAACCGAAACCGAATGAACCGGTCGACAGCGCGTACATTCCTACCATCGGTCATGCTTTGGCTTTAGCCTATCAAACCGTTGATCCCAAGCGGGTCAGTGGGCTGATTGAAACAGCGCACTCGCTACTGGCCGGTCTCGATCCCTCGGACGATATGGCCTTTGCACTGGCGCACGATAAACTCAGTAGCGTCCACCTCAATGACCAGGGCGGGTTGAAATTCGACCAGGATAAATGTTTCGGTAGTTTCAACCTCCGCAGCGCGTTTAATCAGATTCGCGTATTGGAGGAGAATAACTTCGGCGCCCGCGGCGAGTTTGTCGGCCTCGACGTCAAAGTCATGCGCACCCAGAAACAGGAAGGATCAACCGATCACCTGCTGGGTAGTCGGAAGAACTTCGAACGCATCCTAGCCAAAGTCCGATCTATAGACACGAAACTGGAACAGCAATTTATTGAGAACCGCGATTACGAAGGACTCGATCAATACATCCTGTCTCATCTCATGGGATGCGAGTAATCGACCTTCAACGAATCTTAAACCAAAAGCGGTGCGGTGACTTCTCGAAGCGAGCGTTCGGAGCGAGCGCCATATTGGGCGATAATTTCACTTGCTGCCGCTGCGCCCAACTGCCCACAGTTCACGAGCGGTCGTTGTTGCGTGTAGCCGTAAAGAAATCCAGCCGCAAATAAATCGCCCGCCCCGGTAGTGTCGACTAATCCACGAGGCGGTACGGCATCAATCGCATGGCGCTCTTCACCACGAAGCACCACCGCGCCGGCACCTCCGCGAGTCACAGCCACGATCTCCGCATCTTGGGCCGATGCCTTGAGTGCAGCTTCAATCGAATCAAGTTCGTAAAGTGCAAGAATCTCTTCTTCGTTCGCAAACAGAAGATCGACGTGCTGTTTAACAAACGACAGGAATGATTCGCGATGGCGATTGACGCAAAATGCATCTGAAAGACTTAGCGATACCTGCACACCGTGTTCATGCGCCAGGTGAGCCGCCTTTAAAAAAGCTTCCTTCGCGGGTTCCAGATCCCAAAGGTATCCCTCTAGATAAATGACCCGGGCGCTAGCAATGGTTTCAGCATCCACATCCTCCGGTCCCACGTGCACGCATGCTCCGAGAAAGGTGTTCATGGTCCGCTGCGCATCGGGCGTCACTAAAACGACACACTGCGCGGTGGGGGGACCACTTTGTGCATCAGGAGTGAGAAAGGCAACTCCCGTTTTCGTTAGTTCCTCGCGAAAAATCTCCCCGAGACGATCCGTGCCGACCTTACCGATAAAAGCTGCCCGTCCCCCTAGATCGGCCAGACCGACCATCGTATTGGCAACCGATCCACCCGAAAGCTCGCGTAGCGCATTGATCTCTTCACTCAGCGAGGCAGCTCGCTCAGCATCAATCAGGGCCATGCCACCCTTGGCCAATCCCTCGGATTCCAGAAAAGAATCGTCAACCTGGGCCAGTACGTCGACAATCGCATTGCCAATTCCCAGCACATCGTATTTCACCTCTTGCATCGTGTTCACTCTCCTCTTCGGGGTCAGACGTTCACGCTGGAAGTCTACTCCAGAGGAGTTACACAAAACAAGCCAAGACCTTGACACTCGAAGGAGACTCGGGGACAAAGACGTGCGTGATTTGATTCAAAACGATGAGGTGCGCCCCTTGCAAACCGTCTTTTCCTCTCCCGCCCGCTATACGCAGGGTCCCGATTCTATCGAACAACTACCGAGTGAGATGGCATTGCTCGGCCTGAGCGGTCCGGTATTAATCGTCTCAGGACCGACGATGACCAAGCAACTGGAATCGCGGTGGCAGCGTATCCTGGGCAGTGTGGGAATCCCCTACCGCATGCATCTCTTCCCCGGTGAATGCTCGATCGCCGCAATCGATGAAGTGCGAGAGCTTGCCGAACGCACCGGCGCCGCGACGCTACTCGCGGCCGGGGGCGGCAAGGTGCTCGACACAACGCGATCGGCCGCAGCCGCCTTGGGTCGGCCTTTCATTGCTTTCCCCACCGTGGCCTCCACCGATTCACCCTGCAGTGCGATCAGCGTCATTTATGACCATCGCGGAATCTATGACACCTTCCACAGTTTCGCACGCAATCCCGACCTGGTTCTGGTCGACACCAAAATCATTGTCAAAAGTCCGCGCCGCTATTTTATTGCCGGAATGGGGGACGGTCTTTCGACGGTATTTGAAGCGAGGGCGTGCGTACGGGGAGAGAGAGAAAATTTACGAGGCGGCCTCGCCACGGTCGCCGCTCGTGACATCGGGGAAGCCTGTTATCGCACGCTGATGGAAGATGGCCGTGATGCGCTTACCGATTTCGATGCAGGTCGGGTGACACCGGCCTTCGAACGAGTCGTCGAAGCCAATACGCTGCTTTCCGGCATCGGATTCGAGTCGGCCGGATTAGCCGCTGCCCATGGAATACACAATGCAATGACGGTGGCCGAAAACACGCACCCGTACCTGCACGGTGAGAAAGTTGCTTTTGGCGTGCTCGTGCATCTAATGCTCGAGGAACAACCTCCCGAGGTGATCGAACCGGTCGTCCGCTTCTGCAAGGATGTGGGCTTGCCAACGACGCTCGCTGAAGTCGGACTCGCTGAGACCGATCGCACAACCCTGGAAAACATTGCCCAAGCGGCAGTGGAGCCGGGCGAATTGATCCACAACGAGCCCTTCAAAGTGACTGCCCCTCAAGTTGTCGACGCGATCATTGCTGCCGATGCGGTGGGAAATCAGTCATGAAATCGATCCGCGATGATCGTGAAATGCCAATTACAGCAGCTGCGATTCAACACGTCATAAAAAACACGTTTGTCGAATCGGCCGAACACCATCAATCACTCGCATCGACCAACGACTACGGAATTACGCTGGCGCGTAATCAAAAAAAGCTTACTGCAAACGCTGTCCACCTGATCTATACCGAGTCACAAACCCACGGCCGCGGAAGGGGAAACAATCATTGGCTGTCTGCTCCGGGAAGTTTGACATTTTCGCTACTGGTATCTCGACCCCAGGCGAGTGCCACGGTCGCCTCACTCCAATCAGCCGTCGCTATTGCCAAGGCATGTAGTGCGTATGCAAACCATGCGGCAGTCCGAGTAAAATGGCCGAACGACATCTACCTGGAGGACTTTAAACTGGGAGGCATTTTGATCGAGGCACCTGCAGGCACCGATCGGTGGGTGATTGGCATCGGAATTAATGTGAACAACAAGACGAAAAACCTAGAAGAAGGTGGTGCAAATCCGATCGCCTTAGCCGACATCGCAGACTCGGTAGTTAACCGCGAAGATTTCTTACACCTGTTGCTTAAAAACCTTGGTGATGTTTGGAACAGCCCAAATGCCGTGACGGCGGCACCGGCGGACTGGGACACCTGGTGTCTGCTGCGAGGCAAAGCGGTGGTTGTCGAGCGCAGTGAAGGAAGCTTGAGCGGTATTTGCCGCGGCATCGATTCGTCGGGAAACCTGCTAGTCGAGGAGACTTTTAGTCCGAACGAACCTCCCCGACTGCATCCTTTGGCGTCAGTTAAAAATATCCGATGGGAATAATTGTCCGATCAGTGTTTGAGCACCCTTGTCTCATCCACGATTTTTATCACGCCCTTCGCTGCCAGGTCTTCCGCAAGAGAAAGTAAGACTTGCTTCGTGTAGAAGGTTGGTAAGATTCCACGAAAATAGAGTTTGCCCTCACTATATTGTGCCTCAACACTGCGAATCGCAATGTAAACGCTACTGCGAAGTCGCTCCCGAATCAAACCGAGAACTTTATCCTTCATCTCCAGTTCGTCACCGTCTGCGGTCCATGGATCGCTCGCCAAACTACGCTGAATTTCGTTCATACCCAAACTCCCAGAAGGAGACGCTAACGATAGGTTTTCCATTCCACTTCCTTTCTCGACTAACTCAAACCCAGACCCACCTTATGATTTCCGTGCATCGCTTCCCGATACGCTGAATATTTCCAAGACGCACCGTCATCCAACTATTCCGCACATCTTTAGTCCGCACATCTCGTGCCAATTCGTTCGGTAGCAGGAGTTTTTTATTTGGAGCTTTATTGCAGTGTTCTGCACGCATGCAGACCCATCATTGCTTCCAACTCATTCTCCGATGCATGCAATTCAGGCAAGCAACGCCTAATGATTAGCCAAATTAGACGGCACGGCGACCGAAATCGAAACTGCCGCGGGATCAATCCGTCAATCGAAAACCATGGGTATCGTCTTGTTTCACGTGACAAATCGGGTTACCCGGTTCGTGATACAGAACAAGCTGCCAGTTGGAGTCACACGCCTCGGTCAGCAACGTAGTTTTGGTTCGCATATTATCCCACGGCAACATGTCGTAACCCATACTATAGGCAGGTCCCACGTGATTGCGGGTAGGCATCACATCTGCCGGGAAACAAACCGTCCCCGACACATCGTCGAATTCGATCGACTGCTGTCCCCAGGTATGCCCCGGTCGCGGACGCAGGCGAATGTCTTCCAGAATCACCGCTTCGCCTTCGATCAACTTCACTTGGTCGGCGATCGGCTCGAAGGTGGACTGCAGATACGTCTTACTCATGGTCGACCGTCCACAGCGGGCATCTTCCCACTCTTGTTTTTGCACATAAATATCTGCGTCCGGAAAAGTCGAAACGAGGTTCCCATCGGCATCGTTTCGAGAAACGCCGCCCGCGTGATCGAAGTGCAAATGACTCAGCAGCACAGCGGTGATCGAATCGGTCTCAATGGCACATGCTTCGAGACTCGTTCCGATTGTATTTTGCTCGAGTGAAAAAATCTCGCGTTCTTTAGCAGTGAACTTATCCCCATATCCGCACTCGACAAGCACCCGCACACCCTTTCGTTCCAACAGTAAACAGTGGCAGGCAAGCGGGATTCGATTAAGATCGTCCGGGGCGACGAGCCTGGTCCACAACACCTGTGGTACCACCCCGAACATACTGCCTCCATCGAGGCGAAATCGGCCAGCGGTCACAACATGCCAGTCCCACGCAGCCATGCGAACCTCCTCGATTAAAGATGAAACGGAATCACACGCTGCTGTTCTTCGGGCGCTCGCTCAAGCGGTGGATCAAGCCATTCGATTGGCTCTTTTCCTGCCAAACAATCCAACACGTGTTGCTTCACCTGAGGCAGAAGTTGCTGTAGTGCCGACCGCTCATCGGCCGCGCGGCAAGAGAAACCATCAATATTTGCCGTCCGCGCTTCGGTCTTTGAATCGCGGCGTGCGACATAAACGATCAAACTGAAAACAGGGACTTCACCGGTAGTTTGCGGTAAAGCGTCAATTTTCGCTTGCCCTTCGTCTGCTGGCAACTCGGCCATTTACAACTCCACTTATCTGAAATGTTCACGCGACGTGGGTCATTATCGCTGATCGATGCGAAGCATAAAACCCAACAGATCGCGCGGCAATACCATTCCGTTTCCTGTTTTTTTGAACTATTCTCCACCATGCGACAGAAGGGGCCGGGCTGCAACGCGCGGGTATTGCGCTGATAGTGCATTGCTACTGCATTGCTACTGCATTGCTACTGCCGATTGATCCTTTGACCAAATGGGCGACAATCAGCAATCGATTCAGGCGTTTCGATGCAACTCCAACTGCTAACAAACAATTTTTATCCAGCATATTACACATATTACACAACGGATAAACAGATGCTTCCGTATCTAACTGAAAAATCCGTCTCACCCTGATGGGTCTGTTGAATTAATCAGCAAAACGGCTCTCCCTTATCACTCCGCTTGCTCCAGAGCCCATCATTGCCGCTCCCATTTTTGGTATAGTCTTCTCACAGAGCCAAAAACTTGATCTTAAAGGCGTGTCATGCGTGCCCTGATTCCCGTTGCCACCGGAAATGAAGACATCGAACTTGTCAGCCTGAGCGATGTTCTCACGCGCGGTGGGATCGATGTGATCCTGGCATCTGTTGAAGAGGAGAGACGCGTGCGTCTGATGCAGGGTCTGTGCATCGAGACCGATTGCCTCTTGGCAGATGTAGCCGATGAAGATTTCGATGCCATCGTCATGGCCGGTGGGATTCCCGGCGCAATGCGGCTTTCTGAGGCTGCCGGATTGCGTGAGCTGTTAATCCGCCATCATACCGCAGGTGCGGTTATTGCCGCGATTTGTCTCTCGCCAGCGCTGGTGTTAGAGCCGGCCGGTGTCCTTGAACAATGTCCACATGTCACCGGAAATTCACAGCAGATTAAAACGCGTGAGCGAACCTTCGCGCCCGACGCGTTCACCGCACTGCTCGGCGCAGGCTACGACCCCCAGCTTCGCGTCTGCGTCGATGACACGCAACGGATTATTACATCGCAAGCCCCGGGTACCGCCATTGAATTCGCCCTGGAGATCGTGCGGATGCTCGCCGGTGATGCCACCGCTGATTCAATCGACCGTTATCTAATGATTGCCCGCTGAGAAAGGACCATTATGCGCCGCACGCTTCACTATCTGGTTTATTTATTTTTGCCGACCTTGTTGATACCGACCGAAGCTCCCGCAGCACCGACACAGGAGTCCAACCTCAGACCCTTTATCGGTACACCGACTTTGGACACGCAGCGTGTTTACAAAAAAGAACGACATCCGAACGTGGCGATCGCGACAGACGGCACCGTGCTTTTGACCCTCGGCAATAGTCGATTGCTCGTGCGGCGCAGCACGGATGGCGGAAAGACCTTCGGGCCCGAGATCGTCATCGCCGATCCCGGCTTCCAGGCCGGTGGACTCACGGTGGACGAAAACACAGGGGATGTCATTGCATTTGTGGAGTCCGGCCATCCTCCGGCAACATTGAGCATCTATCGCAGCGCCGATCACGGCAAAACCTGGCAGCAGCAACCGACAAAACTCGCACCCGACAAACACGGAAATACACCCTCCATGCATATGAACGAACACGGAATCACGCTTCGCCACGGACCAAACGCTGGACGATTGCTGAGGCCTGCTCGTTTTTATGGCGCAGGCAACCGACCGGAAGAGTACCGCAATCACTACACGACGGCCATCTACAGCGACGACGGTGGCACTTCCTGGAAGACCAGCGACCCGTTTCCGGAAAATGGAACCGGTGAGGCGACGCTGGCTGAACTCTCCGACGGAAAGATTTATTACAACACGCGCTGTCACTGGGATGCAAATCCGCAACCGACGCGCCGGCGCTCGGCAGTGAGCGAAGATGGCGGAGAGAGCTGGAAGAATTTTGAAGTGGTGGAGGTGCTCCCTGATGGGTTACAGCATCGTGCTTATGGCTGCATGGGTGGACTGGTCCGGCTCCCGATCGACGGACGCGATATTTTAATCTTTAGCAATATTGATACAGAGGGTGAACACAGAGAACGGGTCACTGTTTGGGCAAGTTTTGACGGTGGCAAAACCTGGCCGGTAAAGCGACTCGTTGAGCCCGGGCCCAGCGCCTATTCATCGCTCAACGCGGGTCGACCCGAAACGCCGAGCGAAGGGCAGATCTATCTCCACTACGAGGCTGGTAGCGGCAGTAAAATTGCCCGCTTCAACCTTACATGGTTGCTCGATGGAGAGGCTACCGGCGACGGCGATGTCCCGGATTGGATAAAAAATTCGTAATTTCGCGTTACGCTACCAAGGCGCGGCAATGTTGCAGCGCGCTATCGATGGAAATTAATTTGCTCCGTTCATGGGGGTTTTGTCGTAACCAGCGAAGCACAATCAATTGAAGCAAAAGCACATCGGGCCTGAACAGGTAGGATTGCGGTAACCCATCGCCGATTCTATTTAGATCGCAGATGGCACGTTCTGCAGCTCGCTTGCTTCGTGGTGCAGAAACGGCTCCTACCACCGCACCACCGGCCAGATAGAGCCAAAGAGGCGTTCGCCCGATACCCGAGAGTGGATAAACTGCATTATAGGATGCACGCCCTAGCCTCACCTCGCTCAGTCGATCTGCGAGCCAGGACAAGTTTTTCCAGCGATCCCGTAGCAGCGCTGCCCACTCATAGGAGTGCCGTGATGCCGCACCATGCATCGACCGTTCGATTTGACCAAGCACCTCAGAGGTGGTCTCCCCTCGCAAAAAACATTCCGCGGCCTCGATCTGATTTCGGTAAGCCTCCTCGGCAACCTCAGCTGCGCAAGGGCCTGAACAACTGCCTGTCTCCAGCCTCAAACAACCCGGACGCAACGCATCATCGAAAAGCGTGCGCTCTTTCTTAAAAACAATCGAAATATCCGAACCGCAGTCCCGCAACAGAAAGGTGTGATTAAAATCAACAATTGCGGTGCGCAGCTTACGTCCCCCGAGGACAGGGCCGTGCAATCGCTCGCCTAAATCCGACCGGGGCCGCACGGCTCGAATTCTCGGTGCCTTTTCGCCTTCGCCGGAAAACGCAATGAATTTAGGCGTTCGGCTTCTGGGCTGGCCACGACAATTCATCACGGGTCGGAAACGGGTAATCAACTCTTGCTCTCGAAGTAACGCAAGCAATTCGCCGGCAACAATTTCAAATCGTAAAAATGCGGAGCGATTGACGATCCGCGCTGCCTTGCGGTCTGCTGGCGATTGCGTGAAGTAACTCAAGAGCCGGTCAGTAAGCCGCTTGGACTTGCCGACATAAATTAAGCCCCCTGTCTTGTCGTAAAACCCATAAACCCCCGGGACAGCGGGAATGGATTGCCTGATTTTCTTCCGCATCACGACCGCCGACAGCGAAATTTCCATCAGGCGACCATTTCGCCGTCCGGAGCCCGCAGGCAGGAGCGAGTCTCCAAAAGAAATCGATGTTCGTGCAGGGAACAATGACAGCGACATGGTAGGCCTCGTGCCGGAACGGGTTGCTTCAGCATAGCGAGACGCGAATAAGGAACAACAGTGCCATTCCACTAAACTACATTTTCCGCAAGACCTACACGCACAAAATTCTCATAATCCGGTCGATCAGCCGCGTTGGTATGGCGGTAGCCTTTGATGATTTCCCCATCCCGGATCAGAAAAAGTCCGGGCATCTGAAATCCATCTCCTGCAAGTTGTCCCACACCATGCCCATCGACCAGACAGGCTTTTGCACCGCGACCCCAAATCGCCAGACCGAAAAGTTGGCCAAATGAACCGCGCGTCAGGCGGAAACTCCGGAAGAGTCGACACGAGGGATCACTGATCCTCGAAACATCTCCCAACCCGTACGTGGAGAATTGTGGGTAAGCCTCTTGCTCTGTTCCCATATGCACAATCGCAAGCCCTACCTGGTCCTCCAGTTTTTCCCGCACGTGCTGAATGTCCGCAAGTGCTTCGCGACAGAAGGTGCAACCACCATGGCGTAAAAATAGAACCATGAGTGGCCGCTGCGCAGAAAGCTCTCGCAATGTTTTTCCATGCTGATCAAAAGACGTGTCCACTACTTCCTGCATGTCCGAGATGGATTGATCTTCAGGCAAGCAGGAAGATCGGACGGTCGCATAAAGAATCATCGCAAACGGAATCCACCAGATCAGATCGTTGGTGATAATGGTCAGTCCCCAGATGGGAGGCAGGTATCCCGGTTCCTGTGGCGAAAGAGTCAACAAACCGTAAACGAAGCCAATGGGACCAAATATTTTTCCTAAAAAACCAACCAACGTGATCGGCCAATGGCGCAGT
>MDTB01101325.1_pt1 | contig 10221 bp, 12 predicted proteins | sample 811161 | NCBI WGS metagenome assembly MDTB01 (sample SAMN05326650, study PRJNA326480) | marine metagenome | isolation source: seawater | place: Mediterranean Sea | collected 2009
CGATAACATGTTTGAATTTAGGGCTTTTTTATACGCTTATAATAAAATTGGCATTCCAATATTATTAGGAATTAAGCAACCACATGGTTTGCACCTGATCGCGATGACAGGTTTTCATGTTGAAGCCAATGCAACTTTCCTACCTACCTCTGGACTCAGTCTCAAAGCTCATAAAATCGAAAAAATTTATGTTCATGATGACCAGATAGGACCATTTGCAAGAACGAAAATACAAGCAACTAATGGCTTTGGAATACGATTACCCTTTGCGTCAATCCCAACCTTATTTCTTAGTTCAGCAACTAGACCTACAGCTTTTAACACATTACCTATTTGATGATAATCTAATCCGTGATTTGGAAATGATCTTCCAGATGTCATGAATAGATTTCCCGCCGATTCCGTTATTTGATTAGGTGTTGGTGAGGTGGTTTCGAATAGCCTTGATGCTTTATGGAGTGCAACCCAAGTTGCCATTGTTGCACATGCGCTTACCACAGTATCTTGTTCTTGGAAAACAAGAGAGTCAAATTTTATCTTTCTTCCAAAGATGTTGACTTTATAAGGTTTAGTGGTGTATTGACGACCCTGTACATTTTGGAAGGTTCTAAGTAATGTTGGACCAATTATGGCATCAGGAAGGGGTTTAGCAACTACATTTCCTAAATAGTTAAGCTTACCAAAAACTTTCTTATTTGCAGAACCTGTCGTATTGAGAATTGCAGCGGAGAAGGTTCTTTTACTGAATTCTGATTGAAAAAAATGTATCCTTTTAGTGTGCTTTTTGTATGGTTCAAAACACAGAGAATAATAGCTAGCATAATCATTTAGATATGATTTACTAACATAAGGAGACTCTACCACAATTGTTCCAGCGGCGATTCCATTAGTGCCCAAATAGCTCAATAAATATCTGAAGTGAAATGATTTGATCGTTGGTACATCAGCTTCCAACAAATAATCATTTGATAGAGCTGTAGCTAAATTTTGCTCTGTAAATGGTATAACTTCAAAATCATTAAGTCTTGTTGGCATTGTCAAAATTCGAACCGATTACTCAGGCTCTCAGTGTCAATTTTCGTGGATTCAATTAGCTCCTCATTCCTTTTCTTTACTTCCTCAAATTCTTCTTTCAGTTTCTTGCTTTCAAAATTCACATTATCTAGGTTTTTGAGCTGGATTTCAACCACTTTAGTTTTTTTTTCAGACATATTGGTTCAGGCTTATTTCTAAGATAAATCAAAAATTACACATAATGTAATTTTTACTACCTAATATTTTCCAGTATAAAAATAAGAGAAATCAATTCTCTTTACCAGAATTATACTTTTTCATTACTCTTGATAGCTTAGAATCAGATTTCAATTTATTAACTAACTCATCAAGATTTACATCTTTTTCTACCGGGTTATTTAGACCTCTAAAAACCATTCTCAACTGATCTCCATTCATAGATGGAATTAAGTCATTTAAAGCTTCAAAAGCTTTCATGGTTTCATTTGTTATGGATTGAGTCATTCTGACTTTTAACAAATCGATAACCTTCTTCTTGGAAACTTTAATATTCTGTATTTCCTTTAGTCTTTTGATTCCATCTTTTACAATTCTTTTTGGAATCAGTCCTTCATCTCTCAACAGTTCATCAACATTGTCAACATTTGAAAGCTGACTAAAAACATTATCTAGATTTTCTTTATTCATGACTCAACATGTTTAATTCTATCAGTTGTTTTTCTAATGTATCCGCTTAATCTTCTGGATGCATTATCATAAACTTTTTTTTCCCAACTATATTTTTCACATATTTCAGATCGCTTAAGTCCAATTAATAACTCCTCAAATACGATCTGAACTTGCTCATCTGTTGAAATTTCTTGCCTTAGAATTTCTATTATTTGATCTTGGCTTAATGACTCGAATATTTCATCATCTTCTGAAGTAATTACTTCATGTAATTCAGAAGATTCTATTTCATGTGTTGATTTAAACTCACTGCTCTTAGCAAGATTCGATACGAGCCCTCTAATTACATGAAACTTTAAATACTCTATTAATTTGGATTTTTCTGGATTCCACTGCCATTCCCCGAGATAAATCTTCTCAATAGCTTCCATAGCTATTTCTTGAGCAGAATATCCTTTCAGTCCTCTCCGATTCCAAAGGCCATAATATTTGAGTTGATACACCGCATGGAGAGTGGCTGATTTAATTATTTCATCCCAATCTTGTTTTTCTAGCTCTTCGATTATTGAATCTGACGGCATATTTTATGCAGTTACATTTATATATGGTAGACAGAATAAAAAAATTACAGCAGGATCGTAATTTTTCTTGAATGGCTACCATCTTATTATGAAGGTAATTATTAAAAAACTACAAAACCATGGACGAAAATAAGAATATCGAAAAACAATCCGGAAATTCTCAAGATAACCGTCAGGATACTGTAATCATAGTAAATGGTCGAGAGAGAAAAGCGGACAGTAAGGAATTAACTTTCAATCAGGTAGTCGAATTGGCTTTCGGACAAGTTGATCCGAATCCGAATATATGCTACACAATAACATATAAACGTGGGCCAGGTCAAAATCCAGAGGGAAGTATGGTTGAGGGAGACGCTGTAAAAATTAATAATGGAATGATTTTCAATGTTACAAGAACTGATAAGTCATAATAGTGATCTAAATCAACTTTGGGAAGAAGGGTATGACCTTTCCATAAAAGATGGTCATTTGTTGATACAACAAGTACCGTATGTTAATTCTCAGAAAGAAATAAAATATGGTTCAATTGTATCAACGCTTAATTTATCTGGTAATGCCACTCTAAAGCCCGAAACTCACGTAGTATATTTCCAGGGTGAGGTGCCATGTAAAAAAAGCGGGCAACCAATTACTGGAATCCTGAACTCTAGCAGCAAAAGAGTATTAACACCTTCAATTCATGTAGATCATTTGTTTTCTAGCAAGCCAGCAGGAGGTTATCCAGATTACTACGTAAAAATTAAAACTTACGTTGATATAATAACCTCTCCTGCAAAGTCCGTTGATAAAAACGTGACTGCCCAAAATTTTAAGGTAAGTTTTGATTGTGAAGATGAATCTGTATTTAGATATATCGATACAAATTCTACAAGAGCCGGAATTAGAAATGTAAGTGACAAAGTAGCCGGTCAGAAAATAGGAATTATTGGGTTAGGGGGAACAGGATCTTATATCCTTGACTTAGTTTCCAAAAATCCTGTAAAAGAAATTCATCTTTTTGATAGTGATTATTTCTTACAGCATAATGCATTTCGCGCACCCGGTGCAGCAGATATTGAGGATATTAAGACTAGATTCAGAAAAGTAGAATATCTAGAAAAAATATATTCAAAAATACACAAGGGGATAATTACACATTGTCAAAACATAGATTCAGGAAACGCCCAGTCTCTTAAAGACTTTGATTTTGTTTTTATATGTGTTGACAGAGGAGACGTTAAAAGAATAATAATTGATGAATTAATCAAAAATAATATTCCTTTCACAGATGTTGGAATGGGTATTCAGTTAGTGGATAATGAGTTAATTGGTACAATTAGGGTTACAACTGCTACACAAGGAAAAAATGATCATCTTTCGAAGCGTATATCTTTCGACAATGGCCAAGTAGATGACTATAATGCTAACATTCAAATTGCTGAGTTAAATGCATTAAATGCTTCATTGGCCGTAATTAGGTGGAAGAAACATTTTCGTTTTTATCAAGATCAAGAACATGAGTATAATTCAAGCTACTCAATAAACGTAAATATGCTATTAAGTGAAGACCTTGAATCATAAGTTTGTTGAATTCATCCCGGAGCAGATTCAAGAGAATACCATTTATATCTCGACGGAATATTCAACCGCTGTACATAAATGCTGCTGTGGATGTGGGATTGAAGTGGTTACTCCATTTTCGCCAACGGACTGGAAATTGATTTTTGATGGAAATTCAATAACACTTAGTCCATCTATCGGGAATTGGAATTTTGATTGTAGGTCACATTATTTTATTCGTAATAATAAAGTTCGCTGGGCTGGAAGTTGGACAGATGAAGAAATCGAGCAAGGAAGGGATGATGATAGAGAATCTAAAGAAGCCTATTATAACAAGCCAAATTATTCAGAAGACACTTACATAAAGAAAGGATCACGCAAGGGAAGATGGAATCTATGGAAATGGTTGTTTAGAAAATGATTATTCAGTTTCTCTATTATCCACCAAGAATATTCAAGAGATTAAATGCGATTCGCTTTGTTAATGATTGATCTATTTTTTCTTTCGCCATCCTATCATAATCACCTAATTTTTTAGGATGCCTGATTTTGTCGGCCACACACACTGATTTTAAATATTCCATATCCCAGGATCCACCGCTTGTAGCAAGTTTGGACAAAAGCTCCTTTAAAAATTTACTATTGTCAATTAGTGTCGTCCGAGAAAAGGGAATAGATATTTTTTTATCTATTAGAAAAGTACAATTCTTCTGATAAATTTAAGATGGGAGGCCTTTTAGCCATCCCATCTTGGTGGTAATGTTGTGTTCGACCAAGAACATCACATACCATGAAGCAAGATAGTAGGATGATGATACCCCAATGTTTAGGACAGGTTTAGCGTTTTATTAAGTTCTACAATAGTAATAATATCGATCATTAAGCAGCTTGTTTGCGATGATGAAAATACAACTCTTCAGGTATTTGATTATCGATTCCTGAGTGTCTTCTTTCTAAGTTATAGTAGTTGAAATATTCGGCCACTAACAGGTACAGGTCAGTGCCGTCTTTAGGTGGTTGTAAGTAGAGTTTCTCATACTTCACACTTCTCCACAACCTTTCGATAAAAGCATTGTCTATGGCCCTTCCTTTGCCATCCATGCTGAAGTTTATACCTCGGCCAAGGACATAATTGGCAAAGACTTCTGATGTGAACTGGGAGCCTTGATCGGTGTTGAGGATCTCAGGTCTTCCATGGGTTTCAATGGCTTCTTCCAAGCACTTCTGGCACCAATCAGCATCCATTGAGTTGGACACAGACCAATTAACCACATACCGGCTGTATAGGTCAATGATAGCTGTCAGATACATGTACCCCTTCTTCATTGGAATATAGGTGATGTCCATCGCCCAGACCTGATTGGGTCTTTCTACGGTTAAGTTTCGAAGTAAGTAAGGGTAGGTTTTATGTGCCTTGTGTCGTCTAGAAGTGTGTTTACCAGGCATAACAGCTCTTAAACCCATCACACGGTAGTATAGTCGCTCTATTCGGTTCTTGCTTACCTGAAGTCCTTTATCTCTAGTTAACCAGGTATGCATTCTACCAGCTCCTTTGAAAGGGTGGTGCAAATAATGTTCATCCATCATACGCATCAGCTTTAAGTTCAATTCAGATTCTCCTGAAGGCTTATAGTAAATCCCTGAACGGTGTATGGACAGAAGTTTGCACTGTCTGTTCATACTCAATTGACCCTTGCCTATCATTGATCGCCGTTCAGCCAATGGCCTTACCGCAAGGCGTCTTTTAAAAAATCATTTTCCACTTTGAGTTGACCTATGGCTTTGAGTAGTTGGTCTTTCTCCTCATCAGCCTGAGACTTCTTGCTTTTTCCTTTTCCTTCGAAAACCGAATCCGCATTGGCCAAAAACTCCCGTTTCCAAAGGTTAATCTGCTGTGGTGCCAGGTCATACTTTTGTGCCAGATCAGCAACTGTTGAGTGCTCCTTGATGGCTTCTAATACCACCTTGGTCTTGAATTTTGAGGTGTACTTCTTTCGTGTCATATCAGTAAATTTAGTTTTCAATTTTGAACTAAACTCACTGTCCTGTTTTTTGGGGAACCATCAAACAGATGCTAGAAAAAGATCAATACTGAGTGTGAAAAAAATAATGAAGAGCCAAAAAAGGTCAATTATGTGAGTTAATTGACCTTTTTTGGATTGCTGATGAATTGTTCAAACTTTTTTGTTTTTGTTCAAACTTTTTTGGTCACGTTCAAACTTTTTTGATTGATGCCATTGGAAAGGATGATTTTTTTCATTTATTCAACAGTTACAGATTTAGCTAAGTTTCGAGGCTGATCTACATTGCATCCACGCATGACAGCTACATGGTAAGAAAGTAGCTGAAGCGGTATTACAGAAACCAAAGGCATCAACGCTTCATGCGTGGCTGGAACTTCAATGGTGAAATCTGCCATAGAAGGGATCAGCACATCTCCCTCAGTTACAATAGCGATCACCTTACCTCCACGTGACTTCACTTCCTGTATATTGGAAACGATTTTATCATAGGATGAATCCCGTGTAGCAATAAATACGACGGGCATGTTTTCATCGATCAAAGCGATAGGTCCGTGCTTCATCTCTGCGGCCGGATATCCCTCAGCATGGATATAACTAATCTCTTTGAGTTTGAGTGCGCCTTCAAGCGCTACAGGGAAGTTGTAACCTCTTCCCAGGTAGAGGAAGTTGTGTGCATCCTTGTATAAGGCAGCTACTTCTTTGATCTGGTCATCATTTTGGAGGGCTTCCTTGACCTTTTGTGGGATACTGCTTAGCTCAATTAAAAGCTCATGAAATTTAGTATCTGAAATAGTGCCCTTCTGATGAGCAATGCGAAGTGCGATCATAGAAAGCACCGTCAATTGCGCCGTAAAAGCTTTGGTTGAAGCTACCCCGATTTCAGGTCCGGCGTGAAGATAAGCGCCCTCATGGGTAACCCTACTGATAGAGGACCCTACCGTATTAACTACCCCAAAAACGATGGCTCCTTTTGATTTGGCCAGCTCAATAGCTGCCAAAGTATCTGCCGTTTCTCCGGATTGACTAATGGCAATGACAATATCACCTTCACCAATTACAGGATTTCGATACCTAAATTCAGATGCGTATTCTACTTCTACAGGTATTCTGCAGATATCCTCAAATAGATACTCTGCCACCAGTCCGGCATGCCAGGAAGTACCGCATCCAATCATGACAATTCTTTTGGCATTGTTCAATGCATTCTGATAGTTGCGAATACCACCTAAGGTGAGTCTTCCTGCTTTTGCATCTAATCGTCCACGCATACAGTCAGCGATCGAGGTAGGTTGTTCGAAGATTTCTTTGAGCATGAAGTGCTCATAGCCCCCTTTTTCAATCGCCTCTAGTTTTAGATCAAGCGTATGTATTTTTGGATTTTGAGGTACGTCTTTGGTGTCGATTATTTCAAACCCATCTCGATCAATAATTGCAATTTCCTCGTCATTCAGGTAGACAACTTCGTTGGTGTAGTCAATAATGGGAGTGGCATCAGAAGCCACAAAATAAGCTCCATTTGAAATACCAAGAACCATCGGGCTGCCTTTTCGTGCGGCAATTAGTTTGTTGGGTTCTTCTTCCGAAAGAATTACAATAGCATAAGCTCCAACCACCTTGGTAAGGGCTATTCTCACTGCATTGATAAGTGTCAGATCAAGCGATTTTTTTAAGTCTTCGATAAAAGTGATAAAGACTTCTGTATCTGTGTCGCTTTTGAAGGTATATCCTTTTTCTTCCAGCTCTTTTTTAATCGAACCGTAGTTTTCAATGATACCATTGTGTATGATGGCTAGTTTGCCATCTGACGAGTAATGTGGATGAGCATTTTCATCATTGGGTGCTCCATGAGTAGCCCACCGCGTGTGGCCCATTCCAATTTTGCTAGTTATGCTTTTATCTTCGAGTAGTCGTTCTAGTTTAGATACTTTGCCCTTTTTCTTGAAAACTTCCAGCTTGTCGTTTTCAATCAATGCAACACCAGCACTATCATATCCTCGATATTCGAGCCTTTTCAAACCTTTCATCAGAATGGGCAGTGCCTCATCTTGACCAATATATGCTACTATTCCACACATAAATTATTCTGTAATTGTGGTGTAATAAAGGGTTAAAGTGATTTCAGATTTCTTCAAGGAAGTTTGATCCAGCCCTAATAAATCCTGAGTCGTTATGACCATCTCTTCTGCTATGTAATCTTCACTTGCCGCAAAATTATCATAAAGTATTTGTGTGAAAAGGGTCATTTCCGTTTCATAATTGACATTTGTGCTATCATATACAGTAGTTTCCAAAGAAGTACCCTGAGCTGGCGATCTATAAGAGGCTTCTGATAGCAATGCATTTCTAAACGAATTCCCATCTACTACTCCGGCACCATTAATTCGTCCATTTTCACCAATGAAAAAATACTGAAGTGATTGAACCGGATCTAAAAAGTCAACATCTGAAAAATCGACTGCACCCAATCTCAAATCTCCTTTGTTAATGATGATGTCATTCTGACTTTCAATAAATTCAGTCAGCGGAGTAAGATCAATTTTGGTATGAATACCACTGATAGGATCCAAATAAGTTCTTCCAGACATAACACTACTCTCCACATACTCTTCAGTAAGATCAGATAGCTTTCCTGAGCCACGATTTCTGGTCACTTCTGTATAGTGAGTATCTCTAAAATCAAATTGATAGTTGAAAGTCTCGCTACTATCATTCTCCATATTTATATAGATAGCTACTGTATCTGCAAACATGTCGAATGTGAATAATCCGGAATTGTTAGCTCCGGGCACAAATGCAAATGGATCGTACCTGAAAAGGCCTTGAGTCAACGAATCTCTCGATTCCTGATCCGATTCGGCTCTTTGAAGCATTCTAAACATGTTTTCACCAAACTCATCAGGCAAAGGAATATTGATGATTGAATCTTCTGCTGGATCAAAATCAAACTGATGTGTGACCAGTGGTGTATCGTCATATGGCAAATATCTGTTTGAGAGATATACCACCTGAGCATGAATGGTATCATTTACCTCGTGAATATTGATCTCCTGATCAAACAAGCTTCCCTTGGACCTCACTTCCCTGACCTTCAGAATGAGATTGGCGGAGGAATACCTGATGGTGTCTTTCGTAGGAAGTGTGCCACCTGCTATATTGTACTGATTATACCCGATAGCCCTCGTTTGGCCATAGATGGAGTCTTCATACTGACCAAAAGCGATAAAAGAAAATTGATCTGTCCTAAGACTGTCTATGTAGATAGTAGATGAAGGAAGCGTGAAGGTTGCTTTTAAAGTGTTGGTTTTGTCCTCATCCGGGTCTAATTCCAGTCCCAAATCATTGGGGTCCTCACAGGCAAAAAAAAACGGGATCAGCAAAAGAGCTAATCCCGATCTTAAAGAGTATATAAATTTATCCAACAAGATCATTGTATAAGTTATAGTATGATTCTTCTAAGTTTTCGTCTTTTTCGATGGTATCGACGCGCTTGTCAGCCATATCAGCCATCAGTTTTCTGAAACTTTCGCTTGATTCTTCATTGGCATTAATCACGGCATCTGCATATTCCACACCCATTTTAATAAAGCCCTCATAGTCGGCTGTTTTCAGTGGATGTAACATGCTGTCATCAATATCGATCATTTTTACTTTGTCCAATAAATCATCGCCAAACTTGTGCGTAAATTTATTATTGTAAAGAGTAAATACGGTCTTTGACTCCTTAAATATCGGGTCATTCTTATAGGTAGATTTTACGTACAAAGGAATCAAGCTAGTCATCCAATCATTGCAATGAATGATATCTGGTGACCATCCAAGTTTCTTCACTGTTTCTAAAACGCCTTTGCAGAAAAATATTGCACGCTCGTCATTGTCTTCGTAAAAATTATCCTCCTTGTCAAAGAAGACAGATTTACGGTGAAAATAATCTTCATTGTCAATAAAGTAAACTTGAAGTTTAGCATTTGGTATGGAAGCAACTTTGATGACCAAAGGCTTTTCTTCATCACCAACCGAAATATTAATTCCAGATAATCTGACTACCTCGTGTAGTCTGTTTTTTCGCTCATTTATAAGCCCGAAGCGGGGTACTAAAATCCTGATCTCCATTCCTCTTTCCTGCATTGCCTGGGGGAGCCTTCTTACAAAATCGGCTACCTCTGTGGTCTTCAGGAAAGGATTGATCTCACTTGCCACATAAAGGATTCTTAAATTCGACATAGATGTGCTATTTTATTGAGGATTGACTAAAATGACCTCAAAATTACCATAAATTTGCCATATTATCAACGTTTTCAATAAGTTAGCCAATATTACCGCTCCTTTGATGCAAGTCATCCATAGCCCTGCTGAGATATACCAACTTTCTCTAGATTTTCGTGCTAAGAACTACG
>MDTB01138091.1_pt1 | contig 10221 bp, 10 predicted proteins | sample 811161 | NCBI WGS metagenome assembly MDTB01 (sample SAMN05326650, study PRJNA326480) | marine metagenome | isolation source: seawater | place: Mediterranean Sea | collected 2009
AAATGAGAAATTTATTAAATACTTTAATTATGTTATGTCAGGGCTTCTTCTTTTGAGCATAATTACATTTTATATATAAAGTATGAAACCAGGAAATATAAACTCTTATAAATCATTATCAGATATAAAAGTTAATGGAAAAAATTTTAAATTTTACTCTTTACCAAAAGCAGAGGCGAATGGGTTAAAGGGCATATCAAAATTACCAAAATCATTGAAGGTTTTACTTGAAAACCTTCTAAGACATGAAGATGATTTAACAGTAAATAGAAATCAAATTGAAGCAATTAAATATTGGCTTGATACAAAAAAATCTAAAACTGAGATAGCTTATAGACCAGCAAGAGTTTTACTTCAGGACTACACAGGTATACCAGCAGTAGCTGATTTAGCTGCAATGAGAGAGGCAGTAAAAGAAAAAAATAAAGATCCAAATACGATAAACCCTTTGTCTACAGTTGACCTTGTTATCGATCACTCAGTCCAAGTTGATCAGTCAGCCAAAAAAGATTCTTTTGAGAAAAATGTAGATATTGAGTTTAAGCGAAATGGTGAAAGATACTCTTTTTTAAAATGGGGTCAAAGTGCGTTTAATAATTTTAGGATAGTTCCTCCAGGAACTGGAATTTGTCACCAGGTCAACTTAGAATACTTATCTAAAGTAGTTTGGTCAGAGAAATATAAAGGTGAAGAATATTTGTTCCCTGATACACTTGTTGGAACCGATAGTCATACAACAATGGTTAATGGTTTGTCAGTTTTAGGCTGGGGTGTTGGCGGAATCGAAGCTGAAGCAGGCATGTTAGGTCAACCAATTTCAATGTTAATTCCAGAAGTAATAGGATTTGAATTTACAAAAAAAATGCCAGAAGGTACTACAGCCACAGATTTGGTCCTTACAGTTGTTAAAATGTTAAGAGACAAAGGTGTTGTAGGGAAATTTGTAGAATTTTATGGTGAGGGGTTAAAAAATCTAACATTAGCAGATAGAGCAACCATTGCTAATATGGCTCCAGAATATGGAGCTACTTGCGGATTTTTCCCGATTGATGAAGAAACTTTAAAATACTTGGAATTTTCTGGAAGAGATAAAAAAACATTAGAAATAGTTGAAAAATATGCAAAAGAACAAGGTCTGTGGGCGAGCGATGAAATTGAATTTACTGATAAGATTTCGTTAGATATGTCTTCTCTTGTTCCAACTATTTCAGGACCTAAAAGACCACAAGATAAAGTTCTTCTTTCAGATGCGTCTAGTAATTTTAAAAAGGTATTTAAAGACGCTACAAATAGAGAAAATTATAAAAGTTTTAAAGTTAAAGATAGAGATTACGAAATTAAGGATGGATCAATATTAATAGCAGCGATTACATCATGTACAAATACTTCAAATCCAAATGTTCTAATCGGAGCTGGATTGTTAGCAAAAAAGGCTGTTAAGTTTGGATTAGATGTAAAACCATGGGTTAAAACATCTTTAGCTCCTGGATCTCAAATTGTGACTGATTATTTAAAAAAAGCAGGTTTGAATACCTATTTAGATCAACTAGGATTTAATTTAGTTGGTTATGGCTGTACAACTTGTATCGGTAATTCTGGACCATTGGATGAAAATATTGTTGAAGGTATTCAAAAAGAAAATTTATACGCTGTATCAGTTTTATCAGGTAACAGAAATTTTGAAGGAAGAATTTCTCCCCATATTAAGGCAAACTATTTAGCCTCTCCACCATTAATAGTAGCTTATGCACTTGCAGGTCATATGGAATTTGACTTATTTAAAGATTCATTTGGAGTAGATAAGAATGGTAAAGATATATTTTTAAAAGATATTTGGCCTTCAAATAAAGAAATAGAAGAAACTTTAAAAAATTCACTTAATGCAGATATGTTTGTTAAAAGATATTCGAATGTTTCTGAGGGACCAAAACAATGGCAAGAGATTAAAACAGAAAAAAGCAGTATTTATAATTGGGATGAAAATTCAACTTATGTAAAAAAACCCCCATTTTTTGATAATCTTTCTGATGAACCTGAAGGTTTTAAAGAAATTAAAAATGCCAGGCCATTATTAATTTTAGGTGACATGGTTACTACTGATCATATTTCACCGGCTGGAAATATCCAAAAAGATAGTCCAACAGGTGAATATTTTATGAATTATCAAGTTCTTCCTAAGGATTATAATTCCTATGGTTCAAGACGTGGAAATCATGAAGTTATGATGAGAGGTACATTTGCAAATATAAGAATTAAAAATGAAATGGCACCTGGTACTGAAGGTGGTTTTACAAAGTTACATCCTGAGGAGAAAGTAATCTCAGTTTATGATGCGGTAGTAGAGTACAAAAAAAGGGGAACAGATTTAGTTGTAATTGGAGGAAAGGAGTATGGATCAGGATCTTCAAGAGATTGGGCAGCTAAAGGAACTAAATTGTTGGGCGTTAAAGCTGTTATAGCTGAAAGTTTTGAGAGAATACATAGATCGAATTTAATTGGAATGGGGATACTACCTTTACAATTTAAAGATGATATGAATAGGATTAATTTAAAGTTAAAAGGATCAGAATTAATTACTGTTTTAGATATTGAAAAGGGATTAATCCCGTCAGATATTGTTAAATTAGAAATTAAATATCTATCAGGTGAATTGAAGATAATTGAAACTTTGTGTAGAATAGACACAAAGAATGAACTTGAATACTACAAGAATGGCGGAATACTACAATATGTTTTGCGAAATATGATTTAGATATGGATGAAGATACTGCGATAATTAATAAAAACGCACGTAATGAAAAGTTTAAAAATTTTTTTAAAAATAATAAAAAAAGTTTAATCGTAATTTTTTCTTTAATATTATTAGTTATATTAGGTTACTTTGGTTACGTAGAGTATAAAGAAAAAAAAAGATTAGTTATTTCTGATCAATATAATTTGTTAGTAACTCAGTTTAATAATGAAAATAAAGAATTTATAAAAAAAGAGTTTATTGAATTAATTAAAGAGAATGATTCGACGTATTCACCTTTATCATTATACTTTATTATCGATAATCAATTAATCACAAATTCATCGGAAATAAACAATCTATTTGATATTTTAATTTATAAAACTCCATTGGAAAATGAGATTAAAAATTTAATAATTTATAAAAAAGCTCTTTATAATGCTGATAATATTGAAGAGAGTGAATTACTAGAAATACTAAAACCAATAATAAATACAGATAGCGTGTGGAAATCACATGCTCTTTATTTAATGGCCGAATATTTTTACTCTAGAAACGAAAAATCAAAATCAAAAGAATTTTTTGATCAAATAGTTTCATTAAAAAATGCAAATCAAGATTTAAAATTAGAGGCACAAAAGCGATTAATAAGAGATTTAAGTGAATAAGATTTTAAAATTACTAATTTCAATTTTAATTTTTTCTAGTTGTTCTCTTAATAAAAATTCAAAATTTTGGACAGAGTACGAGAATATTCCATTAGAAAAGAACCCAAACTACAAAGAAATTTTTGAAGAAGAAAAAGCTTTAAATCAGGAGCTTAACTCAAATATTACAATAAACCTTGGAAATAAGAATAATATCGATCCGCAGCTTAAAAATTATTTTAATAACCATGGAAAATTAGATTTTAATGGGGATCTTAAAAAATCTTCAAGATACAAATTTTCTAAAATTAAAAATTTTTATAAGTTTGAGCCATCAATTTCATTCAACAAAAAAAATTTAATATTCTTTGATAACGTAGGATCAATCTTACAATTTAATGAAAAATCTAAATTACTTTGGAAAAAAAATTACTATTCTAAATCAGAGAAGAAACTCAACCCCATACTTCAATTTGCAAATAATAATGATGTTTTAATAATAGCAGACAATATTTCTAAGTATTATGCAGTTAAATTGGATGATGGAGAATTACTTTGGTTAAAAAACAATATCGCTCCATTTAATTCACAAATTAAGATTTATCAGGATAAATTTTTTGTAATTGATTTTTCTAATACTCTAAGATGTTTTTCAATTAAAGATGGAAGAGAAATTTGGAATATTAAAACTGAAAATACTTTAATTAGATCTCAAAAAAAACTTTCAATGGTGGTAGTGGGAGAATTATTATATTTTAAGAACTCTTTAGGAGATATTAGCGCGGTAAATATTCAAAAAGGTGAACTACTTTGGCAATTACCAACTCAGAGTAACCTTATTTATGAGTCATCTTTTTCTCTTGAAACTTCTGACCTTATAACTGATGGAAATACTTTATTTTTTTCAAATAATAAAAATCAATTTTTTTCTATTGATCTTAAAACAGGAAGTTTCAATTGGGAAAATAAAATTAATTCAAATCTTAGACCTAGTTTAGTTGGAAACTATTTATTTACAGTTTCATTAGAGGGTTATTTAGTTGTAATAGAAAAAAAAAGTGGAAATATTGTTAAAATTTCCGATGTTTTTGAAAATTTTAAAAAAAAAAAAAAGGAACAATATAAAACCAATAGGATTTATTATTGGGTCTAAAAATATTTACTTAACTACAAGCAATGGGAAACTACTAGTTATTGATATCAAAACTGGAAGAACAAATTCTACATTAAAAATAGATAATGATAAAATATCCAGACCTTTTATTTTAGATAAAAATTTATTTGTCATAAAAGATAATGCTATTATAAAATTAGAATAATGTTATTGAAATTATTAGAAAAAATTGGAAGAAAAAAAATTGTTTTTGACCGTGGTCCATCACATCCGCGATATGACCAGGCAAAACCTTGGATGAATAGATATTATCTTATTTTTAGAAATAGACCAAAATGGTTTCCATTTAATATTCTTATTCACGAAATGCTAGCGGACGATCATGGAGAAGGTGTTCATAATCATACTTTTCCATATATAACTATAATTTTAAGAGGGGGTTATTGGGAAACTTTAAAATCTGGAAAATTTTGGCGACCTCCCGGTTATATTGGTTTTAGATCTGCAAATAATTTACACAGAGTAGACTTAAAACCAGGCACAAAACCTCTTACTTTGTTTATTTCTGGTCCTTTTGGATTAAGAAAAGGTCCTAGATCAGATTATGGTATAGATTTTAAAACAAGAAAATGAATCTAAGTAAATTATTTCTTAATTATTGTAGTAAAAATAATTTAGAAATTAATTCAAATCAATTAAATTCAATTGATTCTTTAAGCAAATTTTATGAGAATAATTTTAACAAATCATTTTTTAAAAAAATATTTTTTAAAAATAATTCTAAACCAGGTTTTTATTTACAAGGAGATGTAGGGGTAGGAAAAACAATGATATTAAATTTTTTTTTTGAAGAATTTAAGTTAACTAAAAAAAGATTACATTTTAATGAATTCATGATTAATTTTCACGATTTTGTTTTTAAAACAAAAAATGAAAAAAAAGCTCACGTAATTGATAAATTTGTCCATAAATTAAAAAAAAAATATAAATTGATTTACTTTGATGAATTTCAAGTAACAAATATTGTTGATGCAATGATATTAGGTAATCTCTTTAAAAAAATTTTTGAGGAGAAAATTAAAGTTTTGTTTTCTTCAAATATTAAAATCCATGATCTTTATAAAGATGGTCTACAGCGTGATCAATTTCTTCCATTTATCAAGATTATGAAATCAAGGTGTTACCAAGAAAAATTAGATATAAAGGAAGATTATAGAAAAAATCAAAATAAAAAAATTGAAAGATTTTTATTTCCTTTAGATGAAAAGACAAATTTTAAGTTAAATAAGTTTTTTCGACAAATTACAAAAAATATTGATAACCAAGAAAAAATCTTAATGATTAAAGGGAGAAAATTTTTTATAAAAAAGTATCACGATGGAATCTCAAGATTTGATTTTAAAGACCTATGTGCCAAAAATATTGGAGCTGAAGATTACATAAAAATTGCTGAAGTATCAAAATTTATTATGATTGAAAATATTCCAAATTTTTATCATGAAAATTCTAATGAACAACAAAGATTTATAACATTAATAGATATCTTGTATGAAAAAAAGATACCTCTAATGGTAAGTTCAAATTCTAAATTGAATTCATTAAAATCATCTAAAAATTTAGAAAAAATATTTAGGAGAACAATTAGTAGATTACATGAGTTAACATCTCTAAATTTTCTTTAAAATGAGGCAAAAATTTTTTAATTTAAAAGTACAAACTAACGGTCAAAATTTATATGATGTTACCAAACAAATAAACTCATGGATAAATGAAAATAAATTTCAAGAAGGAATAGTAAATTTAAGTATTTTACACACGAGTGCTTCTTTAATTATTCAAGAAAATGCTGATCCTGATGTAAAAACAGATTTGATGAAATATTTTGATAAACTAGCTCCAATGAATGATGAATTATATACTCATAATACTGAGGGTAAAGATGATATGCCTGCTCATATTAAATCAGCTTTAACTAATAATCAAATTTCTTTAAGTATTAAAAAAGGTGTTTTATTATTAGGCACTTGGCAAGGTATTTACCTTTTTGAACATAGAATTAATTCATCTACTAGATCAATCGTTTGTCATTTTTTAGGTAACTAATTTGCTTTAGCTAGTGTACTTAGTAGAATAACTCCAATAATAATCATTGAGACTCCAATAATTCCATAAATATTTGGTATTTGGTTATATTTAAAGATACCAAATAAAGTTACACCTGTAATAGTTAAACCTCCATAAGTGGCATATGCAAAACTTATTGGGATGATATTCATTGATTTAGATAAGAAATAAATGCATACAATTATTGTTAGAATACAAAAAATTGTTGGGACTGGATTTGTAAAATTTTCAGATGTCTTAAGATAACTATTTGAGAGTATTCCAAAAAGTATAGCAAGAATTAAATGAATATATCCGTTAATCAGATTCATATCATATATTTAATCATAATTTCGTTTGATTGGCATCTTATATTTCTATCTGTAAGGATTGTAAGCCCACTGCAAAATTGCTTGTCTTTGTCTTTTTCTACAACCAAGATCACCCTTATCACAATTTTTTTCTATCGCTAAAACGTGTCTTCTGAAATTTTTCCATCTTTTAATTTGTATTTCATCTATATGTGGAATTCTTCTTCCGTTAATAAACCTGCAATACCATTGAAACCATCCCAGAGGATCTTCCTTAAAAATCCAACCTTTTTCTATCCAATGTTCTCTTGATAATCCTGAAACAACTTTAAATCTATTTAAATTTACGTTGAATGTCTCACTTATTTTTACATTTTTAAACCATGATTTAGGATACTCTTTAATATTTAATCCAAAATAAGCTCCTCCAAAAACACCTAATTCCATCATTTTTTTGGGAGATAACTCAGGTTTAAAAATTTTGTAAAAATCTTCTTTACCCACTATTTTTTTTGAAATTTTTTTCATTACATTTTTTTTACTTATTTATGAGTTTTTGATACATTTCAATGTCAGTATCACCCTCACAGCCAATTAATAATACATTTGAGTTTGAGTCTAGTTTAAGAGAGTTTTTGACTTTTTTGTCTCCACAAGCTGCTATCAAACTTATTAATCCAGCAGCTGAGTTTTCTCCTGCAATTATTTTTTTACTACTAAAGCTAGCATTCGCGAGTAATTTCATGGTTCGTGCAACATTGTTGTCTGGCAAACTAATACAGTATCCTACAGATTTTTTTAATATTTTCCACGGGACTAATGATACTTCTCCGCAAGACATACCTCCCATTAAACTTTCTTTTTTAATATGAATTTTTTTTATTTTACTTGATTTGATACTTTCGAAAACACATGAAGCTTTATCTGGCTCAACAATGATAAATTTTGGAATTCTTTTAAAGTATTTTGCTACACCAGCAACAATTCCAGCAGCCATACCACCCACACCAGCCTGGAGAAAAATATGCGTTATATATTTTTTTGTTTGAGATGAAATTTCTTTGATCATTATTGAATAACCTGCCATCGTGAGTTGAGGAATAAATTTATAATTTTTAGTTGATACATCTTGTATGATTTTCCAATTATTTTTTTTTGATAGTTTTTTACAAGCCCTAAGTGAGTCATCATATTTACCTTTCACTATAATCACATCAGCACCAAGATCTTTTATATGTTGTATTCTTGATTTACTCACATATTGACTGACAAAAATTTTACATTTTAAACCTAATCTCTGAGCCCCCCAGGCTACTGATCTACCATGATTTCCAGCAGTAGCAGAAGAAACAGTAATTTTTTTATTTCTTTTAGAAATTTTTTCTACAGCATATGCTCCACCTAAAGCTTTGAAAGATTTTAAATGAAATCTTTTAGACTCATCTTTATAAAAGATATTATTTAATTCTAACGATTGTTTTAATTTGCTTAAGGATAAAAGCGGGGTTGAAGAATAGCCTTTCCATTTTGAAATAGTTTTATAGGAGTCATTCAACATACTTGATGGCAAGTATTTTAAAACATTGTCTCTATTAAATTTATAATTTTTATTAGATAAAAATTTAGAATATTTCCATTTTTTATAGTGCATTTAAACTTTCGTTTCTTACTTAAATTCTAAGCAAACCTTATTATTTTCTTATATTAAAAACACAAATAAACATATATTAATTATATTATGATAAGCAATTTTACATTTATTGATCTTATGTTAAAATTTATTCGAGCAAAAGTTGAAAGAAATATAGTTTCAAAATTTAAAATTTAAAAGTTATATGAAAAATATACTTATTATTGGAGGGGGAGCAATGGGCTCCGCTTTTTCCATACCCTGTTTGGATAATGGTAATAATGTAACTATAACTGAACCATATAATAAAATTTTTATAAAAAACTTAAATTCAAAAAGAAAGTTCCATTCTACCTTAAAACTTCATCTTCCAAAAAAATTAAAATTTAAAGAATATTCCAAATTAATTTTAAAAGAAAAGTTTGATTTAATTGTTATTGCACTGAGCTTAGCGGGTATAGATTTCATTGGTGAAGAATTAAAAAGTCAAAAAATTAAAACCCCAATCTTAGTTCTTACAAAAGGACTAAAATATGACAAAAAAAGAAATAAGATTTTGACGATCTCAGAGTTATTCAAGAAAAATTATAATTTATTTAATGTATCTGTTTTAAAAGGACCTTGTTTAGCCAAAGAATTAGCAAATAAAAATACAACTAGTGTAGTTGTAGCAAATAAGAATATAAAAATGGCAAAATTGATTGGGAAAAAAATATCTACCAAGTATTATCTAATTGAATTTTCAAAGGATGTTATAGGGGTTGAAATTTGTTCTGCAATTAAAAATATTTATGCCATGATTATTGGATCTGGTCAAAATTTTAATTCTTCATCTAACTTATTTCAAAAAAGTATAATTGAAATGAAATATTTGATTAGATATTTTAAAGGAGATAATTCAACAATTTTAGGACTTGCTGGGGTTGGAGACTTATATGTAAGTGCAGTAGGTGGAAGAAATAGTAAAATGGGTAGTTACTTAGGTAAAGGTTTTGCCTTTAAAGAAGCAAAAAAAAGATTTATGCCAAAAGATACTGTAGAAGGTGAACAACTTGCTAGAGAAATTGCTCCCTATATTCTGAAAAAGGTTAACAAAAAAAATATTCCCTTAATGTATCATTTGCTGAAAATAATATTAAATAATAAAAAATTCAATTTTTAAGAAAATAAGAAATTATTTTCTACCAATATCCCCAAAATAATACCTATTAATAATGCAAAAATTAATTTTTTCTTATTCACTTTTTTAGTGCTGAAGATTTTATACTTTTAATACCTGATGATGATAATTTAGATTTTATACTCATTTTAATATTTTCCCAAAGTTTGGCCATTCCTAAAGGTTCGTAAATCATAAATATAATCATTAAACCACCAAATATTACCTGTTCAATTGATGAAATAATTGTAGCATCAATAGCCCCATGAAAAACATTATTCCCTACAGAGTTTAAAAGCACTGGGAAAAGTAAGATAAAAGCTGCCCCTATAAAAGCACCATTTATTGTGCCTAGTCCTCCTAAAATACACATAAATAATATTTTAAAAGATAGCTTGATATCAAAAGCAACTGGCTCTAGAGATTTAAGGTAACAAAATGCAAAAAGTGCACCTGCAACTCCACAATAAAATGCACTAATAGCAAATGCTTGTACTTTTGTTCTTAATAATGAAACTCCCATTGA
>MDTB01166599.1_pt1 | contig 10221 bp, 17 predicted proteins | sample 811161 | NCBI WGS metagenome assembly MDTB01 (sample SAMN05326650, study PRJNA326480) | marine metagenome | isolation source: seawater | place: Mediterranean Sea | collected 2009
ATTTGATCCATGGTGGTTGAGGGCAGACACGGCAACATATGATCAGGAACTTGACAAAGGCATCTACACAGGACACTTCAGTTGGAACAATCAAGAGATTCCAGTTGACACCAAGCACGAGTACCATGCTAAAATATTTGAATTCCAACCAAAGGTACTAGATGGCGGAAAAGACAAAAATAAATGACCACGGTGATGTGATATTCTCGGAAGAGGATGTCATTGAATTACTATACACAGATCCAGACTTCGACATATCAAAACTTTATTTCAAAGACATTGAAAAGTATTCCCAAAGCCTCAAGGAATTGGGCATAGATCTGCCCGTGATCAATACAGCACCCAAGAGGCCAACACCCGCAGAATTTGATAAGGATAACTGTGACAACTGGCATATGCCTGAGAAGTATTACCAAATAAATGTGTTAGAGTGGTTGCTTGATAAATGTCAGAGTGACGAGGAGAAGATGAGGGTACAGATGGAGTATGATCTGTTTGAGAAAAAGAAATTCATACGTGTTTTGCAATTTTTGATATATTTCATAGACACACTGCGAGCAAACAACATGGTGTGGGGAGTTGGTAGGGGTTCAAGTGTGGCTAGTTTCTGTTTGTTCCTGATAGGTGTACACAAGATCAATCCCATGCTGTATAATTTGGACATCACCGAATTTCTGAGATGATAAGTAATAATATAGGAGTTTAACGATATGGTAGCAAGAGCACCCAGAAAAAGAATGTACAGGACCATGCAAGGACGTATGGTGGACATAGAAAAACTGAGAGCGGCCAACGAATCAGTACAGGCAGTCGGAAACATGAACGTAAATGCTAGAGGTGATGTGTTGGGAGCAGGTGGACAAGTCGTGACGCCAAAGGAGCAGATCATTAAGAAGTATTACGAACAACCCAAGGGTATGGTAAGTGACACACCAAGCAAAGGCAAACCAATACCGGCACCAAAGGCGGAGCCAGTGAAGAAGGTACAGAAAATGACACCCGTGGCGGCCAAACCAGCACCTAAGAAAACGGTGGTACCACAGCCCAAGAATGTGGAAGTGAAACCAACGGAATCAAAACCAGTGGAAACTTTCAAACCTAAAACAGAGAGCACAGCCAAAAAAGGCATAGACGCCGCTCTTGACGGATTAGAATAAATCTTATATAATAATCCTATAATGGGACAACTAGAAGACTTACAGGCAAAAGGATTTGGATCACACGGTGGTAAGGAATACACTGTAGAGAACGACATCAAACCTCTCAAGAAGAGAGTGCTAGTTTCAGATATGCACTTCGGTGAAACAAAGACAAAAGGCGGAATAATACTTACAGATGATGATGGATCAGAATCAGGAATCCATCCTAGATGGGGCAAGGTTTACGCAATAGGCGATCAACAGGAAGATGTAAAAGTTGGCGAATGGGTCATGGTAGCACACGGTAGATGGAGTAGGGGTTTCAAAGTAAAGAAACAAGACGTAGAACTCGAAGTGAGAATGATTGATGAGAATGATATCTTGTTGGTATCGGAGGACGAACCAGACCAAAACAGAATGCAGGCAGGTTACGTCAACACAGGTGGTATGCAACAGATGACCAAACTACCTGGCAATGACTAAAATACACACCTGTTACGTTTGCAACAAACAATTTTTCAACGCAATATATTGGTACGACAGTCTGTTTGACACAAAATACGACAAACGTATTATAAGACCTTTCTGTGGGCCTCCATGTGCAAACAAGTACAGAGAGATGTCAGATGTAAACGACTATCCGCAAAGGAGACCTTTACCTAAGGGAGAAGAGTGGAGAATTATACAGGATATTGACAACATAGAATATGAAACAGATTAAGATAAAGAAAGTAAAAGTTGAAATAGACAAACTGGTCACAATGGCAGAGATGGGACTGGGAGTAGAACGTCCACTTAACAAAGAAAAGAGAACATGGATTAACAAGTTGAAGAAGGACGGTGCTTGGGATCCAATCCTTGTCACACCAATAAAAGATTCAGGATTTTATCTGCTGACAGATGGATGGCACAGGGTACAGGCGGCTAAAGGATTGAAGAGGAAAACTATCAACGCACTGCAACTGCCAGCAGATGCTGGCCTAAGTATGGCGAAGGCCAACAAGATCTTACGAGACATAGATCGAGAATACGGATTCAAACTTCATTGTAGTGACATCATCGGACATTGGGCAATGATGGAGACTTTGTTAGAGTAGTTGACAAAATCAAATAAGTAGTTTATAATTATTATAAAGAAGGAATCATTGTGGTTCCTTTTTTTTCGTTTAAAACTAACCATTGCAAATAGTTTGCATTTGCAACAATGAGGAAACACATTATGGAACTAAAGGAAAGTAAAACAGCACAGAATCTCAAGGATGCTTTCGCTGGCGAATCACAGGCTAACAGAAGATATCTTTACTTCGCACAGAAGGCCGACATAGAAGGAGCACCGGATGTGGCATCTGTGTTCAGAAGCACAGCAGAAGGTGAGACAGGACACGCACACGGACACTTGGAATACCTTGAAGAAGTTGGAGATCCAGCGACAGGTGAGAAGATGGGCGAAACAGCGGACAATCTTAGATCTGCTGTAAAAGGCGAAGTGCATGAATACACAGACATGTACCCAGGCATGGCCAGAACTGCCAGAGAGGAAGGATTTGAGGAGATCGCTGACTGGTTTGAAACATTAGCGAAAGCCGAGAAATCTCACGCAGGCAAATTCCAAAAGACACTGGACGCCTACGAATCACAGAAGTAATACCATATTACAATCAGTAAGGCGGTATACCGCCTTACTTGACATATTTTCTATATCTGTTATACTACACACATGGTACAACGTTTCGGTTTCTGTTGCAAATGGCTAAATGACACCAGCGAATTTGGTGGCATGAAAGTCAACGCCAAAGACAGGGAACTGAACGGCAGAAGCACAACCATGCGTTGGCTACGTGAACACAAGGACGAGGCAGAACAGCGACAGTGGGACATCATGACTCATAACACTTTAGCCGCACGTAGATTGATACAGCGTGTTGGTAGCCTACCACCTGAACGTAGGATGGTGAGACTAGGTAGCGAGATGCTACAAGGATACACAGAGAAAGATTGGAAGTCGTGGTGGCAACAACCTCACATACAAAGTCATTTAGAAAATTTATTCGCACCCGTTGGTGAGATGGCACGAACACTTGATGTCAAAATCAGTTTCCATCCAGGTCAGTTCTGTGTGCTTTCCAGTGCCACACCAGACATAGTAGAACGTAGCATAGAAGAATTCGAATACCACGCGGACATGGCACGTTGGATGGATTTTGGCAAAACATTCCAGGATGGTTGCAAGATAAACGTACACATCTCTGGCCGACAAGGGCCAGATGGAATACGTAAGGTGTTGCCGAGACTATCCCAAGAAGCACGTAACCTGATCACCATCGAGAACGATGAGATGGGTTGGGGACTGGACGCCAGCCTCGAACTGGAAAAGGATCTAGCACTTGTGATGGACATACATCACCACTGGATCAGAGACGAGGAATACATCGAAGCAAGTGATGACAGAGTCAAACGTGTAATTGACAGTTGGCGTGGACAACGACCAACAATGCACTACTCCTATTCCAGAGATGAACATCTCGCAGTGGCTAACCTAGGTGACAAAACACACACGGAGATGCACAACATCAAGGACTTACTTGAACGTGGTTGCAAGAAACAGAAATTACGGGCACACTCAGACCTATTACCAAACAGGAAAGTAAATGACTGGGCACTGTCATTCTCGGAAAACTTCGACATACAGGTAGAGGCCAAAGGTAAAAACATGGCCACTGAACAATTATATAGACAATATTTAGAAAAAACTGTATAATGATAAAAACAAAGGAGATAAAATGGCAGAGGACGTATTAGGATACAGTTCACACGATTGGCGTAAAAATACCAACGATGCAGTTGTTGTGGATAACAAGGGCGAAAAAGTATTGAAGGTTAATTCAAGCAGAGTGATTTTCACAAATCCAAAAACCTTAAAGGAAGAAACAGTCGATGTATCGAGACTGGTAAGAGTTTTTGTAAACAATTTTGAAAGTCATAAAAGAAGTGTTAAGTGACCAAAGAAGAACTTAAAAAACTAAACGACAAAATTGATAGTTTGCAGAAGTCTATTGACAAACTTTCTGATACACTTTATAAACATATTAAGTTTATAGATTCAACATACGACGGATTAAAAAATCCAATCGAAGCGGCAAGGAAATGGTTACGTAAATGAAAGATCTTTGGGTAGAAAAATATAGACCAAAAACACTAAAAGAATATGTTGTGAGAGATGAAGCACAACGACAACAGATACAATCTTGGATTGATGACAAAGCGATTCCGCACTTGTTATTGAGTGGTGCTCCGGGTGTGGGCAAAACTACACTGGCCAAGGTGCTGTTCGCAGAACTAGATGTAAGCAGTTATGACATACTAGAAATAAATGCTTCTAGAGAAAATTCAGTTGATACTGTCAGAGAAAAAATTAATTCATTTGTACAAATTATGCCATTTGGTTCATACAAATATGTGTTGCTGGACGAGGCAGACTACATGAGTCCGAATGGTCAGGCGGCTTTACGTGGTGTGATGGAGATGTATCACACATCAGCGAGATTCATTTTGACTTGCAATTATCCAAACAGAGTGATTCCAGCACTGCATTCGAGATGTCAAGGATTCCATATGGAAACCATAGACAAGACAGAATTCACAGCAAGAGCATGTGAGATACTGATACAGGAAGATATCACTCCAGACATTGAAATACTAGACACTTATGTCAAAGCAAGTTATCCTGACATGAGGAAATGCATTAACATGCTACAACAGAACGCCAGAGATGGCAAACTTATGCCACCGGCGTCAGGCGACTCAGGACAACAGGACTACAGACTGCAGATGGTGGAACTGTTCAAGCAAGGCAAGATACAAGAAGCAAGAAAGTTAGTATGTGCCCAGGCAAGACCTGAAGAGTGCGAAGAGATATACAGATGGCTCTATGACAACTTGGAAATAATATCCAAAGATGAAGATGCACAGGACAAAGCAGTGCTAATTATCAAGCAGGGATTAGTAGACCATTCATTCGTTGCTGATCCAGAAATAAATTTAGCAAGTGTAATGATTAAACTAGCGAGGTTATCAAATGGGTAGCAAACACAACAAAAAAAGATTCTTCTGCGTCAGGTACATAATCAAACCAGATAAGAAGTTCGACGAGTTTGTAGAACTTTCCAAGAAAAAGATAGGTCCAGGCAAGATGCGGGAGTACACAGTAGTGCTTGATCTCATTAACAAGGAAGTCCTAAAAAATGACCTACCTGGTATCCCTATAGCACAGAGAGACCAAATTCCTTACGAAAGAATAGAACAACACTATAGGCAATGGTATGCGGAGGCAATAGATCAGTTCGTTAAATAATTGATGAAACTGTATCCGAACCCTATAGAAAGTGCATACTCCTGGTACGGTGCCAATCATAACACCAATGGTACTAGAGAATGGACAGCAGAGAAAGTCTCAGGAAAACCCAATTTAGTAATTTGTATAGGTGACAGTTGGACATGGGGAGACAGCCTAGGAGATTCTAGGCAAGAACCATCACTAAACGATGTTGAAGCAAGGCATAGTCAATTTTACACTAATCTACTTGCAGAAAAACTAGAAGCAGACTGGCTAATGATAGCATGGTGTGGGGGAACAAACGATTGGATCCTCAATCAGTACTCCATAATAAAGACAGCAGTAGATAAAGGATTTTACGAAAATTACAACAAAGTTTACGTCCATGTTTGTTTGACAGAAATGTTTAGGGATCTACGGGACCTAAGGGATCATAATTCCTTTCAACCAACTAACAAAGAAAACTTCAAAGAATTTTCAATAGAATATTTCAAAACCTTTGTGCTAGAGAAATTAAATGAGTACGGGCCAATCCCAAACACTCATACTTTCTCTAAAAATTTCTGGAACATAGATCTTGATGTTTCCGGTTACAACTTTGTGAAAGATACCTGGCAAGACATATTGTTTAGAGAGGCTAATATGGAAAATCAGAAAACCTTTCCGGTAGTATCTGGTATAGGAGTGACCCCTTTGGTCACATATCTTAGGAAAAACAAATTAAAAAAAATTGAAATACAGTTCAGCGACATGTTGTTGGGTATAAACAACTATATCGATGCAATGATTAAATGCAAGTACAATAATCAATACGCAACAAAACACCCCACAGCCGAGGGCCATAGGCTCTGGGCAGATTATTTGGCCGAATCGTATACAGCCTGATCAAATAACGTTCGCGTATCTCCTACGTAAAAAAGCCAACTGTCTTGCTTTCCATAGTTTTAGCAAAACACGTCGTCTTCGCCTGTCCTTCTGCTTCCTTATCTTTAGCCAGCCTTCGTTGAGTATGTACAACTTGACTCGTTTGTCGTACACCCTCTTTTTCCTCATTTGTTTCCATAGTTTTCGTTGAAATAAAGGTCGCATTTGTAGGCTTTTTAAAAGCATAAGGTTCCTCGTGGTTGATTGTTGATTGTAATTTGATGTGTCTTTGATGTAGACTCATGTATAATTACTTACACTTAAATTTCCAAAATAACTATGCATATTTTACAACACAGATCTACAAGGTAAATAAGCACTATGCACGACGTATTAGACATAATCAAAAACGTACAATCATTATACGCAGTAGGCCCTACTTTAGGCATACTCAAAGACTTCGAGAGGGTGGTAGACGAACTAGATGTTTACGTTTTCCAGAACTGGGAAGATGGTGAATTACTGTCGGGTCCAATTGATTCGAGACATTTTGTCACATGTTCATTCATGTGGCCAGCAGACAAGATGCCAGATCCAGCAGGAGGCAAGAGACTGCTAGACAGAGGTTGTAAAGTCACCTACAAGAAGGACGAGTTATTAAAACCAAGAGAGATCAAAAGTCCTGAAGATTACAGACCTGGAACAACCAAGGGAAAGATTGATGCCCATGACATATGGGTTGTTGATATCAAGATGCCAAAGGCATTGATTGGTAATTTCAAACACGGCAAAGACGAGATCGAGAGCCAGGATGCTACAGATCAAGCGTCTGGAGATTTAAGTAGTTTAGATGACATTAGTTAATGAAGGATTAAAGGCCGGAGACCTAGACGGAGTAGTTTCAAAACGATTCTCCGTTGATCAATTCAAATCAAAGATGGGCGAAGACAGGAACATCATGGTTCTGGCATTCACAGTTGACGGAATGGCGCCTGCAAAGGATCTAGAAAGATTCGCAGAGACAGGATACAAGGAAGTTTTAGACGCAGATGCAACACCAGGCACACTGGAAGACGGCAAGCACAGAGTGTTTGTTGAATTCGCGAGGGTGGAAGCAGTTGATCAACACGTAAGGAAGTTCCTAGATGATCTTAAAAAATTAACAAACATAGAGACATTTGAATTCACATACCACAAGAGGACAGTTCCCTTTGAAGCCAGTGCGAAGAACCTAGCAGACGTGTTACCGAGGACACCTGAAGCATACGCACAGAAAATAAATTCACTCAAGTTAGGTGAAGTGCAAACATTCTTTGACAAGTTCCAGATGATGGAATTCAAACTTGACAACAACGTGGTTACCATCAAAAAACAGAACGCAGACACTTTAAAATTCGAACTACACGCATTTGGGACAACCAACATGATTATGAATGAAATCAAAGCATTCAAATTAGATGAATCAGCGATGAGTGAATGCATATACTTGACCAAATATTTTGGCCCATATCAGATCACAAAGACCACGGAAGATCAATTCATCTTTAGCAAGGATGGTCAATCTGCTCTTTTAAGCAAAAACGGTTGGTAAGATTTAATATACGCACTTATTGATAAATAAGTGTATGAGATTAAGCAAAAACTTCACACTAGCAGAATTCACAAAGAGTCAGACAGCCACAAGGAAAGGCCTAGACAACACACCAGGTGCTGAACATCTTGAAAGTGCAAAAGCACTTTTCGAAAACGTTGTGCAAAAAGTGAGAGACAACTTTGGCGTAACAGTTATCAACTCAGGATACAGAGGACCAGCACTGAACGAAGCGGTTGGTGGTTCTAGTAAGTCGCAACACTGTAAAGGTGAAGCGGTGGACATAGAATGTCCAGGCACAGGCAACTATGATGTGGCCAAATGGATATCCGAGAACTGTGACTTCGACCAATTGATATTGGAATTCTACACTCCAGGCATACCTGACTCAGGTTGGGTACACGTGTCATACAAGTCAGAAGGCAATAGAAAGTCTATCCTTACTGCTATGAAGGAAAACGGTAAAACCGTTTACAAGACTGGTCTTATCCAATAAATACTGCTATTATGTTTTCAACGATAAAGATGGCGATAGCCATAATGCTGATCACCGGTATAGCCGGTGCGGGCGTCTATGTGATGAAACTACGGGCGGACAACGCCACGCTGAAGGCCAACCAGATAGAACTGGAAAAAGGCATAGAAGCACAAACAAAGTTGATAGAACAACAGAAGGTGGACTTCGAGGCCATAATGGAGAGCAACAAGAAACTCAATGCGTTGGTCATGACTTTCAAGAAGGACCTAGACGAGTTGGACAAGCGTTTCAACAAGAAGAAAAGAGATTTCGGCAAACTTGCCATAGACAGGACGGAGGCCATCGAACGGATAATGAACAAGGGTTCCATGAACGCCAAAAGGTGTGTTGAATTGGCATCAGGTGCAGAAAGAACAGAAGCAGAAATCAAAGCAACAAGGAAATCGGAGATCAATGTGGAATGCCCAAGCCTAGCAAATCCGAATTACGTGCCATATGAATAAAATTTTAGCAATATTATTGATCTTACTATTGACCGGTTGTGGCATAGGTGGAGAGAAGAGGATCAAACTGTTCACTGTTGAAGAACCGAGACAGAAGTTGAACCTGCCAGACCCAATGCCATTGACACTGGAAGACATACGCTGGATCATAATCACTTCTGAGAACGCGGAACAGGTTTTCAAGAAACTAGAAGATGCGGGCATTGACCCCGTGCTGTTTGGGTTGACCGACAAGGACTACGAGCTACTAGCCAAGAACTTCGCACAGATCAGACAGAAACTACAGGAGACCAACAACCTACTTGAGGAATACAAGAAATACTACGAGGAGACGGAATAATGTGGACATACAGATGCAAATTGAAGAAAGTCATAGACGGTGACACCGTGGACGTGGACATCGACCTAGGATTCGGCATATGGCAGATGAACGAGCGTGTGAGGATCATGGGCATAGACACACCAGAATCAAGGACAAGAGACAAGATTGAAAAGAAATTCGGACTCGCGGCGAAGGCAAGATTGAAATCATTGCTTGGACCAAAACCGGTATTGCAGACAACCATCAGCAAGAAAGGTGAGGACATGAAGGGCAAGTTCGGACGTGTGCTGGGAGACTTCATCATAGACGGCAAACAGGTATCACAGATAATGTGCAGAGAAGGTCATGCAGTGGCATACTTTGGTGGTGCAAAAGCAGACGTGCAGACACAACACATGAAGAACCGCAAAAAACTGGTTGCGTCAGGTGTCGTAAAAGGTGCGATCGAATAAATACGTACATTAACGAGGATTACATCATGAGCTTCAATGCAAAAATACTAGCAGAGTACACTGCACCAAAGAGTTGGAAACTGTTCAGAGAGGTCAGTTTCGAATTCGATCTCAACAACGATGATGTTGCACTATGCAAACTGATAGGAGCCAACATTAAAGACCTAGGCAAGGGCAAAGCAAAAATTATATGTAAAGAAGGTATGTGGACAGATCTTGCATCTGTGCCGAGAGCGGCATGGGCCTTCATAGCACCATGGGACGTGGCCAGGGCGGCGATCATACATGACCATCTATACGCGGTCCTAAGGAACTACCACAACGGTAAGAAGTGCGACAAGGCCAAATGGAAACAGGCGAGGAAACTGGCCGACGACATCTTCCTAAAAGGCATGAACGCAAGTAATCCCAAAGTTCCGGCATGGAAGAAGTACGCGGCCTACTACGCCGTGAGATGCTTCGGTTGGGGACCAGCAAGTGCCAAAGGACAGGACAAGTTCGGACTATGACACTTTGGTTCTTCATACTCAAGGCCATAG